>Ga0129307_1001266_pt1 | contig 28590 bp, 28 predicted proteins | sample P1105metagenome_FD_94437 | JGI IMG/M metagenome (GOLD analysis project Ga0129307, IMG submission 94437) | Capybara group fecal microbial communities from Wisconsin, USA - P1105 metagenome | ecosystem: Host-associated > Mammals > Digestive system > Large intestine > Fecal | place: USA: Wisconsin...
GATCCTTTCAATGTTTATTTAGTCAATTACATTGTATCATAAGTAATCTGATATGTCTCTTTATTATAAATAAAAATAGTATCAGTGGGAAAGTACCTCACCAACACTATTTATTATAGAACCATATTAAGTGGAGAAATCCACTTTTTATTATTAAAAAAATTAGTCGCTTTTGACTAATTTAATTGCTTGTGATTCATCATCAATCCAATCTTTCAATACATAATCCCAATCAATAGGAATAACATCCTTTAAGGCTTCCTCCGCAGTAATTACCTTTCTATCCACTGAAAAAAAACCTTTAGGTAGCTTTTTAATATTGTCTTCCACCAAATCACCTCTTAAATAAAAATAACATGTAATTAATTTAAATTATACATATTAACAATAGATTTGTCAATTATAGACTATAAATTACTAGTAATTATTTTAATTTTTTTATCTAATTCCAAGCTTATTATTAAATCCAATAAATCATTTATGTATTTTTGTTTTAATTTTCCTAGAACATAGAAATCTGTTTTATCTTTTTTAAAATAATGAGCTTGATCTGCTTTTATATATGAATCCTTCTTTAAGTTTCTTTGTTTCATAGAATCAATTGGTAATTCCATATTTTCTTTATATTTTAATTTTTTGATTTTATGCTTTTTGTTTTTGAAACTGGAGATAGCAGAAGCAACCATATCATAATCTAACCCCGAAATAACTCCTTTTTCATCATCAATAACAACAAATGAGTGTTTCGGAACAATTTCACCACCTTCACCAATATATTTATTTACAACTATAATATCACCTAATTTACACATCAAAAAAACTCCCTTCAAGAGAAGACGTGGGCCCTAAATCTTCTCGAAAAAAAATATAACAAAAAGAGTATTTTAATGCAAATGAGTGATTTTCAAAAAGTGATAAAAAAATATAACAAAATATTAAAATCTGCCTAGACAGAAATTAATAAACTGCACAAAAAATCTTACACTTTTTAAAAAACATATAAATCGCAAAAAAATTAAAAAAAACAATAATATTGAAAAAACAATACTTTTTTGATAAAATTACTATAGGTGGTAAAATGCAAAACTTAAGTCGTTTAGAACTAATAACATCAAAAGAAAAAATAGAAAAAATAAAAGAAAAAAACATACTTCTAATAGGACTAGGAGGAGTAGGCGGATATACATTCGAAACACTAGTAAGAAGTGGAATAGGAAGTATTACAATAGTAGATGGAGATACATTTGAAGAATCAAACCTAAATAGACAAGTACTATCTTTAATATCAACAATAAACAAAAATAAAACAGATGTAGCAGAATCAAGAGCTAAAGAAATAAATCCAAATATTAAAATAAAAAAAATAACAAAAATACTAACAAAAGAAAATATATATGAAATAAACTTCAAAGAATACGACTATGTAATAGATGCATGTGATACCATGGAAATAAAAAAAGAACTAATAAAAATAACAACAAAAAATAATATTAAATTTATATCAAGTATGGGAACAGGAAATAAATTCCATCCAGAACTACTAGAACTCACAACACTAGATAAAACAGAATATGACCCGATTGCTAAAATACTAAGAAAATACGTAAAAGAAGAAAAAATAAATAAAAAAATAAAAGTAGTATCATCAAAAGAAAAACCAGTAGAAAATAAATCAACAACAATAGGCTCAAACTCATTCGTACCAGCTACTGCAGGAATACTTATAACAAGCTACATAATAAACGATATAGTAGGTGAATCATGAAAATATACGATATAACAAAATGTACAAGTGGTAATGTACTAGGAATAGGAGTAGATGAAAAAATAACAGAAATACTAGAACAAAATAGCCTAGTAACAAACTGTAATCTATTAAACTCATATACAAAAGAAACAACCAAAACAAAAACAAAAAAACAAAAAACAAAACAAATAAGAATAAAAAAACTTAGAAAAGTATTCAAAAAGAAAAAAGTAGACTTCATAATATGTAATATAGAAGAAATAAAAAAATACACAAAAACATTCATAAAAGATAGTGTTTATATAAATAAAGACATGCTATATATCTATAACATAAAAGAAACTGAACTAAAACAAGAACTAATAAAAAAATATAAAAGATATAATACTATAGTAGAAGAAATAAAAGATAATGAAACAACAATACTAAAAATAGATAACAAAAATTCAAAAACAAACATAATAAAAGACATATTTTACTTAATAATAGATACACTAATACAACTATTTAATATAATAAGCGATCTATTATTAAATTAGAAAGGAACAATATGAAAAATAAAGCATTCACACTACTAGAACTACTAGGAGTAGTAATAATATTAGGAGTATTAACATTAATAGCGTTCCCACCATTATTAAACCAAATAAAAAACGCAAAACAAGGAATAAAAGACTCCACTAAAACACTAATAATAGATGCAGCAAAAGACTACTATGAAGACAACACAAACAACTTCGATTTAATAGAAGGAATGACATACTGTATAGATATTAAAACACTAACAGATGAAAACTATCTAAATAAAAACTTAAAAAATGAAAACCTAAACAATATAGACACATCAAAAAAAGTAAAACTAATATACCACAATGAAAAATTTAACTATGAAGTAGTAGATAGTTGTACATATTACACTGTTACATTTGATGCAAATGGAGGTAGTGTAGATATGGATTCAAAAGAAGTTATAGAAAACTCAGCATATGGAACACTACCAACCCCAACACGAGCAGGCTATACATTTATGGGATGGAATGGGAAGAATATGATTAACATAGATGCGATGACAAATGAATCGCTTATTAATAATAATGATGGAACATATACTATATGGTATAATAACAGCGGTAGAATGTCTAAAATTTTGAATGTGTCTATTGTCAGTAATACAAAAGTAGTTATGAGTTATAATATGGTAGATTATAATGGAACAGAAATGGCATACAATTCAGTTAAAATTTTTGGTCAAACTGCTGACAATTCAGAAATATATATTACCACTAACGGAACAATCAAAACCATAACAAAAGATGTTAAAAAAATCAGGATATATCAAGATGGTTCTCAACCTGTAGGAACATATACAAAATTCAAAAATTTTCAACTAGAAGAAGGAGAAACAGCTACAGAATATGAACCATATTATGTAACAAGTGATACAAAAGTAACAAGAAACTATGATCATACATTAAAAGCTATATGGAAAGAAAATTAATAGTAGGTGAATCATGAAAAAATTAATAACAATATCTATAACACTACTCCTATTAACAGGGTGTGGTAATAAAATAACATGTAAAACAAATAAAGATGATATTAGAGAAAAATATAAAATAAAATATAACAACAATACTATAACAAACGTAGAAACCATAAAAACATATAAATTTAAAGATAAAACAGAATTTAAAAACTTTGAAGGAATAATTCAATATACAGTTAAATCAAATTCAAATGATAAAATAAAATCATCATACAAAAAGAAAAATAAAAAATATATATTAAAACAAGAATATAATATAGATAATCTAAACGATGAAGATTTAAAAAAATTTGGATTAAGTAAAAATAAAGAAGAACTAGTAAACAATCTAAAAAATAATGGATTAACATGCAAATAAAAAGATATCGTAGATATCTTTTTCTATATCTTGATTTTAATACTTATTATATAAGAAAAAATTATTATAAATTCTTAGAAAACATTGACATACGTTTGTTTGTATGGTATATTTCTTACATGCAAACAATAATTAAGAAAGAAGTTGATGTATTTGAAAGAAGAAACAAAACATATAAAATTAATGAAAGCACATGATAATAATATTAAAATATCAGATATGAATTTAAAAGATAAGTTTACTGAATTTGAAAATTCAAAGTTAAACGAAAGCGAAACACTATTATATGAGATAAATACAAAACCAACAAGATTTAAAAGATATTCAAGAGGTCAAATAGTTAGGGTCAAATTTGGTGTTAATATTGGAAGTGAGTTTTCGGGAGATCATTACGCAATTGTTATATCAAAGCAAGATACGATGATTAATCCTGTATTGCATGTTATACCAATAACATCAAAAAAACATAATTATAATATAGAATTAGATAATCTATTATATAATGAGGAAAAAATCAATGAATTAACAAATTTATTAGCAAAAGAAAGCAATGATAATATTAAAAAAATAAAAAAATGCATAAAATATTATAGTAATAGAAAAGATAAAACATCATATGCATGTATTAAGCATCTAAAAACAATAAGTAAGTTATCAATTTGTAAGCCAATTAATGAATTTGATTACATAGACAAGATAAAAATTTCAAATGACCTATTGAGAAAAATAGACGAGGAAATAGTAAAAGAATACACTTTACTGTAAATATGTGATTAAATTGTATAAAAATATTTGACATACATAAAATAATAATGTAGAATATAGATACAAGAGCAGAAATGCTTTTTACGGTATTGTATCTTATGCAATACTATGACAAGTGTCGTTAGACATTCTACAAAAGCACCTTTAGTGGTGCTTTTTCTATAATATAGTGTAATATAAGTAGATTAGAAAATAGCGGATTAACATGCAAATAATTTATTAAAAAATAGTAATAATCTTTACTATTTTTTTTAATTAATTTATAATAATTATATGCGTAAAAAAAGATAAAACAGGTGATAGTATGTATTTAAAAAAAATAATTGCGCAAGGATTTAAATCATTCGCAGACAAAATAACAATAGATTTAGAAAACAATATAACAGGTATAGTAGGACCAAACGGATCAGGAAAAAGTAATGTAGTAGACGCAATAAGATGGGTACTTGGAGAACAATCCGTAAAATCACTTAGAGGTGACGGGAATATGACTGATGTAATATTCCAAGGAAGTAAATCAAGAAGTGCATCAAACGTTGCTTCAGTAACACTAATATTCGATAACACAGACCACTATATAAACCTAAACTTTTCAGAAATATCAATCAAAAGAAGAGTATATAGAGACGGTACAAATGAATATTACTTAAACAATGAACAATGTAGATTAAAAGACATCACAAATATACTTCTAGATAGTGGTATGGCAAAAGAATCATTTAATATAATTTCACAAGGACAAATAGAAGAAATAATATCAGCTAAACCAACAGATAGAAGAGTAATGATAGAAGAAGCCGCAAGCGTATTAAAATATAAACATAGAAAAGAAGATGCATTAAAAAAACTAGACAAAACAAACAACAACATAAGTAGAGTAAACGATATAATAAAAGAACTAGAAACAAGAGTAGAACCACTAAAAATAGAAAAAGATAAAGCACTAAAACACATAGACTTAAAAGAAGAACTAGAAAGCATAGAAATAGCTTTAATCTCAAGTGATATAACAAACCTAAACTATAAATACCAAGATAACAAATCAAAAATAGAAGTACTAAATAAAGAACTAATGACACTAACAACATCCAATAATACTAACGAAACAAAACTACTAGAATACAAAGTAAAACAAAATGAAATAGAAAACAAAATAAAAGAACAAAATAATAAACTACTAGAACTAACAGAACTATCAGAAAAACTAAATAGTAGAAAAAAAATAATACTAGAAAGACAAAAATACGAAGTAAACGATTCAAAACTACACGAAAACCTAGTAAATCTAAAAGAACAAGAACTAAAACTACAAAACGAAATAAACCTATTAAACATAGAAATAAATAACAACAAACAAGAACTAGAAACAAAAGAAGAACAAATAAATAATAAAGAACAAGAACTAGCTATAATAAAATCAAATAAAACAACACTAAATAATAAACTATCAAACGAATATAGAAATAACCTAAATACAAAACAAAAAATAAACAACCTAAAAGAAACAATAGAAAACAATAACTCACTTCCAAACTCAGTAAGAAACATACTAAATAACCCAAAACTAACAGGAATACATAACATAATAGGAAACCTAATAGAAGTAGAAGAAAAATATCAAAAAGCAATCACAATAAGCCTAGGAGCAAGCACAAATAACATAGTAGTAGATACAGAAAACTCAGCAAAAGAAGCAATAAACTACTTAAAACAAAATAACCTAGGACGAGCAACATTCTTCCCACTATCAGTAATAAAAGAAAAATACATAAATGAAACAGACAAATATATACTTAAAGAACAAGGTTGTATAGATATAGCATCAAACCTAGTAAAATACGATAAAACATACAAAAACATAATAGAAAATCAACTAGGAAATATAATAGTAGTAGATAACATCGATACAGCAAACACAATAAGCAAAAAAATAAACTATAAATATAGAATAGTCACACTAGATGGAGAAATACTACATGTTGGAGGATCAATAACAGGAGGAAACACAAAACAAAAAGACAACATTATATCCCTAAAATACGAACTAGAAGACACAATACAAAAACAAAAACAACTAGAACAAAACATAAAAGAAATAGAAAATAAAATAAACGAAAACGACTATAACATGAAATCAATAGAAGACGAACTATATCTATTAAATAAAGAAAAAATAAATATAGAAGAACTAACAAACAACAAAGAAAAAAGAAACATAGAACTAAAAAAACAACTAGAAGAAGTTAGTCAAGACATAAACGGAACAAAAAATATTCTAGAAGGGCGTCTTACAGAAGAAGAAGAAAACATACTAAAAGAATACTACGAATCAATAAAGAAAAAAGACGAAGTAGCAAACAACATAAACATACTAGAAGACGAAAAACACGACTTAGAAGAACAACAACAACAATTTGAACACCAAGTAAAAAAAGAAAACACACAATACAATATAAAAAACAAAGAACTAAAAGACCTAGAAATAGAAACAAATAGACTAGACGTAAAACTAGATACACTTCTAAATACGCTAAATGAAACATACAACATGACATATGAGCATGCTACAAGTCTATATAAACTAGAACTAGATGAAGACCTCGCAAGAACAAAAGTAAATACACTAAAAAGAGAACTAAAAGAAATAGGAGACGTAAATCTAAACGCTCCAAAAGAATATGAAGAAATAAGTACAAGATATGAATTCTTAATTAAACAAAGAGAAGACTTAGTAAATGCAGAAAATACACTCCTAGATATAATAAAAGAAATGGATACAGTAATGATACAAGAATTCAAAAAAACATTCGAAATAATAAACAAAAACTTCAATGAAACATTCAAAGAACTATTTAGAGGAGGATCTGCATCACTAAAACTAACAGATCCAGAAAATATACTAGAAACAGGAATAGAAATAGTTGCGTCACCTCCAGGAAAAAAGCTAAAAAACCTATCACTACTATCAGGAGGAGAAAAAACATTTACAGCTATATCACTACTATTCGCAATACTAAAATCACGTCCTGTACCATTCTGTGTACTAGATGAAGTAGAAGCCGCACTAGATGAAGTAAACGTAGATAGCTTTGGTAAATACGTAAAACAACTTCAAAAAAACTCACAATTTATAATAATAACACACAAGAAAAAAACAATGGAATACGCAAATACACTATATGGTATAACAATGCAAGAATCAGGAGTATCAAAACTAGTAAGTGTTAGACTAGAAGAATTAGAAAAATAACATGAGAAAAAAATACATAGTAATATTCATAATACTACTTATAATAGAATGCCTAATAGGAACACTAAAACAAGGAATAATAAGAGAAAATATAGGAGATATACTAGTTGTACCATGTATATATACACTCCTTAGAATAATACTACCAAATAAAATAAAACATTTATCACTATACGTATTACTATTTGCCATAATAATAGAACTTCTACAATTACTAAATCTAACAACACTTATATCAAATAACAACAAAATACTAAATATTGCCTTAGGATGCACATTTGATATAAAAGATATAATATCTTACACAATAGGATACATATTGATAATATTAATAGAACATCTAACAAAAAAAGTTAGATGTTTTAAATATACAAAATAAAAAAATTTCACAAAAAATACAAAAAAACATGTATAATAATAATTGAGGTGATTTCGTGAAAATATTAATAGTAGACGACGAACAAGGAATAAGAGAAGTAATAAAAGAATACTGCTTACTAGAAAACTACGAAGTAATAGAAGCAGAAAATGGAATAGAAGCAATAGAAAAAACAAAAAATAACGACATAGACCTAATAGTACTAGACATAATGATGCCAAAACTAGATGGCTATAGTGCACTAAAAGAAATAAAAACAATAAAAAACATACCAGTAATACTTTTATCAGCGCGAAAAGAAGAATTCGATAAACTAATGGGATTTGACTTAGGAACGGATGACTATATAACAAAACCATTCTCACCAAGAGAACTAATCGCAAGAATAAAAGCAATTCTAAAAAGAACAAATAACGAAACAGACGAATTCATAAAAGACACACTAAAAGTAGACTTCAAAGGACACACAGTATCAATAGATAATGAAGAGATAAAACTAACACCAAAAGAATTTGAACTATTAACATACTTCATAAAAAATCCAAATATCGCACTATCAAGAGAACAACTGCTAAGTAAAATCTGGGGCTATGACTTCTTTGGAGACGATAGAACAATAGACACACACATAAAAATGCTAAGAAATAACCTAAAACAATATAGAAACCTAATAGTAACAGTAAGAGGAATGGGATATAAATTTGAAAACAAAAAGTAATTTAAGATATAAAATTTGGTTATACTTAATAGTATTCTCACTAAGCATACTAATACTATTGTGGCTATTTCAAGTAATCTTTTTAAACGGATACTATAAATGGTACAAAACAAAAGAACTAATAAATACAGCACAAAACATAACAGAAACGTACAATGAAGAAAACTACGAAGCAATGCTAGACGACATATCCCATAGAGATAGCGCATGTATTGAACTAATAAAAAATAATAAACTAGTATACGTATCAAATACATTCAATAAAGGATGTATGGCAAATGCAAAAGAAGACCTATATAAAAAAGACTTCATAGAATCAGATAACACATCAGCACGATACACACTAAAAAATCCAAGATTCAATAACGAAACACTTGTACTAGCATTCAAACTAGACAACACAACACACCTTTTTGTAAGCGCATCACTAGAACCAATAGACGCAACAGTAACCATATTAAGAAGTCAACTATTCTATATAACACTGATAGTAATAATATTATCACTAGTAGTCTCATACTTTATATCAAGAATAATATCAAACCCAATAATAAAAATGAAAAACAAAGCCAAAGAACTCGCACATGGAAACTATAATATTACATTTGAAAATAGTGATATAGAAGAAATAAATGAACTATCAAAAACACTAAACTATGCATGTAATGAGCTAGAAAAAACAGAAGACCTAAGAAGAGAACTAATGGCAAACGTATCACACGACTTAAAAACACCACTAACAATGATAAAAGCATACGCAGAACTAATAAGAGACGTAACACATAAAGACAAAGAAAAAATGAACAAAAACCTAAACACAATAATAGAAGAAACAGATAGACTAAACATACTAGTAAACGATATTTTAGAACTATCAAAAATAAGATCAAATTCCACACCACTAGAACTAGAAGAATTTGACCTAAATGAACTAATAAAAACAATAATAAATAGATACGAAATATATATAGAAAAAGAAAACTACAATATTGAATACAAAGAAAAACCAAACACAATAATAAAAGCAGACAAAAAAAGAATAGAACAAGTAATATATAACCTTGTAAATAATGCGATAAACTATACAGGTGATGACAAAAAAGTAATAATAAACATCAAAGAAGAAAAACAAAATATAAAAGTAGAAATAAAAGATACAGGAAAAGGAATAAATAAAAAAGACTTAGAATATATATGGGATAAATACTATAAAGTAGATAAAACGCATAGTAGAGTACAAGTAGGATCAGGAATAGGACTATCAATAGTAAAAAATATACTAATAAGTCATAATTTTGAATACGGAGTAGAAACAAAAATAAACAAAGGAACAACATTCTACTTTATAATACCAAAAAACGACCAAAACAATTAGTCGTTTTTTTCTACATATTTTCCTTGATAAGAATCACGTCTAACAAGTTCCTTATCAATCTCATTTAAAACACAAAACTTCTTCAATAACCAAGAAGGTTCAATCAAATCCTCTTTTTTAGGGTCCCCAGTAATACGATTAATAACAATCTCAGGTCTTAATAACTCCAATTGATCACAAACAATACTAACATACTCATCACGAGTTAAAACATGAAATGGTTTAACTTCATACATTCTAGCCAAATCAGTATTACGAACAATATGAAGCATATGAATCTTAACACCTTGAATATCAAGATTATTAATGTGCCTAACAGTATCAAGCATCATATCACGAGTCTCATATGGAAGACCATTAATAATATGAACAACAACATTAATATTTCTTTCACGCAATTTTCTAACCATATCATCAAAGCAAGCAAGAGTATGACACCTATTAATAAGCTTACTAGTAGACTCATGAATACTTTGTAAACCCAACTCAACAGTTAAAAAAGTACGACTATTTAATTCAGTCAAATAATCTAAGCACTCATCACTAATAGAGTCAGGACGAGTAGCTATAGATAGACCAACAACATCAGGAAGAGCTAAAACAGACTCATACTTTTCCTTTAAAACAGAAACATCTGCATACGTATTAGTCCTAGCTTGAAAATAAGCAATATACTTACCAGACCATTTTCTGTTCATAATACACTTAATATCATTAAACTGCTTAACCAAATCATCACACGACTTGCCAGCAAACTCACCACTACCAAGAGGAGAACAATAAATACAACCACGAGTACCTATTGTACCATCAACATTAGGACAACTAAAACCACCATTTAAACTAACCTTAAAAACCTTACAACCAAATTTATGCTTATAAAAATAATCAAGAGTATGATATCTCTTATTAGAATCACTATACAAAAACATAAACAAAAAGAAAAAAAGATTAAATTAATCTCATTTCATTCTCAGCAAAAAATGGTTTGTCCTTATTAATTCTATCATAAAATAAAATACCGTTCAAATGATCAATCTCATGTTGAAAAGCAATAGATAAATCCTCACGAGCACGAACCCTTATCTTATTACCATCCTCATCATAACCCTCAACAGTAACACGAGCATGCCTTGGAACATGACCCTCAACCTCACGGTTAACAGAAAGACAACCTTCACCAGCCTCAGCCGCAATCATCTCCTCAGAACTACTAACAATCTTTGGATTAATAAAAACATAATTATCAAACTTACCATCCTCATACTCATGGACAATAACAATAATACGTTTATTAATACCAAGTTGAGGATAAGCAAGACCCATACCAGGACGTAGATCATACTTCTTCTCATACTCCTCAATTTGACTATATGTTAAATGATCAATAATTCTTTGAATTAACTTCTTATCATCACGAGAAAGAGGAAACTCAACCTCGACAGACTTAGCTCTTAAATGTTTATCTTTTTCATCTAAAATATCTAATTTCTTAAACATAAAATCACCTCAATGCAAATATTTTATCACAAATAATAAATAAAGTAAACAAAACAGTAAACAATAAAAAAGGGTGAAAAATGAAAACAATACTATATACAGGAGCAACAAGCGGAATAGCAAAAGAAGTAATAAAAGAAATAAAACAAAAATACAAAATATATGTAGGAGTACATACAAAAAAACAAAAAGAACTACTAGAAAAAAGATACAAAAACGAAAAAAACATAAAAGTAATAAAACTAGATCTATTAAATAAAGAAGATCTAGAACAGATAAAAACACTAGATATTGATATACTTATAAGCAATGCCGCAATAGGATACGGTGGCTCAGTAGCAGAAATAAATATAAACAAACTAAAAGAAATATACGAAGTAAACGTATTTAAAAACATAGAGCTAATACAAATAATGCTAAAAAACATGATAAAAAAACAAAAAGGAAAAATAATAGTAATCTCATCACTTGCAGGACTCATACCACTAAAATTTATGGGACCATACTCATCATCAAAAGCAAGCCTAACAAGATTAACCCAAACACTAAAAAAAGAAATGAAACAAATAAACAAAAACATAAAAATAAAACTAATACTACCAGGAATGTATAAAACAGGATTCAATCAAATAATGCTAGAAGATAAATATGATTGGATGGAAGTAGAATCATACTTTAAAACCCAAATAAAAAAAATAAGAAAAAAAGAAACAATATTTTGGACACTATTTGAAAAAAGAAAACTAAAAAGTATAGTAAAACAAATAATAAAAGCCATAGAAGAAGACAACAAATTCATATATAGTAGACCAATATCACAAAGAATACTTACAAAAATAATTGAACTAATAAATGACTAACCTAAAGTAGCCTATTAAAACAAAAAGAATAGGTTATTATAGGAGGTTTTTTTATGTATCATTTTATAGGAATAAAAGGTTCAGGCATGAGCGCACTCGCAATAATAATGAAACAACTCGGAAAAAACGTACAAGGAAGTGACTACGAAAAACACTACTTCACAGAAGAAAACCTAATAAAAAATAACATAAAAATACTACCATTTAATAAAGAAAACATAAAAGAAAATATGATAATAATAAAAGGAAACACATTTGATGAAGAAAACATAGAAGTAAAAACAGCAAAAAACAAAAACTTAAAAATATACACATACGAAGAAATGGTAAACAAAATAACAAATAAATACAATCTAATCGCAGTATCAGGATGTCACGGAAAAACAACAACATCATCACTACTTGCACACATACTAAACTCAAACTTTCTTATAGGAGATGGAAGCGGAAGAATAACAAACTCAAACTACTTTGTACTAGAAGCATGCGAATACAAAAGACACTTTCTAAATTACAATCCAAATTACGTAATAATAACAAACATAGATCTAGACCATGTAGACTATTACAAAAACATAGAAGATATTATAGATGCATACCAACATTTTATAAACAAAGCAAACACCGTAATAGCATGTGGAGACGATAAAAATATAAAACAACTAAAACATAAAAACATATATTACTATGGAATAAATGACAACAATAACTTTCAAGCAAAAAACATAACATATAAAAAAGAAGGAATAGAATTTGATCTATACATAAATAAAGAATACCAAGAACACTACAATATACCATTCTATGGAACTCATATGCTAGAAAATACACTAGCAGTAATAACACTCTTATATCTAGAAAATATAAACAATCTAAAAGAAAAAATAAAAACATTTAAAGGTGCCAAAAGAAGATTCAAAGAAACAAAAGTGCTAGATAATATAATAATAGATGACTATGCACATCACCCAAATGAAATAAAAGCAACAATAGAAGCAGTAAAACAAAAATACAAAGACAAACAACTAATAACAATATTTGAACCACATACGTATTCAAGAACAAAAAAATTTTATAAAGAAATAGCGCAAGAACTAAATAAATCAGACAAAGCATATATATTAGATATATATAAATCACGAGAAATAGAAGAAGATTATAAAGGAATAACAAGTAATCTAATTATTAAAAACTTAAAAAATGGAGAACACCTAAAAAAAGAAGAATACAAAAAATTAACAAAATATAAAAATGCAGTCATATTATTTATGAGTCCTAATGACCTAACAGAGCTAGAACAAAAATATATAAAAGAATACAATTTGACAAAAAAATAAATTAAAGTATAATATACATAAAAGAAGGAGATAATATGGAACTAAAGAAAAAACTAGCTGCAATACTAACATCACTAACAATTATGACACAAGCATCAGCATGTACAAGTAAACAAACAGAATTTGAAACAATAAGAGGAACAAGAGATTTGTTTGATTATGATACATATCTAAGAAAAAAAGGACTTAATATGTCAAACCTAACAGCAGAAGCAATAGATGAAACAGTATATATTTATGAAAAAAAATATGAACTTTATTCAGCAACTCCAGAAACCACAATAGAAGAAATACTAAATCAATACTATATAGAAGATTATGAATTAAGAAGAATTCAAACAATAAAAGAAACACGTAACTTTAGAGAAGGAGAAAAAATAAAAGTCTATAAAAATATAACATATACATTTTCACTAGATGAATTAGATAATATAAGTAAATGGTAATATCATGTTGTACAGCCTGGAGAAACATTAGAAGATATAAAAAACGAATATAATATATCAATCGAATCATTAAAAAGAAACAATAACATAATAAATGAAAACGAAATACAAGCATATCAAACAATAAGAATACCAAAGGAACTAGCAAAAAAGAAATACTAAAAAAATTCAAAAAAAGGTAAATTAACACTTGCATTAAATAAAACAATATGATACAATTAATTTGCCTGTTTAAATGGCGATGTAGCTCAGTTGGCTAGAGCACCTGGTTCATACCCAGTAGGTCGGTGGTTCGAATCCACTCGTCGCTACCAAGTGAATTCAAACCTAATTAATATTAGGTTTTTTCTTTGTAAAAAAGGAGACAATATGACAATAGAAGAAGAAATATTTAAAAAATCAAAACCAAACAAAAAACAACTAGAAAAATATGGATTTAAAAAAGAAAACAATAAATATGAATATAAAGAAAAAATACTGAACAATGAATTTGAAACAACAATAATAATAGATAAAGAAATAAAAGGACAAATAATAGATTTAAATACAAAAGAAGAATATACAAATATACGCTTAGAAAACCCAGGAACATACACAAAAAAAATAATAGAAGAATATAAAAAAGTATTAAAAAACATAAAAGAAAACTGCTTTGAAAACGAATACTTTATGATGCCACAGTCAAATAGAATATCTAACTATATAATAAAAAAATATAATGCGGAACCAGAATTTTTATGGAAAAAATTAGACGGAAGTGCAGTATTTAGGAATAAAAAGAATCAAAAATGGTTTGGAATAATAATGGATATAAATAAAAATAAACTCGATAAAGAAAACAAAATAGTTGAAATAATAAACACAAAAATAAAAGAAGAAACAAAAGAAACATTACTAAAAAATAAAGGATTCTATGAAGCATACCATATGAATAAAAAAAACTGGATAACAATGATTCTAGATGACACAATAGAAGACGAAATAATAATAAAACAAATAGAAGAGTCATACAACTTAGTAAACAAATAACGTACATACGTCTTATTGACTAAAAACAAAAAAATATATAAAATATCTATATAGATAAGGTGAAAGTATGAAAATAGACTATATGGAAATGATTAAATTTTATGGAAAAGAAATATTAAAAAACAAAAACTTCGAAAAAGAAAAACAATTTATACAACACGGAACAATAACAGTATACGAACATTCAATAAACGTTGCAATTCTATGCCTAAAAATTGCTAAAATAACAAACATACCAGTAGATCAAAAATCACTAATAAGAGGAGCGCTGCTACATGATTATTTTCTATATGACTGGCACGAAAAAGACAAAACACATAGATTACACGGATTTACACATGCAAAAACAGCACTAAAAAATGCAGAAAAAGACTATAAACTAACAGAAATAGAAAAAAACATGATATACTGTCATATGTTCCCACTAAACCTTAGAATACCAAAATATAGAGAATCAATAATACTTTGTATAGCAGACAAAATAGTCGCAACAATAGAAACAATAAAACCATATATAAACATCCTTGCTACATATAACGAATACATTTAATTAATACAAAAGGTGATAAAATGACAATATATGAATACATAAAACAATATGGAGATAAAACATTTGAAGAAAAAGAATTCAACGAAATAGATAATATACTATTTTCAACAATTATATATCTAGACTTTTCAAATATAACTGAAGAAGAAAATACATTAGAAAAAATAGGACAAATAATAATAAAAAATACAAAAGAATCATACTTGAAAGAAGAACTAGAATGTCTAAAACAAATGATAAAACAAAATAGATATAAAAATGTACAAGTAGAAAACTATATGTATATAGGAGATAAAAAAGAACAATTTGGTGCGATAACATTTAAAGTAAATAAAAAACTAAAATATATTTCATTTGAAGGAACAGATACACTAATAAGCGGATGGAAAGAAGACTTTCAACTCGCATACATGTACAAAACGCAATCACAATTACATGCGATACAATATCTAAAAAAATCAATAAAGCTATTTGGTCCTAAAATAATAGTAGGGGGACACTCAAAAGGAGGAAACCTCGCACTAGTATCAGCTATGGAACAAAATATAATAAAACAACTAAAAATAAAAAAAATATACAATAATGATGGACCAGGGCTTAGACTAAAACAATTCAAATCATTAAAACATAGAATAATACAAAAAAAATACACACATATAGTACCACATAACAGTATAGTAGGGATGCTTTTAAGAAACAATAATTATAAAATAGTTAAATCAAATAAAAAAGCACCATTCTCACACTACCCAATAACATGGATGATAGAAGAAGATAGATTAAAAGAAACAAATCTAAATGCAAAAAGTAAAGAACTAGAACTAAGTATAATAGAATGGTTAAATAATCATAATGATGAACAAAGAAAAATAATGATAGAAAACGTATTTAAAATATTTGATAAATGTAATATAACAAACACACAAGAATTAAAAAAGATTAAATCAATAATAAAAATAATAAAAGAACTAAAAAATATCGATAAAGAAACAAAAGATTTAGTAATAAGTTTTATAAGTTATAATTTTATATAAAAAAATGTGAATAATTCACATTTTTTTATTTTTCAACATTAGAAACACCATTCTCGCAGGAATAAATAAGATTATAAAGTTTGTTTAAATAAAAAGGCTTAATTTGAAAAACAAGACTTTGATTCGAATAGCGCCCAATCTTATAACCACTTTTGCTAAGCCTACAAACTAAATTAACAGTAATAACATCATTTTTCAATAAATCAATAAATTTATCAAAACTAATTAATTTGTAAAGACTGATTTTATAATATCTAAAATATTTAACATTATCAACTACCTTTTTGCTAGCACGCACAAGAGCCAGATTTTGAAGCTTAATCATAAAGTGAGCATATAAGGTACTGATTAATACATAAGAAACCTTTTCAATAAGGTTATAATTTAAATCGTAAACGCATAATAATATCTTATCATCACAAAATTCTAATTTAAAATGATATAAATCTTTAACTGTAGAAAATGAATTAAATCTAAGTGGTGAATATATAATCTTTTTATCAGTAAAAACTGAATCATAATAACCATACAATTGTGTAATTCTATCAATTTCATTATCACCAGGTCCATCAAACGAACATGCAAATAAACTAATTGGATACCTACTATACCGTCCTAAACATTTTATTTCGACAGAATTATAATCAGGAAAAAATTCATTATCAGGTTCTTTATTGAGTTCATGCTCAAATGTAAGTCCAATTGCACCAAGACTATTATTAATAGCTTTAAGCCATCCTTTATTAGAAATAATATTAAACTTATCTATTATACTTCTAAAATCATTATCTAACATTTTTTCACCTCCTTAAGAAAAAAAATACCAAATATTAAAAGCAAGGTCAAATAAGCATTTATCAAAAAGTGCTAAAAAAATATAACAAAATATTAAAATCTGCCTAGGCGAATATTTAAAAATTGTAAGAATAAAATTACAAATTTTGAAAAACATATAAATCGCAAAAAAATTCAAAAAATTTTTAAAAAATATTGCATTCCGCGTGCACTTATGGTATCATTAAATAGCAGTGTTAAATGAAACACATATTTGGACCCTTAGCTCAGTTGGTTAGAGCACGCGGCTCATAACCGTGCGGTCATAGGTTCGAGTCCTATAGGGTCCACCATTTTACTGCAGGTGTGGCGAAATTGGCAGACGCGCTAGACTTAGGATCTAGTGGATATTCCATGGGGGTTCAAGTCCCTTCACCTGCACCAAATTGGACATAAAACAGGTATTTACCTGTTTTTTTTGGACCCTATAGAATAAAAAAGAACCTATGACCAATAAAAAGGTTATGAGAACAAATAAAAATAACATAAATAACAAAAAATATGATATAATCAATATAGAAAAGGTGATTTAATATGCAAATATATAATACATTAACAAAAAAAATAGAAGAACTAATACCAAATGAACCTGGTAAAATCAAAATGTATACATGTGGACCTACAGTATATCATTTTGCTCATATAGGAAACCTAAGAACATATATTTCAGAAGATATATTAGAAAAAACATTAAAATATCTAGGATATGAAGTAAAAAGGTGTATGAACATAACAGATGTAGGACATCTAACTAGTGATGCAGATACGGGCGAAGATAAAATGTTAAAAGGAGCAAAAAGAGAACACAAAACAGTGCTAGAAATAGCTGAATACTATACAAATGAATTTAAAAAAGACTGCATTAAATTAAACATAAAATGGCCAGAAACAGTAGTTCCAGCAACATCGATGATTAAAGAATACATTGATTTTATTAAAGTATTAGAACAAAAAGGATATACTTATTTTGAAGGGGGAAATGTATACTTTGATACATCAAAATTAGAAAAATACTACACACTAACAAATAATACCGAAGATGAATTGCTAGAGGCAGTTCGAAATGATGTGGAAATTGATACAAACAAAAAGAATAAAACAGATTTTGTATTATGGTTTACTAAATCAAAATTTGATGATCAAGAATTAAAGTGGGATTCACCATGGGGTAGGGGATATCCAGGTTGGCACATAGAATGTTCATGCATATCGCTAAAAAACTTAGGAGAAAAACTTGATATTCATTGTGGTGGAGTAGATAACATATTCCCACATCACACAAATGAAATCGCTCAAACAGAAAGTTACACTGGACAAAAATGGTGCAATTATTGGTTTCACCCAGAACATCTAAATGATATAAATGGAAAAATGTCAAAATCAAAAGGAGAATTCCTAACAGTATCAGTATTAGAAGAAAAGGGATATAATCCACTTGCATATAGATATCTATGCTTAAAATCATATTATCATAATACACTAACATTTAGTTATGATATACTAGATGGCGCACAAAATGAATACAATAAACTAAAAAACAAAATTAAAAATATAACTCCAAATGAAGAAGAACTACAAAAAGAAAAATTCGAAGAATATAATGATAAATTTAAAGAAGCACTATCAAACGATTTAAATACATCAATGTCATTGACTATACTATATGATGTTATCAAATCAGACATAAACAATAATACAAAACTAGAACTAATTAAAAACTTCGATAAAGTATTATCATTAAATTTATTAAAAGAAGAAAAACAAGAACTAGATGAAAATACACTAAACAAAATAAATGAACTAATAGAAAAAAGAAACATAGCTAAAAAAGAAAAAAACTATGAAGAAGCAGACAGAATAAGAAATGAACTACTAGATATGAATATAATTATTAAAGATACAAGAGCAGGAACATCATTTGAAATAAAAAAATAACAGATATGCCTAAACATATCTGTTTTTAATTTAATGCTTTTTCAAATTATTTAATAAATCATTAATCCCAAAATTATTTTTTTTTGCTTCTTCTTCAGTAGGAACTTCATTTAACTTTTTCATATTATTATTAAGCATATCATTAAGTCCCATAGGTTTGTTTTCTTCCTCAACAGTATCTGATACAACAGTATCATTATTATCCTGAGTGAATGAATTATTTTGATTCAAAGAATTATTAACTTCCTCATCAGCAGAAGAAAAATTATAAGAATTATCAACTATATCATCAAGCTTTTGATAAACAGGTCTCATCTGAGAAACAGAAGTTTGTTCAATAGAATTTTCTTGTATATCAGTTGAATTATCATAAACATTAGAAACTATATTATTAGAATCTTTAGCCTGTTCAGCGTCAACATTTTGACTAGAAATAGAATCATTAACTGTAAAATCATTAGTAACACCGTTTTCAGAACTATGAGTAATACTTGTATCCTTTAAAGCTCTTTCCAAACTAGAAGCACCAGCTAATTTTTCATCTTCCTCCAATTCGATAATCTTTAATAACTCCTCAAAAGTAGTAAGACCAGCCTCAACCTTTTCAAGACCATCTTGTAGAAGAGTAATAACATCAGAATTATAAACAAGTTCTCTCAATGCCTCTTTACGGATATTCTCACTAATCGCATCCTTAATGTTTTGATTAATCATTAATACTTCATGAATCGCAATACGTCCACTATAACCATTACCACAAATATCACATCCATTAGATGAATAAACCTCATTAACTTCATGACCTAAAACCTTTTTAAAAATATCATTTTCATATTGAGTAGTAGGCCTCTTAGTTCTACAATGAGGACATAACTTACGAGCTAGTTTTTGAGAAATAATACCAGTCAAAGCACTAGACAACAAATACCTTTCAACATCCATATCAAGTAATCTTTCAATAGTATTCAATGAGTCATTAGTGTGTATTGTAGATAAAACCAAGTGACCAGTAATCGAAGCACGAACCGCAATCTTAGCAGTTTCAGTATCACGAATTTCTCCAACCATTATAATATTAGGGTCCTGTCTTAAAATAGACCTTAAAGCAGTCGCAAAATCAAGACCAATCTCACTATTAGTTTGAATCTGATTAATACCGGTAATATTCATTTCTATTGGATCCTCAACAGTAATAATATTAGTTTCCTCTTTATTTAACCTTTGTAAAATAGAGTAAACAGTAGTAGACTTACCACTACCAGTCGCACCAGTAATCAAAATAATACCATTAGGAACATTAATCATCTGAATTACTTTCTTAAGATTAATATCACTAAAACCTAAAGCCTCAAGCCCAGAATTACTCATACTATAATCCAAAATACGAATAACAATCTTTTCACCCTCAATAGTAGGAATAGAAGAAACACGAAGATCAAGATCAACACCCTTAATATTAGCCTTAATCGCACCATCCTGCGGTAAACGAGACTCAGTAATATTCATACCAGATATAATCTTAATACGAGTAATCAAATTCTTCTTAATACTATTAGGAACTTCTACATAATCATGTAATTGACCATCAACCCTAATTCTTACCTTCATATATTCTTCCAAAGGGTCGAAGTGAACATCACTCGCACCCCTTTTACTAGCGTCAACTAGTATGTCATTTACAGCCTCAACAACAGGCGTTTTTTCAAAATCGATTTGCTTAAGCATTTAATCATCCCCTCAAAATTCTTCTAAATATTTTCCTTTTAGACTAGTATTTAGACTAATAATATTATATAATATAAATGTATTAAATACAAGATAAAGGAGTAAAAAAAAATGACAAAAAATAATAAGGGGTTCGCAATAACAGAAGTACTAATACTATCAACAGTAATAATAGGAGTACTAGTATTTATGTATTCACAATTCAAAAGTATTAACAGGGGATATCAATATAGTTTTAAATACGATACACCAGAAGGAATGTATCTAGCAAATAACATAGTAAACTATATAAATGAAGGAAACTATGATAAACTAGTAGAACTACTAAACAATACTCCAGAAGGCTATATAGATATAACAGAATGTAACATAGATAATTCAAATCTTATAAGCTACTGCGAAGCACTATTCCAAAAATCAGAAATAGAAAAAATAATATTCACAGAAGAAAACCTAGAAAAAATAAAGCAAAATATGAATAACTTCGATAATGACTTAAAAAACTACATAAATCAAATAAAAACAACAAACGAAAAAAACGATTACAGAATAATAATTAAATATATCAACGGAACATTCGCATCAATGAGATTTAATAAAGGAAACTCATACGTAGAAGAAGGACTAATCGCACATCTAGATGGAATAAATAATACAGGTAATGGCCATTCAACAGAAACTCAAACATGGAAAGATTTAAGTAATCATGGAAATGACGCAACACTATACAATAACCCTACATGGTCAAATAATTCTCTAACATTCGATGGACAAACAAACTATGGACTACTAAATAATACAGCAAACCAAGAATTCCCAAATGGATTAACATGGGAAGTTAGAGTCAAAATATTGTCAGCAACAGGAAAAAATAATCCAACACAAACTGAATTCTTTGGTAATTGGGAACTCGGAGGTGGTGGAATATTCTACACCGATTCGAATGAATTAAAATCTCAAATGTACATCAACGGTTATAAAACAATTACAGATCAAAATAGTGTAAAATTAAGCGAGTTATATACAATAACTGTAACATATGACAATAACACCCAAAAGTTATATATAAATGGTAATTTAACTGTAACAGATACTTATAGTGATAATATTGCAATTCGTTCGGCTATTGTACCATTTGGACTAGGGGGAAATCCTGGGCCAAATAGTATAGGTAATTATGCCAACGTAGAATTCCAAAATATATTAATATATGATAGAGCTCTAACAGAAAATGAAGTAATGAGAAACTACCAAGCCGATATGGCCAAGTATTAGAGGTGAAACATGAAAAATAATAAAGGATTTACACTAGTAGAACTATTAGTATCATTTACTCTATCAATGATATTAATAATAATAATGTTTCAATTAATAATAAACTTAAAAGATATATATATGACATCTGGAATAAAAACAGAAATGATAAATAAACAATACTTAATGACAAACAAAATATATAGTGATTTAAATAAATTGCAAGTATCAAATATAGGTACATGTACAGACACAGAAAAATGTATAAGTTTCGTCTACAGTGATGGCACTGTAAAAAAACTAATAATAGATGAAACAAATAAAACAATGTCATATGATAATTACACTATAAAACTAAATAATAATACAAATTTTGGAATTATACAAATAGATACACAAGGTTCAACAATACAAAATAGAATATTAAATATAAAAGTTCCTATATATAATGATTTAATCAAGGATACAAACTTTGGAATAAATATTGTATATCCATACAACACCCAATACTCAGTTAATAATTCAAATTATAACTATAAAATATATGGAAAAACAACAAAATCATCAGAAAGTACTCCTACAATGGATAATCCCGTTACATACACTGGATTTGGAGAATCAGGAAGTATTTACATAAAACAAGGCGACACAACAATTGGTACCATAAACATGCAAGGACATGACCCATTAATGTGTGCTGGAGCAACATGTGATTACATAGACTATGAAAATAGTAGAATAGTTAGATACATAAAAAAATATACATTTACGGGAAACGAACAATTTCACGGCCCTAATAATCCAAATTGGTCAGCAAATAACACCGAAACAACAAAAGGTGTATTTTGGCTAAATGCTAGCGTACTAGGCACCTATCCCAACAACTTGTTGATTAGAGATAATAGAGGTTTTTGTACACATTTTCCATTAGGAGATACGGCATACACAGCGAACAATACATTAAGATATGGACCTATAGGTAATTCAAACCCTCCATATCTATCATTTCGTATTCCGATTGATACAGATATGAATGCATGGACAACAGAACAGTATAATGCAGGAACACCATTAATAGCTTATTATGTACTAAACGAACCAGAATATGAAATGCTTTGGTTACCAAGTATAAATATATTTACAGATGTATCAACACTAACAATAACAGATGGGAATATTGAATCTACAATAGAATAAAGTGTATCAAAAGGTACACTTTTTTTAAATTAAACAACACCAATAATCAAAAACAAAATAAAATAAAAGAGAAGAAAAACAAGCATGAATAATTCGTGCTACAAAAAAAGGAAAATACTTAATCTTAGTATCACTTAAAATACTAACCACCTGCATATGCACACAAATGCCTCCAAAAGAAATAAACAAAACAGACAAAGTACCCTTAATCTTTAAAGGAATATCCAATAAACTTACATACTTTAAACCCTGAGTCATCTCTAATAATCCATTTAAAATACTTTGATAATAAGGAGAAATATTAATATTGTTATCAATAATAGTAGTAATAACTAAAAACAAAGTCACAACGCCAAAAACTAAGAGTAAGGTATTAATACCATTAACCACTGCATTACTTACAATACTACCAATCTTCTTATCATTAGAAATTCTTTTCTTATGCATCTTTACAATAGCCCTTTTAAAAGAAAAAGAAGAATCTTCACTAGAACCAACATAATAATTTCTAAATAATAATCCAACAAAAATATTACCTAAATAATGACAAATAAGGATTAATAAACCAACCTCCTTATTATTCAAAAACAAAACAGAAATAGTACCCAATATAAACAAAGGATTAGAAAAATGAGTAAAAGTAAGAAGCTTAGAACCCTCATATTCATTAATAAAACCACTTAAATAAAGTTCACGAACATACTTAGAATTACTAGGAAAACCACTCACTAAACTCATGAAAAACACAAAAGCGCCAATACCACGGACCTTAAAAACCTTATTCATAATAGGCTTAAAAATCTCACCAACTAACTCAATAAAACCATAATTAACTAAAATCTCAGACAAAACAAAAAAAGGAAACAAAGAAGGAAAAATATTATTTTTCCATATACCAAAAGAAAAACCAACAGTATCCATAATACTAGATGAAGAAGTTAAAATCTCATACATAATAAAAAGTAAAACAGCCATAATTAAAACACTTTCAACAATTTTTCTCATAAATTTCACCATAATATGATATCATTAAATAGGGAGGATAAATATGCTTAATAAAATATATGAAACGACATTACAATATATCAAAAAAGAATACAAATTTTTAATAATACTTATACTAACATTCGCACTATTTACAATAAGACTACCTTACTACATAGATATGCCAGGAGGACTAATAGACGTATCAAAAAGAATAGTGCTAGATAATAAACAACTTTCAGGCACACTAAACATGACATACGTTACAGAAACACAAGCGACAATACCTTCATATATAGTCGCAAAAATAAACAAAAACTGGGACATAATAAAAAAAGAAGAAGTTATACTTAAAAACGAAACAGAAGAAGACGTAAAATTTAGAGACGAAATAAATATGAAAACATCTATATCAAACGCACTATATAGTGGACTAAAAGAATCAAATGAAGAATTCAAAACAAAAAACAACAAAGTATTTGTAACACACATATATGAAAATGCAAAAACAGACCTAAAAATACAAGATCAAATAATAGAAATAAACGATAAAAAAATCAACACACTAGAAGACATAAAAGAAATAACAAAAGAAGAACAAAACCTAAAAATAAAAGTACTAAATAACAATAAAGAATATATAAGACACGCAGAAGTAATAGAACTAGAAGGAAACAAAATAATAGGAATACTAACAGGAGAAACATTTGATATAGAAACAAACCACGAAATAAAAATAAGCAATAAAGTAAGAGAATCAGGCCCTTCTGGAGGAATGATGATGGCATTATCCGTATATAACTATTTAACAGAAGACTTGACCAATAACAAAAAAATCGCAGGAACAGGAACAATAGATAAAAACGGAAACGTAGGAGAAATAGGCGGAGTAAAATATAAACTAATAGGAGCGGTAAAAAATAAAGCAGACCTATTCCTAGTACCAAAAGAAAACTACGAAGAAGCAATGAAAGTAAAAGAAGAAAACGGGTACGATATAAAAATAGTAAGTGTATCAACCCTAAAAGACGCAATAAATACACTTAAAAACTATAACTAGAAGAATAAATCTTCTTTTTTTTTGAAAAAATTAAGAAAAAAAGGAGGTGCTTTTGTAAAAAAAAAGTATGATAATTATAGATGCCTATAAGAATTGGAGGAAAATATGAAAGAAAAAATAAAAGAAAATATAAAAATAATCGTAATAGGAATAATACTACTAATAATAACATCAGTCACAATAATATTAGGACTAAAACAAGAAAACCTAGAACCACAAGAAGAAACAATAGAGTTCACATCAACATTAGAAGAAAAAGAACCAGAACAAAAAGTAGAAGAAAAAACAATAAAAATTGATATAAAAGGCGAAGTTCAAAAACCAGGAGTATACCAATTAAAAGAAGGAGATAGAGTAAGTGACGCAATAAAATCATCAGGAGGACTAACAGAAAATGCAGACACAAGCCTAATAAATCTAAGTAAAAACATAAAAGATGAAATGGTAATAATAATATATAACAAAAACGAAATAGAAAGTCTAAGACACGAACTAAAAGAAAAACAAACAGTGATACAATATATAGAAAAAGATTGCTCATGCCCAGACACAATAAACGACGCATGTATAAAAGAACAAACACCAAAAGAAAACAAAATAGAAGAATCAAAAGATAAAAAAATATCACTCAACAAAGCAACCCTAGAAGAACTAAAAACACTTCCAGGAATAGGAGAATCCAAAGCACTCGCAATAATAAAATATAGAGAAGAAAATAATGGATTTAAAGAAATAGAAGAAATAAAAAACATAAGTGGTATAGGAGAATCAACATTTGAAAAATTTAAGGATTTTATTACTATATAGAATAATATTACTAACACTACTAGTAACACTAGGCATCACTTTATATAGAATAAATATAAATAAAAAAATAAACATAGAAACCATAACAGGACAAATAATAAATAAAAAAATACTAGAAGATGAAATAGAACTAGAAATAAAAGGAAAAGAAAAAGTAATAATAAAAACAAAAGAAAACTACAATATAGGCGACACATTAGAACTAAAAGGAAAAATAGAACTACCTAATAAAAACACAATACCAAACCTTTTTAACTATAAAAACTACCTAAAAAGTAAAAACATAAACATAACAATAAAACCAACATCAATAAAACTATTAAAACAAAATAAAAAAACCAAATACAAAATAAAAGAAAACATAATAAATTACATAGAAAAATTTAAAACAAAAGAGTATTTAAAAACATTTATACTAGGAGATAATAGTAACTTAGAAAAAAACATATTAACAAGTTATCAAACAAACGGAATAAGCCACCTTTTCGCAGTATCAGGAATGCATTTATCACTATTTTCAAATATACTATTACTAATACTAAAAAAAATAAAAAAAAATGAAACAATAAACTACTTAATAATAATAATATTTTTTATATTTTTCGCATTCCTTACAAACTACACGCCGTCAATACTAAGAGCCCTAATTCTATATATACTAACAACACTAAATAAACAGCTAAATCTAAACATAAAAACAATATATCTATTAATAATAGATCTAATAATATTATTACTTTATAATCCATTCTACATATATAACATAGGATTCATATACAGTTTCATAATAACCGCATCACTAATAATAACGTCAAAAATAATAAACAAACAAAAAAAATATACAAAAAAAATATTACTTACAAGCACAATTTCATTCATAACAAGCATACCAATTTCAATAAACAACTTTCACGAAATAAATATTATATCACCCATAACAAACCTAATATTTGTACCACTAATATCACTAATAATATTTCCGCTATCACTTCTAACACTATTAATAAAACCACTAGATAATATATTTTTAATAGCAACAAAAATACTAGAAAATCTATCACTATTAATAGAAAAATTAAAAATAAACATAATACTATCACACATACCATGGTACATGATAATAATATACTATATAACAATAATAATATTTATAAAAGGAATAGAACAAAAACAAATAAAAAAACTATTGCCACTAATACTAATAATAGTAATACATACAAATATAAAAAATATATCAACAATAACAAGAATAACATCACTAGATGTAGGACAAGGAGATTCCACCTTATTAGAACTAAATAATAAAAATATATTAATAGATACAGGAGGAAGACCCAACAGTTCTACATCACTAGTCCTCAATAAAACAATACCTTATTTAAAATCATTAGGAATAAAAAAAATACACTACGCAGTACTTACGCATGGAGACTTTGATCACATGGGAGAAGCAATTAATTTAGTTAATAATTTTAAGGTAGAGAAAGTAATATTTAACTGTGGACCATATAACGATTTAGAAAAAGAACTAATTAAGGTGTTAGATAAAAAGAAAATAAAATATTACTCCTGTATTAAAGAGTTAAATATCAATAATAACAAATTATACTTTTTACAAACTAAAGTTTATGATAATGAAAATGATAACAGTAATGTAATAATCACCGAACTTGATGGTTATAAATTTATGTTTATGGGAGATGCATCCATTACTACTGAAAAAGAAATAATGAGTATTTATAATTTACCAAATATAGATGTATTAAAAGTAGGGCATCATGGAAGTAAGACAAGTAGTGGTAAAGAGTTTATTAATGAGATTAATCCTAAGTATTCCATTATTAGTGTTGGCAAGAATAATAGATATGGACATCCAAATAAGGAAACATTAGATAATTTA
>Ga0129307_1001268_pt1 | contig 28573 bp, 21 predicted proteins | sample P1105metagenome_FD_94437 | JGI IMG/M metagenome (GOLD analysis project Ga0129307, IMG submission 94437) | Capybara group fecal microbial communities from Wisconsin, USA - P1105 metagenome | ecosystem: Host-associated > Mammals > Digestive system > Large intestine > Fecal | place: USA: Wisconsin...
CTTGAACACGATTTCGCCGGGCGGGATTGTCTCCACCGGGTTTGCAAGGTCAATGACTCGCTTCGCTTCCAGGTTTTCGTAGCCCTGCGGCGTATGCGTGCCCATATAGACAGTCGGATTTTTAGATACAAACTCACGCACGCGGTCAAGCGTTTCGCGGAAGGCTTTCAAATCCTCAAACACCACGGAAATTTTATTCTGGTATAGAGCCTCATCGACATATGTGATGTCAGCCTGAAACATATAGAAGAGTCCGTCGTTTTCGGCAACCACAAGGCTATTTCCGTTCGTATGTCCCTTTGCCTTGATAAAGTAAACCCCATCAGCAATCTTTTGACTTTCAGGGAAATTATGGTATGGTCCGTCAGTAAATTTCACAGGAACGATATTCGAGAGACCTTGCAGTTCATCCGCAGAGCATTCCTCTTCGTTCACATAAATTTTTGCGTTAGGGAAAGACCTCAGTTCGCCGGAATGGTCGCCATGCTTGTGAGTCAACAGGATTTTCGTCACCTGTTCAGGCTTGTAACCGAGCGCAGCAAACGCATCCATATAACTGCAGATATCCTTGCCCGTAAAAAGCAGGCTATTTTCGTCCGGAGCCTCTTCAGGCGTTCCTGCCGGGATCCCGGTATCCACTAGAATAACTTCGCTGCCTGTATCAATAAGGTAGTTTTGCAAGCTTCCGCGATAGCGAACATTCTTGTCAAACTTGTCTGTACCCTCTTCGCCACCAAAAGCGAAAGGTTGTGTATAGAATCCGTCTTTTCTGAACTTTACGGCTTTGATTTCCATAAAAATTCCCCTCTTTTTGTTTTTTAAATATAATCTTCAAAATATGCCAAAAGAGGCTTTCTGCACACGAAAAAGAGAAATTTTTTTATTTAATGAAGCAAACGCTTTACACTTTGGCCTTAGTGTAAAGCTTATTTGAGCAAGCCTTCGAGCCGTTTGGGAAGGCCAATTTCAAACATCAGGGCGAGTTCTTCGACTGATATGGGCATTTCGGCCATGAGCCAGTCAAAAACGGTCTGCACCGTTCCGGCACAATAAATCTTGACAGCGTATTCTTCGGCACGAGTAAGCTCGCGGCCCCCCACATTTTTGCGGATTAAATCCGAAAGTTCCTGAATATAGGACTGTTGCACGTTAAAGACAAAGGAATCTCGCCAACGGTAGCCGTCATGCCCAACCTTATCCATGATGCGGGTTGCCTTGCGCACAAAGATATATACGGAAAGGTCGTACTTGTCGCGGAAATAATGATAAAACGAGACCGTGGTCACGCCGCTTTTTTGTGCGATTTCGCGAACGCTTATCCTGCTGATAGGTTTACCTGAAGCCAGTTCACAAAAGGCATCCGCGATTTTTTTCCTTTGTTCTTTCCGAAGACTTCATTTTACCTTTTTCAAATTCCTGTCAAAGCAAACAAACAGACACTTCGATAATTATAGAAAAAATTTGACGGAATACTGCCATCAGTCAATGAGTAGCAAAAGCGAATTGTTAAAAGCAAGTGCCGCTATCGCTTGAATATTTTCACCACGTAATGCATCGTCCCCGCCAAAGCTACAATCATCGCGATGTAATCGACGAAAAACAGCACGTAGCCGCGTTCCAGATCCATAAAGAAGAACGGCTGTTGGAGTGTCAGGTATTTCCAGAGCCCGCGTCCAATAAAGGCATATACGCCGTAAGCGCCAATTAGAGCGACAACAATCCGCGAGACAATTACCACCCCGCGCAACGTTCCCTCAACACCCCCGCGCGACTTCGGCGCAGAACCTTTCACGCCTTCCCCAGCAACATTCCGCACGATTCCTAGTCGGCTAAAAATAACATTTACGTGCAGCCCAATATGCAACGCGATAAATACGAAATACCAGTGCGAAGCAAGCAAGTGCGCGGTCCGTGCAAAACTTGCACCCGATTCAATCTCGAGAAATGCGAACACATGATTCGAGAGCATCACGCCGCTTATCGCGAGGAATACCGCACAAATTAACATTCCGCAATTTACGACCGTCTGCATTACACGATACGGATTGTACCGCCCGCGAAATATCGCCTTGAACCAACGCCGATTCGCATAAACATGCACCGCCCACACAGCAATCAGTAAAACGCCGATAATCTCGTGCACAGGAGCCCACGGGAAAAACATATTCCCTCCCATCAGCAAGAGCGAAATAATTGTCAACGGAATTTCAAGACGCATTTTTTACCATTGCCAGATTTAGACATTCATCATCAAAAATATAAAATTATGCTTTAAATAAACGATTTGGGGTTTCTGTCAAAATAAGAAGCCAAGTCTAGATGTCCGAATATTCATTTTCTTATTTATACTTAACGATATCACCTAAAATAGCGAATCAAAATTTCTATTTTCATTCCATGATTATCTCAATTATCCTTACCGTACTTTTCATTCTCGGAGATGCCGGCGTGCTGTTCTTGAGTCAAGCCAGTTTTGGACGAATTCCGCAGGGCAAGCGACTGGAGCGTATTAAGCAGTCGCCGAATTACGATGTAAAGAAGAAGCAATTTGTGAACGAAATCGAGACAGAATTCATGACGGGCAACAAAAGCACGTTGACCGTGTGGCGTGAGTTCATGTTCAATAAAAAAATACAGACTGTACCGGACACGGCTATTAAAGCCATCAAGACGGATGTCAAAGCGCTCCCCGATGATAAAGATTGGTTAGTATGGTTCGGGCATTCTTCGTATCTGTTGAACTTGTCCGGGAAAAAGATCTTGGTGGATCCGGTGTTTTACAAGGGGGCTCCCGTAAAATTCGCGAACAAGATGTTCAAGGGCACGGATATTTATAAGCCCGTCGATATGCCGGACATTGATTATCTCGTCATCACCCACGACCATTGGGATCACCTGGATTACGAAGTTGTCACGGAAATGGAGCCACGGGTTAAAAAGGTAATTACGGCACTTGGCGTGGGTTCGCATCTGGAGTACTGGCACTACCCTGTCGAAAAACTCCTGGAAATGGACTGGTGGGATTCCACGCAACTGGAGAGCGGTTTCAAGGTCACGGCCACACCGGCAAGGCATTTTTCTGGCCGCGACCTGAATAAAAACAAGACGTTCTGGGCATCATTCGTTCTAGAAACGCCCAAAAGGACCATTTGGATTGGAGGCGACGGGGGTTACGGACCGCACTACGCCAAAATCGGCAAAAAATTTCCAAACATCGACTTAGGCATTCTCGAAAACGGGCAGTACAATCCAGACTGGGCCCAAGTCCATACAATGCCGCAATACTTAGGCAAAGAAATGATTGAACTGGATGCAGCCCGGTACATAACGGTGCACCATTCCAAGTTCTGCCTGAGCAAGCATCCGTATTTCGAGCCGCTAGAAAATGCAAAAAAGGCCGCCAAAGAATCTGGCAAGCCTTTGTTTATGCCGCTAATCGGCGAAGTTGTCTATTTGGATTAAAGGTTTGGATTAAAGGTTTTCTTTGGATAAGTAAGCCTTTAAGGCAAATCCTTGATGACCATGATGCCGCTGCGTTCAATCTTCGGATACTGACGCATGCCTTCCCCGCCCTTGCCCTTGTCGAGGATGTCGAGCAAAGTGCCGTTGGTCGAGTAAAGGTGCAGTTCCCACGGGCCGTTCGGCGCATTGAAGTAGCCGGAGTTCTTTTGCACGTTACGCTGGAACGTGCGGTTGAGGCGATCGGCGACGCTTCTCGCATGGACGAGCGAAACATCGGCGAGGTTCCAAGAAATCGGCACGCCGCCCATGTCGAAGATGAGCACGGCATCGAGGTCAGTTTCTTCTTTCATCGTGAATTTCCAGCTGAAGTTCTGCCAGCTCGTGCTCAAGTCCAGAATACGGCCGTTGGCGTACGGCGTATAAGAGACGCAATCCTTCTTGATGTTCACGTTGAGCGTGCGCGGTTTGTCCGCTTTGGCTCGCATGCTGAACACGTAGGTCACGCCCTTGTGTAATGCGAAATGCTGCTTGAACTGGATGTTCCAGGATTCCTTGCCGCCTTTCTTGATGTCAAAATGGACAACGCCGTCATTCACGGAGACTTCGCCATTGCCACCCCAGAAATCAGTCGTCCAGCAACTGAGCGGATCGTCTGCGCTAAAGTCGCCGTTTTCGATGATGTTCGCCCCCGATCCCTGAGAACCGGTCGTGAAATCCTTATTCTGGATAAAGTTCGGAATGACACTCGTGTTCTGGATTCCGAGAGGGCTATCGACGGCAACTTCCTTGCCCCACCCCACCAGCGTGTTGTACGAGCCATGAACAGTCATGTCCATATCGGGACTGTCAAAGTTGCCAGGGCCCCAGCTCCACGCTAGCCAGCCGATGCTCAAACGCTCGCATTCCGACATGATAAACTTATAAGGGATTTCCCTCACGCCGCCAGCAGCCACCGGAGCAAATTCGCCTACAATCAGCGGAATCTTACGCTTAACAGATTCTTCTAGCACGCCCTTGATGCGGTCCTGGACGGTCTCGTAACCGGTCACGACAGGATTGTGACGTTCGGTCGGCCACCACATGTGAAGCGAGAAAATCAAGTTGTGTTCCGGGTCAGCACGCAAAAGCTTTGGACCTACGTTCAGCAGGTTCTTTTCGTTCTGGCCCCATTCGTCGGCATCGATCATGATGGGCACGCGGACACCGGATGCACGGAGCTTCGTCACGATAATGTTATACGCGTTGAAGAACTCGTCGGCACTCTGGGCCTTGTCGCCCGGTTCGTTACCGATATTCAAAATCAAGTATTCCTGATGGTTGTAAATCATCTGGAGCGTTTCTTCGCGAAGCCAGAAGTCGAGAGCGTCGCTCAGGCGGTCCCAGTTACCGGTCGTATCATGAATTTCGGGAATCGGAATCATGCCGTTTGCGATACAAAGCGAGATGATATTGTCGAGGTCGCTAATACGACCACGGGTATTCCAAACAATTCTTACACAGTTTGCGCCAGTCTTTGCAATTTCAGGGATAGTCTTGCCTTCGCGATCCGTCCAAATAAACATGTGGTTCACACCACGGAGAACAACCTTTTCGTTGTCCTTGCTATATAGAAAAGAATCTTGAACGAAAAAACCAGGTTTTGCAGTTGAGCCGTTCATATCTTTTTTCTCCATAAATTCGTTTAGTCCAATAATTACCCAATGTAAATATACAACTAAATTTTTTTGTAGTGCCAAATTTTTTTGCCATATATAAAAAAATCAGCAGGGATGATGGAATAAAAATATAGGACTTAACGCTTTATAGGAAAACTTTAACAAGAAGCCTTGAGTTTTAAGGACGCGGCGGCATTTTCCTTGGCAACGTTTGAGGGGAGCGGAGAACTCTCCTTCCCTACGTTTTGTATTGAAGAACCCAAGAGCGAACGCTCCGGGAGATGTTTCCAGTAACGAACCGGCAAGCATCGCCGTAGAAGTCGCGGATTCAATCGTTCCTTGATAGCCATCGTGTCGTAATAGGACTTCCACATTTGCGTGAACTGGTCCGGCGGTGCATGCGTTGCGATGTAGTTGCGGTCGGGAACGGTCACGAAATGCGTCCGGTAGTTTTCGTAATAAACGCCAAAACCGCGTTTGACATCCACAATCGCCCAGGTGCCGTTCGGATAGCGAGCGCGGAAATGCCCGATAATCATTTCGAGAATATCGTACTTGGGTTCGATTTCGGCAACGTACATTCCGTCGGGAGTTTTGTTGAATCGCACCATCCCGTACATCGCATCCATTTCGCGGCGGACGGAACGGGCTATCGTAATGAGCGGAATCATCTCAAGGCTAGACGGATTGCGACCGTAATTCGGGTCAAGTCCGGCAAATAGCTTGCGGAGGTAAGCAAGGATGTTCATTTCGATTCCTGCTTCTTCGGAACGGAAACATGTTTCTAGCAGATACAAAACGTCCTTGCTCGCGGATTTCGCGATGGCACGTTTAAGACGTTCTGCTGAGGCCTCGGACGTCTCGATGTGGAACGGCTGTGCGAAAAGGTCGGTTACGGTTCTGCCTTCGGTTTCGTAAGAACGCTCGGCGACAAAGCTTGTAACGTCAAGATGCTGGCGGTAAATTTCAAATACTGCGCTCAAAAAACCGTCGAATGTAGAATCGTAATGAATTGCGAGAGACATGGGATTAGTGGTTGGTGGTTAGTGGGATGTAGACAGGGACGGTTTAGACGAAAGACGATAGACGAAAGACGATAGGTTAGTAGGAAGTGGTTAGAGGTTAGTGGTTGGTGATTGGGGGTGGTGAAACATGGACGGGGGCGGGCAATGCGGCGGGCATGGAGTCAAACAAATCGAGCTGGTCGGATTTCGGTTTTGCGACAAGCAAAGGGCGGATCATTTCCGGGTATAGCTTGTGCAGTTCCGGCGGTACATCGCTGTTGTAAATGAAGTATTTTGCGCGCTTTAGCACCACGCCCATTTTTTTGAGGTGTTCCAAGCGGATTTTGGAGTAACGCCTACCGCTCACGATTAGCTGCGCGGACCTCACGCCAATGCCAGGCACACGCAGAATCATCTCGTAATCGGCGGTCTGCAAATCAACCGGGAAACATTCCGGATGACGCAACGCCCACATCACTTTCGGGTCCAAGTCCGGATCCAAGAACGGGTTCTTTTCATCGAGAATTTCGTTGTACTCGAACTTGTAAAAACGCATGAGCCAATCCGCTTGGTACAGCCGATGTTCCCGCAAAAGCGGCGGTTTCGTGGTAATCACAGGCAAACGCTTGTCCGCATTTATCGGAACATAGCCCGAAAAATAGACGCGTTTCATCTGCTGTTGCTTGTAAAATCCAGCCGAAAGCGTTAGAATTTGGAAATCGGTCTCCCCCGACGCCCCGACAATCATTTGCGTGCTCTGGCCAGCAGGCAAAAACTTTGGCGAATACTTGGACTTGTCCGCCTTGTACTCCAGCTTGCGTTCTGCCAAGAAGTTCATCGGGCGGTAAATGGATGCAAAATTCTTTTCGGGAGCGAGGTATTGCAGCTGCTTGTCCGAAGGAATCTCGATGTTCACGCTGCTGCGGTCGGCATATAGCCCCGCTTCGAACAACAACCTCGAACTAGCCCCGGGAATCGCTTTCAAGTGAATGTAACCGCCAAAATGGTGCACCAGGCGCAATTCTTTCGCAACTTTGATTAGAAGTTCCATCGTGTAATCGGGCGTGCCGATGACCGCCGAACTCAAGAAAAGCCCCTCTATATAATTACGTCGATAAAATTCCAGCGTGAGATTAATCAGTTCCTTGGGCGTAAACGTCGCTCGCGGGATATCGTTACTCCGACGGTTCACGCAATAAGCGCAATCGTACTTGCACGCATTGCTGAACAGCACTTTCAATAGCGAAATGCAACGACCGTCGGCACTCCATGTGTGGCAAATGCCGGAACTGTGCCCGCACCCCATACCGCCCTTAGGCGAATTCCGCTTGGAACCGCTCGACGAGCACGAAACGTCGTACTTGGCGGCATCGCCCAGAATGTTTAATTTATCGCGTAAGTCCATTTTTAGCCTAAAAGCATGTCGATAACAACGATACACTTGTTTACATGCCTTTTTGTTCACTAAATATAATAATTACTGCACAAAAAAGCAAGTGTTTTTTGGGCTCTGTCAGGCCATTTTGTACAATCGGGCGGTCTTAGCAAAAAAAGTCGGTTTCGTAAGCCCCTCCAAAACTGTTTTTTGGCTACGGAATTGCAGAATGTTCGCTGAAAAAGGCAATCTTACCATCGCAGCGTTTCTGTAGCTATACAGTTTGACCTAACAGAGCCGAACGGTCATTTGGAGGGGGGGGCTATTGCTGACCATTCAGACAGAACTATTTTTAAGTTGAAATTGCGTTTTTTATAGTAGGCCCAATTGGATGGACGATAAATTTTTTTATTATATTATATAAACTAATTGTGCGATATTGCATATAATAGAGAAACGAAAATGAAAAAAGAAAAAATTTTGTCTTTTATCAAGGTGGTTTGGTTGCCTATTTTGGTAGCTTTGATTCCTCAATTCTATCAAGAAATTACAGCCCCCAAAGTAGAGCTTCAATATGAAGTTTCTTATGGTCCTGCGGTTCTAGAAGACTCTTTATACAAAAAAATAGTTGTCGTTTCGCTTTATAATACAGGTTCGAAAAATTCAAATAATATTGTAGGAAAAATCAATGTTATCGATGGACGTGTGAAAACTTACTCGTATTCTGTGACGGATCCTCTTAAACCCGATATTATTCATGATAAAAATATAATTGAATTAAGCATGCCGTCGATGATGCCTTCGGATTCACTGTCTTTATCGTTGTTGATTGAGACTGGTATAGATTCGCCTAAAATAAAAGTCTCCTTTAGATCTGAGGAGATCGTTGCATCTGAAAAAGAAAATGGTGAAGATGCAAAATATTTGTCCATCGTAAGTTTCTTACTCTCTTTTTTGGCCATTATTTTAACTTTCTTTGCATCAAAATTATCTATAAAAACGCGAATTCTTAACCTTGAGGTAGAAGTAGACAAACAAGAGGAGAAGGGAAAAAAACTTGAAAAGAAACTTGAGGGCGCTAAAGTACTCGTTTCTGATTTGCAAAAAACCTTTAATGAAATGAAACAAGATGATTTTGTTTTCTATTTAAGCCTTTTAATACAAGATCAACAAATTTCTCAATCAATAGCAGTGGATAAAATTATCACATATCCTAGAATGTCGGATATAATTTATCAGCGATATACTGTGCATCCAAATAATGATAATTACAAGAAAGGACAGTTCTGTCTTCTTATTATGTCAAAGGATGCAGAGGGTGCGCGGATAATTGTAAAAAACAATCTGGAAAAAATGGGCTGGGACGGAATGCCCGCAGATGTTGAGGAAAAATTGCTGGAAAATGTGAAAAAGGATTATGTATCTATTAGAAACGAATTTGATCAAATTTTCAAATTGGGAATTGAAGATTATATAAAGGCCAAAACAGCGACATAAGCGATTATTTTCATGGGAAAGTAGGACTTTCGTGTTGTGGATAAGTCGATAGCTTTTCGGGGCTAAAAAGACGATTAAAAACGCCTTCTGTTTAAAATTTTAAACACTTGGGGCTACTTCAACACCAAAGTGCTACATCGCCAATCAAAGTGACTCTGTCAGGCCATTTTGTACAATCGGGCAGTCTTAGCAAAAAAGTCGGTTTCGTAAGCCCCTCCAAAACTGTTTTTTGGCTACGGAATTGCAGAATGTTCGCTGAAAAAGGCAATCTTACCATCGCAGCGTTTCTGTAGCTATACGGTTTGGCCTAACAGAGCCGATTTACAGGAAGGAATTCTAGTCCTTCACGCAACGGACACTTAATCCGTCACTTTTTCCTCTAAGCAACAAAGAGACTTTATCTTTATCGTATTCAAATTCATAATACAACGCGTTGCCAGACGAAGTATAAAGGTCTTGTCTAGAGGTCCAAAACCTAGCCCAGCAGCCTGCAAAGCCATAGTTTCCGTTAAAATCGCTTTTGCGACCGAACCGAACAGAATTGACAGAAAAACCATAAGCATCATTTCCTCCTCCCCAACTGGACCAGCTGGTGTCAGTTTTGAGCAATGTACCTGCTTTTGGTTTCCCGCCAATCGCAGTAAAAAGCTTGCCCCAGTCCGATGTATCCGGAAGATGCCATCCTTTTGGGCATATTCCTCGTACCGGCATAATCGGCGAGCAAATCGAATCTTTACCGCAGCCCTTACCGTTTTCGCCAAAGACTGCAGCACTATCCATCGCCGCGCTCCATGTATACAGATGGCCATATACATCACAATTTTGTGGTCTACTTTCGTAACAGTAACTGAGCGAATCCAGGCCGTCATCGGATTCCGAATAGGCGTAGTTCAAATTCTCAGCCATCCACCACTGGTCTCCAACTTTCACAGTCCTGTATATCTGACCATCACGTTCATCGGTAAGGGAGCCATATTCGCAGGTATCCGAACTGTCCGTCTTGCAAGGAGATGCCTGCACATCGAGCGGCTTGAAGCATCGAACCGAATACCCGTAGTTTTTCATTGTCATACTGGAGGTGTAAGCAGTATCTGTCCTGCTTAGCAATCTTACGCTACTACTCCAACTTTCACCGTTCTCGCCGGCTCCCCAAAAAATAGCAACACGGTCTGCATCATCGAATGCCTCACCTCCATTTACTTTATAACCTGCAGGAATCGCAGAAAAACCCGCATTGTCCATTCCGTTGCCATCGTGGGCCCAACCTACTTGCGACTTGAGAAATTTCCCCGAAATATAATACCAGCACCAACCTGTCTCACAATAAGAGCTTACAAAAGCAATTAAGGTATTCCAATCTCCTAAGGAGGGCAAGAACCAACCCTCTGGGCAAACTCCGCGTACTGGGTACTTATAACCACACCTCGTACCAAAGCCACAGCCTTTCCCGTTTTCTCCAAATTCTCCCACACTGTCCATGGCCGAGGCCCATGTGTAAAGGCGCCCCGCAACATTGCAATTTTCTTCAAGGCCCCCATAGCACCAACTTCTTTCTGACTTGTAGTTGAGATTTTCTGCCATCCACCACTGGTCATCAATTTTCACAATCTTGTAAACCTGGCCGTCACGTTCATCAACAATAGTGTCATACACTACATTCGGATTCAAGAAGGATTCCTTCGAAGCTCTCCAAACCTTGATTTCATAAGAACTGCTGGACTTTGGCGAGATGCTAGAAGAAGACTTCGCGCTACTGCTTGATATGTCACAGTCCTCGCAAGCGGACGATGACGAATCATCCGACGATGCAGATGCGGAATCGCTACCGTTGCCGCTACAGGCGGCAAACATCACGGGTACAAACAGAATAAGCAAACTTTTTAAGAAACGCATTCATCCTCCTCAACGTTTCGTTTGTCCATCAAATATAAATAACTCACTCTATTTTTTGAAAATATAGTCAACAAAAACGCTTTAACCAAACCAACTAAAGAATTTTTATATGTTATAAGTGATGATTCAGGAATCTTTTGAATTTGTAGTGTATATGATTCACGCTTGTGCAAACAAGTGGAATCGTTTGCCGTCTTTTGTTTATCAAAAGTTGGCTGCATCCGGCTGCATTCAAAAATTTCTTGTGCCTAATTACGAGATTTTGCATACGCAAAGTACTGATTTTGTCGTCAACGATATTGAAGAATACCTGAAGGTCCGCAAGGTGGCAATATGATAGTTTATCACGGTTCTGCCATTACGCAATCGATGTTTTTACGCTGAAAAAGGCAATCTTACCATCGCAGCGTTTCTGTAGCTATACAGTTTGACCTAACAGAGCCGAACGGTCATTTTCGCAGCGTTTTGGCAGTTTTTGTAAAAAAGTACGGACTGGCCTGGCAGAGCCGTTTTTTGCTCGGCGACAGTTATCATTGTCGGTATGAACAGCGTGAGTGGTTGGCATGGATATGCAGAGGTTTCTAGCCAAGTTTCTCAAAAGTTTTTATAAAAAAAAATTTGAAGTTTCATATCGCTAGATAAAGGAGAAAAACTTGAAAAAACTGATTTCATTGGCGATGCTCTTATTCTTTGCGGTTGTCGCCGCTGCTCAAAATGAACCATCGGAAAAGATTGAGCAAATTGTGAGTGGCGATAATGTGAAGGCACAACCGTTCTTTTTAGAATGGAATAAAGATAGCTATTCAATGACCCAGACCGTCGATGCTGGCAAACCTATTGGTGGAATCGTTTTTGATTATGAGGGAATGAACGATTGGAACGTGACCGGACTCCCGTCTGGACTAGTAAGCGAAATTGATGAGACTAATCATAAAATCACGATTAGCGGTACTGTAAATAAAGAAGCAATGTCATATCCATGCACGCAAGGCTGCGACACTCGCCTTTTGGGTTGTCTATCGCTCGCCTAGCGGCTCACTCCAGAATGACAGGAATGCCGCGGGGTAACGTCATGGCAGTCCCCTAACAGGGCTTGACACCATCATGCTCCACAACGGCTACAAGATTCCTTTTGGCATAAAGACCATCGCCTACAGCGCCATGGCCCTCGCCCACACCGCCGTCGTCAAAATCGATGTTTCCAGAATCACCGGAAAACATCACCTGAAGTAAAATCAGCAAGCGTTTATACCCCACTTGCAATAATTATTATAGACCATCACGCCTAAAAAATCAATTTCTCAAGCGGCTCAAATGCACGCTTTGAAGCTATATTAAATAAGAAGTTCATCAAATAAATCAGAACACATGAGTGGGCAAGATGGTAATCTATTTCTCGGGCACGGGCAACAGCCTCGCAATTGCACGCAAAATTGCAGAAGCGACAAATGATCAAGTGATTCCGCTGACGGAAGCCGTCAAGTTGGATTTGAGCGGAGAGTCCCGCATAGGACTCGTTTACCCATCCTACGATTTTGCCCCGCCCCCAGCCGTGCAGAAATTGTTGCCCAAGCTTCGCGTGAATCCGCAAGCCTACATTTTCGTCGTGATTGACTGCGGTGCACAAGTGGGAATTTCATCTTGGTATGCACGCCACGTGTTCAAGCAGATGGGAGCAAAAGTCGCCTTCTGCGACAAGATTCGCGTACCGGACTGCGCAGGGATCGCTTACAAACGCAACCCGAACAAGCAAATTTGGAAATTCACAAAATACACCGATCGGCTAGAACGCATTATCGACGATATCAAGAACAACCGAAGCGGCATTCACTATGGCGGATGGAGTCTGCTGGGCTGGATTTCGATGAACACGTCGTTCGGGCAAAAGATGATAAAAGCATTCCGGCCAGCCGCAAACCCAGACAAATGCATCGGATGCGGAACATGTGCTCGCGTATGCCCCGTTGAAAACATCACCATGCAAGAACGTGAAGGAGCAAAGTCCATCGCCGTGATAGGCGACAAATGCACGACATGCCTAGCCTGCGTTCATTTCTGCCCGCATCAGGCAATGCAACTAGGGAAAACAAGCATCGAGAAGTCGTGGCAATACCACCATCCCGAAATATCGCTCAAGGACATGATAAGAAGATAAGCTACATATCCGTAATCTTCTGGTAATACCTGCGTTCCGAGGCTCAAATTTCTCGAATGCGCTCAAAATCCGATACAAGATTTTTTTGCGTCCTTTCATTCTGTTCTACTCTAAATACTCTGGCAACTCTAAATCATCTATTGAAGATGGGAAGTGTCCATCGCAACAACAAGAACAACAACAACGGAGCGTCGCTAGGCAAAAGCCAGCGTCATCCAAAATACGCTTGCGGATAGGTTCAAAGTGGCCACTCTGGATAGCACTTTGCATGAACTTCGCGTAATCTTCAATAGTTTGGATAGCCTTGTCGAGTGTCGGACGTAAAGCTTTACGCTTGCTTTCCACACGCGGAGTCGGCAACTGACGGGCAAGATCCAAGGCAAGAACCTGAACGGAGTCGAACTGGCCCTGCATTGCATCGAAAGCCTGACGGGCGCTATCGCGAGAAGCAACAGACACAATCGGCTGTTCCGTGCGCTCTATAGCCTGAGTCAAAGCTTCATGGACATTCTGATATTCCTTCTTCATGAAGTGGCAGTAACCGACTACGAGATAAGCTTCGGGCACGGAGAAGGACTCCGGAAGGTTAGAGATAATCCACTTGGCATACTTGATAGCTTCATCCGGCTTATGGACTTTGAGGAAGCACCATGCAATACCGAGCATAGCTTCGTCGAACACCGGAGATTCCTTCTGGACTTGACCATACATCCGAGCTGCGGCAACGATGTCTAGCTTTTCTGCAAAGAAGAATAGGTGACCGAGCTTGACCTTCGCAGCGTCCTGAATGTCGCGTTCGGACTTGTTGGAAACCGGCTGTTCCGTAACAGCGCGGAAGCAGTTTTCAGCTTCGTCCCACTTTTTCATACGGCTGTAAGCGATACCCATGGTATAGCGAGCGTAGAGGTAGTTGGCATTACCCGGAAGAATGGAAGCGAGCAGGTCAACGGATTCCTGATAGTAGCCCTGCTCGAACTTTATCTGGCCTGCAATGTAGTCAGCGTCCGCCTTCGCATCGCTTTTGCCGTACTTCTGAGCGATAACCTGATACTTGTCCATAGCTTCTTTGTATTTGCCTTCCTTATAGTCGATATTCATCAACTGGAAGTGATACCTGGCGAGTTGGTCGCTCTGCGGATAACGTTTGATAGCGTCTTCATAGACAGACTTAGCAGCCTTGTGCATGCGGAGGTTTTCGAAGGACTTTGCCATGTAGAATGCGGCCTGATCGACAAGGTGGAATGATGGGTGCTTGGCCTGAACCTTGCCGAAGGCGTATGCGGCATCCAAGAACTGACGGTTCAAGTAGAGACTCCTTGCTGCATTATAGTCGTTTTCAGGTTCAATCTTCAAGCGACGATAGCGTTCTTCACCGATTTTCTCTTCGCGGGTATCACCGAAGCGGGTCGTGAGTTTTGCCACCCACACTAAGCCGCGATTTTTCTTGGCCCAGAGATCGTCGTGAGACATTTCGAGATCAAGAGCGAGGTAACGGAATATGCTCACATCCTTGACGTTCACCGTAGCACCGATAACCGGATTGCCTTCCTTAGTATAGCGGGCACGGATACCGAAGCGAGGCGAAAGATAATAGGTCAGGGAAAAGCTCATTTCGAGGTCGGTGCCATTACCGTCTTTCTTAGAATCGTGAATGAGGTCTACTACGGAGAAATCAGCCTTGAATTCGAGGAGACGGTTGAATCCTCGCCAGAAGAGGGAGAAGTTGAAGTTTGTCGGAATCTTGTAAGCGTCTTTAGCCGTCATGAAAACGAATTTAAAGCCACCATTGCCATCAGCTTCGCTCACAGCCGGAGCGAGAAGGTTCTGCATGGCAACGCCGATAAGCAAGTAGCCGTACTTCGAAGAAGCAAGCGGATTCCAGCTCAAACCGACGTCAGCACCGACAGTGAGCTGCTTGACGTCATCAAACTGGTTGATGTACAAGACAGAGATATCGACACCGAGAGAAATCAAGTGGAAAAGCCTGTAAGCGTAACCGAACTGAGCGGCAATTTCGCCATAGGACCGCCCACCTTCAATGGTAGCAGCGTTTTCGAAAACGGAGAAGCCCAAAGTGTGCTTATCATCAATCGGGTACGTCAAGCTGGCGTATTCCTGACTAGCTTCGCCGCCAGTGGTGCTGAAGATTGCTGCGTTGAATTCAAGCTGATCGGTTTCAGAGATACCAGCCGGGTTCACATACATCGAGGTGTTTCCGCCAAATTCGGCAAACCAGTCATTCTGCTGATACTTGTCCGGCGTATAAGCGGCCTCTGCAAACGAAGAAGTGCAGGCTACGGCTAGCCCCAAAACGGACGTCTTGATGAAACTCGTATGCAAAATCATTTTATCTACGCTTGAAAAACTCTTCAAAAAAAACTACTTCTTCAATATACTTTATTTTGTGTGAGATTAACAAGTGATTGGGCATAGATCGTCTTGCTATTTTGGAGGGGCTGGCAAAATGGAAGATGTATGCTATCCGATTTTTGTGTATGGAATGGCTTGACGTAGCCCAACTTTTTTTTAAGAAGAATTAATGGCTAAAAACTACTCTGGAAAAGAAAATTTTTATATTTATAACAAATGACAATTCAAGTCAAATTGCTACGGAGGAGTTTATGCAATTTACATTAAAAAACGTATTTTGTGCATGTGTCGGGATAGCAATGCTTTTTACAGCCTGCGGTGAAGATAGCACATCGTCCAAGCCCAGTGACGACGAATCGGAATATTCCCTGTCAAGTTCCTCAGACGATGACGATAGCAGTTCTTCTGGGAAAAAATCGAAAAGTTCCTCAAGCATTTCAAACGATTCCGGCAAGACTTCAAGCGCTTCGGGCAAATCATCTAGCGGCACTGTCATTTCTTCGAGTAGTTCAAAAAATGTAGCCATGTCTAGTGCGTTGCACAACCCGGACGATTACCTGAATCCCGATATCAATTACGGTACACTCACCGACCCGAGAGACGGACAGACCTACAAGACGGTAAAAATCGGAATCCAGACATGGATGGCGCAAAACTTGAATCTAAAAACCGACAGCAGCAAGGAATCCAAATTCTCCTGCGGAAAGCTCTATCCGTGGAGTGAAGCAGTAAATATTAAAACAGCCTTTGCCAAAAAATATTGCGGATTGACCAGCAAACTCAACTATCAGGGAATATGCCCCGACGGTTGGCATCTCCCTGCCGAGCACGATTGGAACATCCTTAAAAAATATATCGTAAAACAGGGGTACAAAGACATCGGCCCTGCACTTAGGTCAAAAAATGCAGACGCATGGCCCGGTGAAAATGACGCTACGGACGTATTTGGTTTTTCTCTGGTTGCTGGTGGATGGATTTCTTATGCGGGGGTCCATGTAACCAACAATGGAACTTCTTTTTGGCTTCCCGAAGAAAGTGGCCCTAGCGCTGTTTCAACGGAGTACGGCAAGGATGTCACTTTCGGCACCCTCGGATTTGGCACATCCAGCAACTTTAAAAAAGCATCGCTCTTTGTCCGTTGCATCGAAGACTACGACATAGACGAAGAAGCAAAGCCCGCCCCCAAGGAAGGAAGCATCTATGACAGCATAGCCAACACCCTTACCGACCTGCGCGACAATAAAGTCTATAAGACAACGCAAATTGTGGATCAAATTTGGATGGCTGAAAATCTCAAGTACGTGACCGAAGGTGGATATGCAGACATGGGCATCGGCACAAAATACACCATATCCGGTGGCATAGAATCCTATTTTTACCGCTGGAATTCTGCCATGGACATTCCCAACGGCAACTTCAACGAAACCTACGAAAGCACTCCCAAGCATCAGGGAATCTGCCCAATCGGATGGCATATTCCCACGGTGGCGGAATTTGACCACCTGTACAAAAATCTCGGCGAAAACGTCTATGCGTTTATACCAGACACATTATGGTCAACAAAAAACGCCCTCAGGACTAATTTCCATTTCGATCTTCAGCCTGTCGGATACTACATCGACTGCGGATTCGAAAATTTCAGTTATCATGCAGGACTATGGACAGCGGACAACCAAAGCGATTCCGCACAAGCATATTTGTACTACTATTCGCTTGGCGGCAACAGTTTAAATAAACGCGGCATAAACAAACATCATTATCTTTCCGTTCGCTGCCTCAGGGATCAGCCCGCCGTCATCAATGAATTCCGCGACTTCGGTTCGTTAACCGACCCAAGAGACTACAAAACGTATAAGACCACCAAAATCGGAGACGATATCTGGATGGCGGAAAACCTCAACTACATCGACACGACGACTCTACTCAAGGAAGAATCATTCTGCTTTGACAAAAAAGACTCGAATTGCACCATTTTCGGAAGGCTCTACACCTGGAACGCGGCAACGCTCAACGGTACAGAACAGGGTGTATGCCCCGACGGTTGGCATGTTTCAAGTAGAGAGGACTGGAACAATCTCGAAGCCAATACGGTCGATAGGAAAGAACTTGGGTATCATCTGAAATCATCGGGAATGTGGAACAGGCACGAATACCCGCCCAATACCTATGGATTCTCGGCCATCCCAAGCGGTTATTATTCCAATAAGACGTTTTGGGGAAGCGGCTACCAGGCCGATTACTGGAGCAACCAGGAATTCAACGATAGCACAGCATTCTTTTATTCCGTATCCAACGACAGCGATGTGCTCAGCATCTATGCGAAGGGAAAATCCGTCGCACGTGCGGTTCGCTGCGTAAAAAACAAGGAGTAGGAGAAAGAATCCTCACAAGCCTTAGCCATTTATCGTTTTTTCGGAATTTTATAGCTTTTGGTGCTTTTTTCTGTTCATTTTGAGCTCAAAAAAGTTAGTTTTCCTTATGTAAAACAATTGATTTGGGATCGTTTATGGAACTGCAACTGAATTTTGAAGACGTGGCTTCGGCACTTTCGTTGGATTACGAATGCGTATTTTTTGTCGATGTCGAGACGAGCAATTACGCCATGTTCGATTTTCGCGGAAATCATTCCAAACTGGATTTGAGGGATTCTCATGATTTTTGGGCAGATACAGCAGTCAATACAGAAGCAGTTGTGTATCCCGAAGATAAAGCATCATTTGCATCTTTTGTCAACAGGGATTCACTCGTAAAAGCAATCCAGACCGAGCGTGTCAATAATTTCAAGTATCGTCTTATGGTCGATGGCAAACCGACCTGGTACCAAATGAAGGTTGCCTTAACGCATTCGCATGGTCGTAAGTTTTTAGTTATTGGCGTCAACAACATCGACAAGCTGGAGCGCGAACAGATTGAACTGAAAGACAAAGCGTCGAAAAGCGAAACTTACAGCCAGATTGCAGTTGCCTTGGCATCTCGGTTTGACGCGCTGTACATGGTGGACTTAAGAACAGACCATTTTATACAGTACAAGTCAGAACGAATATTTAGTGAATTGGGTATAGCTCGCGAAGGGGATGACTTTTTCAACCTCTTGATAAGCGATGCTCGTAAAGCAGTCTATAAAGAAGATTTCACGTTGGTAACGGAATCCCTTAAAAAAGAAACCTTGTTGAAGGAATTGGACGACTATGGAGCATTTACTCTGACGTATCGTCTAAATTCGCAAAAAGGTGCGGTATATGTAAAAATGATTGCAGCCTATACCGATAAAGAACACCTCGCAATAAGTATCACCAACGTGAACGCTCAGGTTCGCCGAGAACAGAAACTGAGGGCCAAGATCTTGCAGAACGAGGTCTATGGGCAAATCGTGATGGCCCTTGCAGAACGTTACGATGCGTTGTACATGGTGGATTTGGAAACGAACCATTTTGCACAGTACAAAGCCGAACGTATGTACAGCCATTTAAATGTTGCCGTCGAAGGTGAAGACTTCTTTAACCAACTGCAGAAAGACGCATTGCAAGTTATCTATGCGGAGGATATTCCTTTGGTGCAAACCGCCCTTGTGAGGGATGTCCTTTTGAAAGAACTGGATGATAACGGATTGTTCTCCCTGACGTATAGGCTAAACTCCCCCACGGGCCCCGTGTATGTGAATCTGGTCGCCATGTATTCGGGAGAAAAACATATAGTCATCAGTGTAACCAATATCGACACCCAGGTTCGTCGCGAACAAAAGATTCGGGAAGAGGCCGCTATTGCGTATCAAAAAGCTCGTCGTGACGACTTGACGGGAATCAGGAACAAAAATGCCTACGGCGAATTCGAACGCAAATTGAATGAGCAAATCCAGTCTGGAGAGATTAAAGAGTTTGCCATCGCCATTTGCGATGTAAACGAACTCAAGACCGTAAACGACACGCAAGGCCATAAAGCAGGCGACGAATATATCCGCTCCGCATCGAAACTCGTATGCGATACGTTCAAGCACAGCCCCGTGTTCCGCATTGGTGGCGATGAATTTGTTGCCATCTTGAGAGGGAGCGATTTCGAATCTCGTGAAAACCTCGAAAAGAAATTTAAAGATACTGTAAAGTACAACGCCGAAGAGAAAAAAGTTGTTGTCGCTTGCGGCATCGCTGATTTCGATAAATTAAACGACAAGAACGTTTCGGCGGTGTTCGAACGCGCAGATGCTCTCATGTACAAGGACAAAATGTCATTGAAGAGCTGACGCGACAAAATCCTCAATGATTATCCGCAAAGATTAAAATTTCAACATACGGATGTTTGTATAAATTATCATTAAACGCAAAACACCTCCCCTTTTTTGCGTCTTGCATTGCCATTGAAAAATGTAAGAAAAAAGAAATTATTTTACATTTTAAACGGTAATTTAAAGGAATTGTATGTCACGCAAAAATAATCAGAATTTGGTCAAAGCTTTAATGCTTATCATTTCCATGGTGATGATGTTTGGTGCCGTAGTTACAATCAAGCTCTCTACTGTTTACGGACCATCTGCATATTTGATTTTTGTGGGAATTTTTATTCTTGTCGTTATTATAGCCTTCCACATCTGGAGCAAATATCGAGAACACGAAACTTCGCAGCAAATAGCCGACCTCATGAAAGAGGCCTTGACCACGCCCATGGAAAATGTGGCTGGAGATTCTGGTTACGCGGTCGCCGTCAAGCCAGATGGCACAATCAATCCGAGACTCACGACTTGCATGAAAAGACTCGAACCCACGGTTAGCGCTATTTCAAAGTTTTTTCAGGATTTTATCCATTATGACGGCGTAGCACAAAAACTGCGTCAACATTTTTCAGCCGCCGAAGCAGGGACGGACACCTTCCAGGAATTATCGACCGTATTTCTTGCGGACGTGGCCTATCTTTCGGCAAAACTCGGACACGAGGTTAGCTTTGATTCCTTTGAATCGTGCGGCTTTATCACGCTCCTTTTGCGGTTGCGAACAAATGCGCCTACGACTACGGACTGGAACCGTCTTGTCTATCAAGCGTTCGTCGATAAGACAATTGACATGAACGCACTGCTGAAAAATTTGGAACGGAACCACGCCCAGATTGAAGCTACCGGAGAAATATTCCTTTTCGCTTCGATTTTCGCGGAGTTTTCGCCAGATGCCGTCAAGAAGTACATGCGTTTGATGTACGACTTTTCGGCAGCGCTTGCAAACATAGACCGTAAGCTTTCGCCGCAAGAAGTGCAGTGGCTCCAGCGTTTGGAACGCTTTATCGGCAATTACCGTTCGCTTATCCACAACTCAGGATGGATAAAGTGTTCTACACGTTCTGTAGGCTACAAAGATGCCGTAAGAGATTCTGCCGCATGGAACGTCAACGCCGAGAAACCGAACAACTTAACGGGCGGTGATGCAATTAAAAAGCTGGACGACTTGATTGGACTAGCATCGGTCAAGAAAGAAGTCATTACGTTCCGCAACTTTATCAAAATTCAAAAAGAACGCCGCAAAAAAGGGCTTTCTGTTCCGCCGACGTCGTGCCATCTGGTATTTTCAGGGAATCCGGGAACAGGAAAAACGACGATTGCACGCATCATGGCCGAAATTTTCAGAGAGCTGGGAGTTGTTTCAAAAGGCCATTTGGTGGAAGCGACTCGAGCCGATTTAGTCGCCGGCTACATGGGGCAAACCGCCATCAAAACGAACAAAGTCATCGACAGTGCGTTGGATGGAGTTTTGTTCATTGACGAAGCTTACACGCTCTCCAGAAATGCCGAAGGCGATTACGGTCAAGAAGCGATTGACACGCTCCTCAAGCGCATGGAAGATGACCGCGATAGATTGGTTGTCATCATCGCTGGATACACGAAGGAAATCAAGAACTTTGTGAATTCCAACCCGGGGCTTTCTTCGAGATTCAACAGGTATATCGAATTTCCCGATTACACAGAAGATGAACTGGCTCAAATTTTCAAGACGCTTTTGTCGAAGTACGATTACGTCATGAATTACGATGCGGAAATTGCGATGAAAAAACGTATTGCAGCCGCGGTACAAGAAAAAGACGAGCATTTTGGCAACGGACGTTACGTGCGCAACTTGTTCGAAAAAGTCATCGAGAAGCAGGCAAACCGCCTCGCCACCTTGCCCAACCTAGGAAAAGCCGAAGTCAGCCTGATTTACGCTTCGGATTTTAAGTAGAAACGTCATCCGCGATTCTGCGTTTCGCATCATCCGCAGTTAAGCATTACTCGTCATCCCCGATTTAGTCGGGGATCTTTTTACAGTTGTTTTTTGATTTCTTGAGCAAGTTCAATGCCCAAGTTCTTGGATTGCTGCACAGCATCTGCGGAGTTCAAATCTACAGAACCGACGCATTCCGCGCGGAGCAGGCGGCTAGATTTTTCGTCCCAGTAAATGCCGCGAATCTTTAGCGTTTTCGCAACACCGCTAATGCTAGAATTATGATTGCTGGAGTCGCGGACGACGGGTTCGTCAATGCCGCCACGATTGCTAGAATCACCGCAATTGTAAGCGTCGAGAGAGTCGTCAACGAATTCTGCAAAACTCGCCACCGGGAACTGGCACCCCGCATTGAGAGCTTTCAAATAAGCCATTTCAGCGGTGGCAACGCAGAACGTTTCTAGGTCATTCGCACGTGCTAGAATTTGTGCGAGGAGCCCGTTTTCATGGATTCTATCGTCGTTACGCTCCTCCAAAATGACATCTGATTTTACTTCATTGTTGTCACCTTGGAGCGAACCGCGATAGGTTCCAAAATTCTTATTTGCAAGCGTTTCAATCGCCAAAATACCTTGACCGCTAGCGGGGAGCATTTGCTCGGTGCTAAAATATTCCGTCACTTGGTCTGCAAGGCCCATGCGCTTGAGCCCAGCGGCAGCAAGCACTACGCCATCGAGTTCTGCAAGTTTGCCTATGCGCGTCTGGATGTTCCCGCGAATCGGCACGTATTCAATATCCGGGCGAAGCGCCTTCAGCTGGACGATACGGCGAATGCTCCCCGTCCCGACGCGTGCACCAGCCGGCAAATCCATAAAGCGAACGCCATCAGCACCGCCACGCGAAAGAAACGCATCACGCGGATCTTCGCGCTTCAAGACTGCGGCAAGCTTGAATTGCGGCAGCACTTCGGCAGGCATGTCCTTAAGGCTGTGAATAGCAATATCGGCGCGATTTTCGAGGAGTGCAATTTCGAGTTCCTTGATGAACACGCCTTTACCACCAAAACTCGCAAGCGACTTGTCCAAACGGCGGTCGCCTTCCGTCGTCATGGAGACAAGTTCGTAAGTCAACGAATCATCGCCAACTGCCGCGCATTTACCCCGTTCTGCGGAGTTCGTCGCCACAATAGCATCTGCGGCCATCGTCGTCTGAGCCAACGCCAAAGCACTTTTGCGAGTCGCAATACGAAGTTTCATTGCCTCCCCCCTAATTGCATTCACGAAGACATTTCAAGTACGTCATCACGTCTTCGGCTGAATTCGAATCTTTTACCTTGTACAAATAATCATTGGCCATCTTTTTGGCAAAGCGCACATACATCATCCGAATGCGATTCTTGTCCGCATCAGATACTTCCGGGAGCGAACGCATCAACTTTTCAGCTTCTTCATTCGCAGTCGCTACCATCTTTTCTGCAAAAACGTGAATATCTTTCGCGATATCGTCCATGCGATACCATTGCATAAAATCTTCAATACCTTGTTGCAAAATCGTTTGTGCCGCTTCGAGTTCAATCATTCGCAGGCGACGATTTTCAGACACAATTTGTTCCAAATCATCGACGCAAACGTATTGCACACCGGGCAAATCGCCAATCGAAGATTCCGCATTGCGCGGGTTCGCAAGGTCAACAATAAGGCGCTTTGTTAAAGAATTCCCGTTTTTTAAATCACTGGATCCTTCGCACAGCTCAGGATGACACGAGGCTTCCGCGACACCATTCTGCTGACACGAAATCGCTTTTTCAAATTCGTCCTTCGTGATAATCGGTTCCTGACTTGCGCTGCAAAGAATCAGCACATCGCTCTTGCCCACAACGCTATAGCGGTCTTCAAAACGGACCGGAGTCAATACATCGCCAAATTTTTCCGCATTCGCGAACGTCCTACTGCTCGCAAAAATCTTCGTCGTATTCTCTTGTACGTACTTGAGCATGAGCGAACCCATTTCGCCGAGCCCAACAATATAAACCGTGCGGTTTTCCAAATCGTCAAAAGTCTTTTGCACCTGCTTCATCGCCAAAAACGGGATATTGCAGCTGAGCTTGCTCAAGTTCGTTTCGGTCTTGATTCGCTTTGTCGTATGAATTGCACTCTGGAAAAGTTTATTCAAACTGTTGCCCGTCGCCTTGAGCTGGTGCGCCGTTTCGTAGGCACGGTCAATCTGGTGCAAAATTTGGTCCTCGCCCATGGCCACGGAATCAAGCCCCGCACACACGTTCATCACGTGATGAACAACATCCTCGCCCGCTTTCGTGTAGAAGAACTTTGCAAAATCATCATAACTTTGATGAGCCAGACCGCAAACATAACGAACCAATTCAGCGGTATCCAAATCGCGGTCGCTCGCTACATAGACCTCCGTGCGGTTGCAAGTGGCCAAAATCAAAAGTTCATCGAACGGGGAATTTTGCAAAGCATCCGTCTTTACATCCATCGGGATATAAAATTTTTCGCGGATTGCGATTTCAGCCACCTTGTGGCTCATTCCTGCCATGTATATTTTGCGCATGGTCCAAAGATAGAAAAATTACACTCAATCTCATGAAATAAAGAAAGATTCACATCATAGCAAACGTTTTTACAACGAAAAAATTATTCTTTTAGCGCACCAAAACAGAAAATATAATATAATTTATTTATATACATTCGTTTTTCAAGGATTTTTCAAGAATGTTAAAAAAGCTTCTTTTCGCAACTATTATTTCGTTATTTTTTGTGTCGCAGGCCAGCGCTTGGGAAATGGGAGAATATGTCAAAAATACACAGGCCGGTGAGGGAATCGAAACAACGGATTCCACTTGGCAACCCTCTATAAACCAAACCGACCGCACCATGGCTCAAACAAGCGTCCCCAAAAACACGCTTAAACGTCACAGCGTTTCATTCACTTACGGAATCTTCACAATGACAGATGTCGCCGCCGCCTACGCATCTGTCGCTACAGCCATTTTTTCTTTGGGAACAGCAACATTAGAAGAATCCATGTTCGGCGCATTTTCGATAGATTACGGCTATAAATTCAATGAAGTTGTCGAAACAGGACTTGTTTTCAATTATGCTCATCCATTCGTAAATGGATCCTTTTACACAATCATGCCCAAATTCAAATTAAATTTCAATAGCGAAGGCTTTGTCAATCCGTTTATAGAACTCGATGCTGGGATATCCATAACCAACATGGCTTCAGGCGTATCTCCGATGTTTCATGGAACTTTTTTAGGGCTTGAAATTGGTAAAACGATTCCCGTCATCCTCCACTTGCTCTCATTTGGGCAGCGTGGAGTTGTATCAGCAGGATTCGGTGTTAGAATCTAAGAGTGTCGAAGTTCGCATCAAGCAAAAAACTTGAAGCTCGTTTTCTTGAGTTCCCGCACAGAACGGAGCACAACGTAATCGACGGGAGACGATTGGAGTTCATTTAGGGATTTCACACAGTCCGCAATATATTGGTTAAGTTGTTCCGCAGAATTAGCGTGCATCATCGCATATACGTTATACGGAAAGCCTTCAAAGGAAGGACGCTCATAACAATGAGAAATATGCAGATTCGAAGCCAGAAGCGAACCGGCTTGCGCAATCAAGTCGCAAGACTTTACTGGATCCTTCGCAGCTTCGCCACTCAGGATGACGCTACTACCCCTTCCTACTTCCGACTTCCTACTATCTACTATTCTAAAGCACACCATTGCATTAAATGCAAAGCCAGCGTTTTGATGACGGAGAATAGCCCCAAAGCGGCGCATCCGTTTTGACGCAAAGTCTTCGCGAAGTTCGTCACACGAAACGCCCCAATCCTTAAACGGAGTGAGCGAATGCGGAATGTTTTCGCAAGCCTTGCGAATGCGGAGCTTGTCTGATGCGGAGAAATCCTTCGAGGAGATTCCCGCCTTCGCGGGAATGACATCCGCTTTTTCTCTCTCGTCGCTATTTCTGCCTACTGCCAACTGTCTACTGTCTACTGGCGCGGCTGCAGTCCCGCTGCGTTCGCCTCTTTCGTCTTTGCCTTTTGAGGCAAGACTGTTCGGCTCAGCAATGGGTCTGCAAGCAGCCCCGCAGCGTTCGCCTCTTTCGTCTTTCGTCTTTCGTCTTTCGTCTAAACCGCCCTTCATCACCGTATTGATTTTAAACTTTCGCGTTGCCGACATCACATGCATATCGTGCAAATCCGTTATTGCACAAAGTTTATCGACAATCGTCTGAATTTCATTCTCGTTCTGAGCGATGACCGTAAACCACACATTGTATTCGTGACTGCGGATGTAATTGTGCGTAATCGCAGGCACTTCATTTGCCGCAACAGCAAACTTTTCCATCGCCGTCTGCTCATGCGGTTCCGCAGAAAAATCAAGCGACGACGCAGGAACCTTCCCCGCACAAAGCCTCGAAATAAATCCCAACTTTTGGGAATCGTAAACCCCGCCAATGCGACGAATCACGCCCGAAGCACGCAAACGCTCAACCGCCTCGAAAGCCTCCTGCTCCGAGACATTCAACATTTCCGCAAGCGCCTTATACGGGCGTTCCACCAAAGGAAACGCATCCTGAATCAAATCGAGAATTTGCTGTTCTAAAAGGTTCATAAATTGCTTAATGCGTCATGCAGAGCCAAAAGACGAAACATCTAGTCAATTTTTTCTCTAGATTTTCAATCCTCATCGCTCAAAGGGAGCGCAGCGACCGACCTCATACCTCACAACCCAATCTCTTCGTCCGTCAAATAGCAAGCCGGATCTTCGGCCCAGAAGTCGCCCGTCACCGCCTCGGCGCGCGTACGGAAGTTGCCATTGCACAAATTCAAGAACGCACACTTCGGACAACGTCCCTTCAAAAGCGGCTTGCGGTCCTTGAGCCCTGCCATAATCGGGTTCGACAAGTCCGTCCAAATATCGCCAAAGCTGCGTTCGCGAACATTCCCGAGCGTGATGTATTGCGTAAACTGGTCCGGATGCACGTTGCCGACGCTATCAATATTGCCAAACGCCATACCGCTGCGGTTACCGCCATTACGTTGGATCAGTTCAAGCACATGCTCGGCAAGCGCCGGATCTTCACGCTTCATGCGCTGGTACAAATAAACAGCATCGGCATGGTTATCGACCGTCAAAATTTCCTTGTTCACACCGCGCTTCTTAAAGTCCAAAGTGCGATCGATAATCAAATCCATCGCCTTGCGGCTCTCTTCGTGATTCAAGTCATTTGCGACCATCGCTGAACCGCGACCGCTATACACCAAATGGTAGAAGCACACGCGATCAATGTTTTCCGCTTCGAGCAAATCAAAAATCGCATTCAAGTCCTGCACGTTGTAACGCGTAATCGTGAAGCGCAGCCCCACCTTTTGACCCGTCGCCACGCAATTGCGGATACCGCGCAACGCGAGCTGGTACGCACCCGGCTTACCGCGGAACTTGTCGTGAGTCTCTTCGCAACCATCAAGACTGATGCCCACGTAACCCACGCCCATCGCCTTGAGCTTCTGCGCCACATCCGGCGTAATGCAAGTACCGTTCGTCGAAATCGTCGGACGGATGCCCTTGCTTGCCGCGTAATTTGCAAGCTCAAAAAAGTCCGGACGCAAAAGCGGTTCGCCACCACTGAACAACAGCACCGGCACATTAAATTCGGCGAGCTGATCAATAAGCTTGATACCCTCTTCGTGCGAAAGTTCGTTCTGGTACTTAATCGCCTCAGAACGCGCATAACAGTGAACGCACTTCAAATTACAAGTCTTCGTGCAATTCCAAACAACCACGGGACCGCGCCCCGCCCCCACGCCATTCTTCGCAGCATGAGCATGAGGTTCGTAACGAAGAGAATCCCCAAAATTCGGGGCATCCATCAAAAGCTTAGTAATACTGATCATGCCGCCAAAGTTAGAAAATATCACTGAATAGATTCGCGTCTCAGTAAAACCAAATCACGAAATAACAACCGGGTTTTCAAAGGTTTACCATCGTCTTCAAGTTGCCTGTATTTACGTTCTTGCTCAATATTCCCGAAAACAGGCATTTAGCCGCAGCAACCTTATTCTCAAGCGTCTAGAAATCTACCAAACAAAACAGCAAAGATGCATTTTCGCCAAATTTTGCAATCAATGCCATAGAAAAATGCAAGCATATTTCTGCATCTCTCGCCTTGACAGTCTTTGGCACACCAATGTGTACCGATTTTGCACTTCGTGCAAGACTTTGCGGCTCGGAAATGGTTCCGCAAGCGGTCCCGCTTCACTCGCCTTACAAGTCTTTTAATTAAAAGCCCTACAAGCCGAACGCCGCGACAAAAATGCTCGCTTTTTTGGCATGGCTGAGGCGAAGGGGTTTCTGGAAAACTTTTTTGGAGAAAGGAACAATTACCGACAAATGTTCCTAGATAAATTTTTGTGATTTTAGGAGAGTTTTACTCCAATTTTGTACAACGAACGGAGAAACCCTTAACTTTTAGTTCTCTATGTTGTTTTGAAGGAGAAAAACCATATATATCAATAAAGCCATGATGAGCACGATTAGATGCATCATTTTCATACTCTTCTGGACGGAAAAAAGCAAATGTATTCAACAAATCATCAAATGTTCCCTTTTCCGTTCTATAACCAGCTCCAGTAAGAGAAAATCTACTTTGATTGGTTCCAAGAAAACCATACGTTGAACGCAAACCCTTTACACCATCATTGTATTTATCTTCATATCCGCTTACAACAATATAATCATCCCACGTAAACAAACGCCAACCTTCTGGGCAAATACCACGATGGTTTTCTTGTATTAAATCAGCACAACTTTCAGTATTACAACGGCTTGGCAACTGCATCATTTCAGCCCACTGGTATAATCCACCGAACTCGTCGCATTTCGTCGTATCGTTGTTATAACAATAGCGTTCAATTTTAGTATCGTCATTTTGGTTATTTTCACCAAGAACCATTTC
>Ga0129307_1001269_pt1 | contig 28571 bp, 17 predicted proteins | sample P1105metagenome_FD_94437 | JGI IMG/M metagenome (GOLD analysis project Ga0129307, IMG submission 94437) | Capybara group fecal microbial communities from Wisconsin, USA - P1105 metagenome | ecosystem: Host-associated > Mammals > Digestive system > Large intestine > Fecal | place: USA: Wisconsin...
TCCCGAACACGGAAGTCAAGCCTCAGATCGCCGATGGTACCTGGTCCTCGGATCCGGGAGAGTAGGTCGCCGCTGGATTCACGGGCCCCTTGAGCTAGACGCTCGAGGGGCCCTTTCTTTTTTGTACACGCCGCGCGTTCATATCCCCCGCAATAGGGCCCGCGCGCAGCCAGCTGTACTGTGCGGCACACCAGCCAGGTCCCTGAGCCCGCCGAAGGGTCGGCATCGCCTTACACGGAACCCGTGGCGTCATCCTGAGCGGCCGTCGCCGCGAAGGATCCAGTGACGGTACTGATTGCGTTGTCACCCCGGACTTGTTCCGGGGCCACCTTACACAGTTCCCGCCCGCGTACCCTCACGGCCCACAACCTACTGCCCAAATTTACTGGATCCTTCAACCCCTGCGGGCTTTCAGGATGACGAATCCCCGCGCGGTCAGCATAGCGTTTCGCGTAGTCCCTCCTGCGTTTGCTCATCGCTCACGGCTCACTACTCGTCGCTCACCATCGTTTTGTATATTCCATACAAATGACTAGACTTTTCGCCTACATCCTGCTTCTCTCCCTCTTCCTCCTTGCCGCCTGCAACGGGGAAAAGGAATTCATGACCCCGAAGCCGAACGAGATTGTCGTTGATGTGAATGTCAATGAATATTCATTGAACGGAATTGTTATTGGAAAAACTTCAGACGTTTCTAATAATGCCGATTTGATAATAAAACCATTTGATTCTGGATTAAAAAAGGTAAGACAGAGTCTTAATGATGGCCTAAAGAACAATCAGTCCAATGAAGAGATTAAGGTTAAAATTCATTTAGATGATAACCTCACTTATGATGAATTCTATAAATTCATAACCACACTTGGTTTTAACGGCTTCACTTCAATTCGGTATGTGATTGGTTCAAATTTTAAGGATGTCTACACATTATTTTTGCTAGAACGAAGAGATTCTTGCCGATGGGTTAAAAATGGAGAAATTTTGAGGCCGCTTAAAGGAAATTTGAATCTTACAGATGATGAAATTAGAGAACAACGCATCAAAGAACAGGCCATTCTGGAAGAATGCGCTAGAAATAATCTTGATTTATCCCTATCTGTTCAAACTGAATTCTACAATGTTGGTTTGAATGAAAGCGGTTTTGTTGGTGGGAAAAAAAACTATACGTTTAATCGAGATGATGATTTGTGGAATCTTATAGATGACATTCGTTCTAGAACTGAATTTCGAGATAAAGATGATAGGAACAAAATAGTTCTTGTTTTTGAAAAGGGTCTAATGATGAAAAAAGCTACGCCCATAATCAAAAAGTTAACGGAATATGGATATGCGATTGCTTTTGCCATTTCTGGAGTATAAATTGGATCGCGTGCTGAAAATGTACTTTAAGAATTCCAGCTGCATCCTTCTCCTCTCCCTTTTCCTCCTTGCCGCCTGCAACGAGGAGAAGAAGGAATTCATGACCCCGAAGCCGGACGAACCCGTTCTGGATGTAAATGTCGATGAATATTCGTTGAACGGAAAAGTTCTTGGAAAAACTCAAGACGTATTTCTGAGCGACGACATTCGAATTGTACCTCTTGATAGCGAATTCGAAAAAATGAGACCACAATTTTATGAAAAAAAAGCCAATCTCCGAATTCGTTTCAGTGAAGATGTTTATTATAGTGTGTTTTACAAGATTCTGATAACGGCCGCCTTTTGGGGTATTCAGCCTGTTCGTTATACGATAGGCCCAAATTCTAGTAATGTTTATACGTTTGACATTCGAGAAAAACTACGGAATGTTGAGTGGAAAGACGAGTGGGCGAATTCTTGTTTTAGGGTTCTTGTTGAAAGGAATGAACTAATCTCTGTTCTTGAATCAGACAATAATGATGTCATTCCAAACCAAGAATTAATAAATGATAGTTTTTATAGGGCTTCGAAATTAGAGTGTACCCGTAACTACATGAATTTGTCTGTTCTTTTCCCAACGAAAAATGCAGATTCTAAATATCGACTTGTTTACTATGTAACTGATTCGATTTTGCCCAAAGTATATGATTTGAAAGATGAAGCTGATTTGCTAAACTTATTTGAGTCCGTACGGAAAGATGAAAATTTACAGACTAAAAAGGATAATGATCTGATAAATATTTTTGTAAGGGATTCTGTTGGTAAGGTTATGACGTTGGATAAGGTTGAGCCCTTAATAAAAAATCTTACTAGATTAGGCTATCAATTTAATTTTGCATACCTTTCTTTTTGATGGCTGGTTGTTGTAATAATGAAGTTTTGCAAGATATTTTTGTTGCTGTTACTGTTTTTCATAGCATTCGCGAATGCGTACTCGATACAGTATCCTGTGCGAGATACCGTCTATGTCGAACGCGAAATGCCTTCGCATATTGTCGTAGCACGTGGCTGCTTTGAAAAAACTTCCCTGTTGGTGAAGAAATTGGCGAAAATGAAACGCAGGAACAGTTGCTAGCGCGTATTTACGGTTCGGAGCCTCTCGCTGATAGTTCTGCGGTTTATAAAGCTTGGGTGGAGTCCTGCTACAGTGTTAAAAGTTCTAATTATATTATAAGTTCCTCGTTATGTTCTCAATAGGGGCCGTATGACTGCTACGGGAATTCTTCTTTACAATCACGACTATGACTATCGGGCGACAGCGGCTTTGGGAATAGGGAGCGGTGCCATTTTACTTGTGGGTGCGATATATAATGAAAAAGCCGAAAAATGGAACCTCCGTGTTACTCCGACGATAAACTTTAACGAACCCGGCGGTGGACTCTTTTTGCAATTAGGCTTTTAATCTGGTCTTTAGCCATTGGTCATTAGTCAATAGTTGTTAGAATAACCTTTTTACTACTCCCAATACAAAATGCTTTCTGCAACTGTTCGGAATTTTGGTCCACTCAAAACTCATTGCTGATGGCTCACCGCTTATAGCTCATTCCTATCATTACTTTATTTCTTTTTTTGCATCTAAAATACTTATTTGACGTCGTTTGGCGAGCTAATTTTTTGCGGATTTTTCGCTGTGGATTTTTTATACATAATTTTTTTAAAAAAGAGTTAATTTTTTTATTTTTTTATTTATTTTTACAATAAAAAGATGTATTTTTGTAAAACGGGTGTGGAAAAACTTAAAGGTGAGTGTTATATGAGACACCTGTATTTAGCTTTTTGTGTTTTGGGCGCTTTTGCGTCATCGGCTTTTGCTGATTTGACTGTTCACGTACAGTCTCCTTTTGGTGCAACTGCAGCTGCTGAAATTGTTCCACATGTGGTCTTAAATTCTGCTTCTCCTGAAGTAGGTGCGACATCTTCTACTGTTATGAAGGCGGAAGGTGAAAATTGGTATTCCATTACGTGGAAAAAATCCTTGACGGATTTCAAGGGTTCGGATGTTTTTACGGTCAAGGGTTGCCTGGCAACTGCTGCTGACGCTATGACTTGCGTTGATTTTGGAGATGGCATTACTTATAGTGTCCGTGATTTCTTTGACGGCAGTTCGGAAGCCTGGATTTATACGGATGCCGTTACGGAAACGTTCTCAAGGTCTTTTGCGGCTCCGGGTTCAAAAATTGTATGGTTCAAGAGTCCGTGGGGCAACAAGGCTCTCCCGCAGATGATTTTTGAACAAGATACCATCTTGATGCATTTTACCGATGATGCTGATAAGTGCGGTTGGTTCTATGCGGCGCTTACTCCAGAAATATTGCAAGGGCATGTGCTGCAAACGGCCTACTTTACACGTTACATGGCTCCGTGGATGTCGGTTCCTGCAGACAAAAAGCAAATTATTGACTTGAGCAGTTATTTATCAAGCAAGAAAGATACGGTCTATGTAGATGGTACCGTGGCTACGCCTACGGTGGGCAATAAGGCGGGGACGGCAGGTCTGTGCTTTGATAAAAGCCGTACTTTGCATGTTTATAATCCATGGCGCAACAACAGCGTCTATAAAGATAGTACGGTTTATTTGAACATTGACGGTGTTTGGCGTGATTCTACGAAGGGCCTTTCTTTTGATGCTGGCTACAAATACTGGCTTTCTGTGACGTTCCCGGATTCAGTCGTTTCTTCTGCTGCGTGGAGTTCTAACGATGCCAAGGTACAAATTACACGTAGCTTTAAGGAAAGAGGCGACACGGTTCACTATTTCAGCAAGGATAAACGTCCTGTAGCTAGTGACCTCTTCCCGCCAGGCATTTACGAGGTGTGGTTCTTTGCGAGCTCTACGATGGATGAAATCGAACTTTCTTACGCTCCGCTTGAACGTAAAGTTGTGCGTTTCTTGAGTCCGTGGAAGAACACCCCGACTTCGTTTATCGTTGATGCCAATAACGATGTCGTGAGAATGTCAACCTTCTCGAAAGATACTTGTGGCTGGTTCGAAGGCACTTATTACAAGCATGCTGCGGATTGGAAAGTCTATTTCAAGCAGAGTTTTGGACTTGAAAAGTACGATATGAGTGGAGTCGTTCGCGAGGGCGAAGAGGTGGACTTGCTCATCGATCTTGATTCTTTGATGAAAACTCATGATACGGTTTACGTCTATCCGTCCGACAAGAACAAGAACTATAGCCGTCCGGATGCTTCTGCAATTTATCCGGTGGGGCGTCTTGGCGTATGCCCGAGCATGAAAATCTCTGCGATGCTTTTGGACTGGGCTGGCGAAAGCCATCATGACAGTATTGATGTGGACTTCGGGCGTGTCCATAGCGGTAACGATTATACGACTGTTAGTTTTGGCGGGAAGACTTACAAGTCCTGCCAATCTGGAACGGTGACGGGAATGGTTCAGGATACACTCGTGAACGGTGTTCCGGCACGTGTGGATTCTACGAAGTTCCCGTGGGACAAGTGCGCTGCTGCCCATGAAATCGAGAAGTGGTTTAAGCCTGAGATTCAAACGATTACAACTGCTGGCGATACTCTTACGAACTCGCTTTGTAAGGATATCGAGCTTCAGCTGGATAACGATGGTTTCTGGTATGCAGATTATACGAACGAGTCCAATGATTGCAATGATCCTGTGAGCCCCGGATTCTTCCCGTTGGATGATTTTGAATATCTTGATGCGGCAAAGACGATCAAGAATCCGAAATTCGACTGGAATGTTGAAGGCTGGACCGCGGCTAAAGGTAATGACACTTGCAAACATAACTATAGTTATGCGATGGCCGTCTCTGCAAGCTTCAAGTACGTAAAGGGGCAATATTTTGAATTCCGTGGCGATGATGATGTGTGGGTCTATATCAACAATAGGCTTGTCGTGGATATCGGCGGCGTCCATGAAAAGGTTGAAGGTGCCGTGAATCTTGATACGATTGGTCAAAACGACCCGAAACGAGCCTTGATTGAAGGGCGTGAATATCCGTTCCATATCTTCTATGCGGAACGAAATGCGACGGGTTCGAACTTCAAGATGCGTACCTCCATCAATTTGCAGAAGCAGAATACTTATCTTGCTACGGTCGATGATTCCAAGAAGAACGATATCAGGGGTATTCTCAAGCTTAAGATGGACTCCAAGGCTATCAGCTGCGATCCGAATGTCAAGGGCGAAGTAGAAATTACGGATGCGCCTTCTATGTTCCTCTTGGATGGAGGCAATTTCGCCGATCCGCCTGAATTGAAAGAGGGTATTAACTACGGTGGTATCACTATCAATGAAGGTAGGTCCAGTTTTGTAATCAATATCGATGAAATAGTTAAACAACGCTCTTTGAGTCCGGGACATTATACGTTGTACTATTACCTCGAAAGCGATATGGGACTGTATGATTCCTACGAATTTACGGTTCCTGAATATCCGAAACCGAAAATTGCATTTGTCGATGTTTTCAATCCGGCTACCGACGGTTCGCTGAAAACATTTGATCCGACGAATAAGACGATTCGTGGGGAAACGATTATTCCGGGGGACAACGATATGTTGATGACGCATGTGCGTTATCCTGAAATGGTTTATCTCGAAATCGTGGTGACTTACGCGGGAGAAGTATGTACGGATTGCAATGTTTTATTGGATTTGAGAGCTTCTGATCCGCGCTTGACGTTCTATAATGATATGGATCAGCAAATTAATACTGTTCAGACAGATGAGACAGGGCGTGCTCGTTTTTATATAGTGGGCGAAGGCGCTATGACCGGAGCATCGTTCGCAGTGGTAAGTATTAGCGGTGTCGATAACCAGCTCAAGTGGGAAAATATCAATTTCAAGGATCCTGAGGTGCCGCTTGCTAAGACCGGTAGCATTTACGACAAAAATGGCGACGGCGTTCCTGACAGTATTTATATTCCGTTTGAATTCAATGCATTTGTCGAGCATGACTTGGATACTATAGCCTGGAGTTTTGGCAGCACGGATTGGCATGTGTTCAGTTCGTTGGAAGAAATTTCGGGTATGTTGAAAAACGATTCGACTGTAGTCATTACGGCAGATAGTCTTCTGAATTATGTATTGACAGGTGCTACAGATGCGACTATCGAAGGGAATTTCCGCTATCATTACATTTACCTGGACGAAGCGACTGGATCGACTCAGGAATCAGAAACGCTATTTACGAAGATTCAAGAAAAGATTGGTGCTATAATCCTCGAAAAGCCGATGCTCACGATTGCCTCGGAAACGTTGGTCAAGGTGACTATCCAGCTTTCGGAAACTTGCAATTCCAGCGGTCTCCAATCAATCCGTTTCATTGAATTGAAGGACAAAAAAGGTGATATTGTCGATCCTTCGCTTTATAAGTTGGAATCTATCAATCCGGTAGGCCAAAGCGATTTCTATGACTTGCTCTTTAGAAAAAGTAATGATTACATTGCTCCTGAAGTGGGCTTCGAGATTCGCTTGGTTCCTGGGGTATTGCCAGATTTGAATGGCAATACGCCGCACGAGAATAACCCGTGGCGCCGCATCGAAGGTGAACAGCCGCTTGAAACGGAACGGCCGAACGTTGTGACGATAAGGCCCGGCATGTTTGATGAAGAAAATCCGTGGATTGGTGGTGATAATGATGTTGCACCCATTCGTGTTGATGACAGCCTCACTATCAAGGATATCATTAAAGAGAAGGGTATGCCGGGTGTGTTGATCAAGTTCCAGCTTGATGATTATGCAACAACTCAGCTTTATGCCGCCGGTAATCCAAAACCGGGTACTCCTGAATACAACAAGGTGTTAAGCAAGGTCAAGGTGATGTGGGATATTGAATTCTTCACTAGTCTTGGGCATTACGTGAACTGGGTCAAGAGTGAATTTGCTTGTAACGATACCTCGATTTACAAGACGGACTGTATTCGTGATGCTGGCAATGTGTTCTTTGAATGGGATGCTATGAGCGACAAGGGTCGCTTGGTTGGAACGGGCGTGTATATCGCGAAATTCAAGTTCAAGATTTTCTCGGAAGAGGAAACTATGGGCAGGGGCGAAGAAACGTTCACGTTCGGCATCCGCCGTAATTTAATGTATGAATCTGACGAGGTGATTCGCAAGAAAAATTCTAAAGTCAAGATACTGAAGTAATTGATTATAAGAGTAATGAAGCCTGCCTGTACGGTGGGCTTTTTTACTTTTTTTTTCATTATGATATTTTAATTTTTATCACTTGAATATATCTTTAGACTAAAAGTGTGGGGCAAAAAGAGGGTATTGAATGAAACTCTGTTGTTTGGGTTTTCTTTTTCCGTTATTGATTACTGTTTCTGCTTGGGCGGATTTGACAATCCACCTCCAGTCGCCATTTCGTGATGATGCGACCGCTTCGGGCTATACTCCGCATATTGTAGGCGGCGTGACGGATTACAATCCGGGTTTCGGCGCCATGTCCAAGACGATGATGAAAAGCGAAGGTGACGGCTGGTATGTTTACACCTGGACGGGCAGGAGCATTGCCGATTTCCAGGATTGGCAGGATTTTGAGTTCAAGGCATGCCCGAATACTGACGACAATAACTACAATTTCAATAATTGTGTTTCGTGGACGCAGGGCGGGAAGACGCGGATTACGTCGTTCTTCGGTACGGAGACAGAAATTTGGCTTTATACAGACACGAAGGACAAATCGTACAAGAAGTCGTTCATGGCTCCGGGTTCAAAGATTGTGTGGTTCAAGAGCCCGTGGGGCAACAAGGTCTTGCCGCAGATGATTTTCGGTGCGGATTCCGTGCTGATGAGGTTTAACGAGGGCGACAAGAGCAAGTGCGGTTGGTTCTACGGGGCGGTTACGCCTGCGATGGTGAAATCGAATCCGCTTTTGACTGCTTATTTTGTGCGTTACATGGCTCCGTGGTATGCAGTGCCTGCAAACAAGGATTCTTTGGTGGATTTTTCGGGAGTCTTTGATACGCAGGATACGCTCTTTGTGGATGGAACGGTTGAAGTGCCCACGGTTTCCGATAAGATTGGCTCCGCTGGCGAATGCTTTGACGCGACTCGCCGCTTGCATGTTTACCATCCTTGGCGTACAAATTCGACTTACCGCGACAGCACGTTCTACATCAAGATTGACAACAACATTTTAAACGAGCCGACGGGACTCAGTGCTGAAGGCGAATACAAGTATTGGCGTCACATTGATTTTGCTGATACGACCGTGGGTTCTGCCCAGTGGAATTCTGCGATGACGTATGTGCAGATTACTCGCGGCAAGAACGACTGGCCGCCGCGTAACTATTTCTCTGAACGCTCCCGCCCGCATGCGAGCGACTTGTTTCCGGCTGGCATTTACGAAGCGTGGCTCTATACATCGACTTCGCTGGGGACGTTCGATATCGTGTTCTATCCGCCGGAACCGAAGGTGGTACGTTTGAAGAGCCCGTGGGAGAACATGTCGCCTTCCATGGTGGTGGAATCGACTGGCGATATCATCAAGATGGGACCTTTGACGGATACGTGCGGCTGGTACACTGGAACAGTCTATAAGCATACGGACGACTGGAAGGTTTATTTTAAGCAAAGTTTTGGCATGGAACGCTACGGCGCCAAGGGTACTGTCGATGAATACGGTAACCTTGATTCCTTGATTTCGTTGGATTCCTTGATGGCTTCTCACGATACGGTGTGGGTTTATCCGAACCCGAAGAACAGCTATTATCCGAACGATACGACGGAGTATCCAGGCATTCTCGGTATTTGCCCTTCGCTCAAGATTTCGGCACTTGTCGTGGACTGGGCGGGCGAAAGCTATCACGACAGCGTTGACGTTGATTTTGGCAACATTGTCTATGGCAACCCTTATACGTCGATGTATGGACTTAACCAGAACGGAAAAATGGATTCTCTGAAACAGTGTTCGGGGCGTGTAGAAGGCATGGTGCAGGATACGCTTGTTAATGGCGCTCCGGCCCGCAAGGATTCTTCGGAATATCCGTGGTACTTGTGCACTGCGGCTCATGAAATCGAGAAATGGTTTATCCCGCAGGTGGTGGCGACAGATGCTGCTGGCCGCGAGTACAAGAATGGTGTCTGTCGCGATATCAGCTTGTCCTTGGACGATGAAGGTTTCTGGCAGGCAGACTTTACGAATGAATTGAGCGATTGCAATGATTCTATCAATCCGGGATTCTATCCGATTGACGATTTCAAGTATCTGGATTCTGCGGGAACGATTCCGAACCCGAAGTTTGACTGGAACATAAGCGGCTGCCGCCACAACTATAGCTTTGCCATGAAGGTTTCGGCTCAGTTCAAGTACGTGAAGGGGCAGTATTTCGAGTTCCGTGGAGACGATGACGTGTGGGTGTATATCAACAACCGTCTTGTCGTGGATATCGGCGGATGCCACAATCCTGAGGAAGGTGCCGTGAACTTGGATACCATCGGGCAGAACGATCCCTCGCAAAAGCTTATTGAAGGCCGTGAATATCCGTTCCACATTTTCTTCTCGGAACGCAATGCTACGGGCTCGAATTTCAAGATGCGCACGTCCATCAACTTGCAGACGCAAAAGACGTATTACCCGGTGGAAGAAACGACTACGGATGGCACCATCAAGTTCTCCATTTTGCAGTTGTTGATGGATGAATCCATCAGTTGCGATGTCTCTAGCACCTCGAAGATTGATACGATGCCTGCGCAGTCCTTGTTTGTGCTGTTTGGCGATGATGACCGTATTCCGCCGGAGGGCTTGGAACTTGTGCCGGGAACGATTGCGGGAATCCACATCGACGAAAACATGGCGGGCTTCGTGATTGATACGGTGGCGATTGTGCGTAACCGTTCTTTGGCGCCGGGCTCTTACATGTTGCAGTTTGTGCTGGCTAGCGACATAACGCAATCTAGCGAAGTCTATTTTACGGTGCCTGCGTACCCGCTCCCAGACATTGCGTTTATTGACGTGTTTAATAGAACGGATTCGGTGAAAGTGTTTGATCCGACGGGTATCAGCTTGCGCGGGCTTCCGCTTGACGGTAGTGCAAATGATACGCTCCTTACGCATGTGGCGTACCCCGATACGGTGCCTTTGCAGGTGGGCGTGTTCTATATAGCTAGCCTTTGCAAGGACTGCTTTGCTGTTCTGGACTTTAAGACCGCGTTCCCGATAACCTTCCTTGACGAAAAGAAACAGCGTGTGAACAAGATTATTACGGATTCAACGGGAACGGCAAAATTCTATGTTGTCGGAGATTCGTCTGCGGTAAATGCAAGTTTTGTGGTTTCTGGAGGCTCCGTATCGAATTCGATTTCGTGGGGGAGTATCCACTTTAAGGAACCGCCTGTGCCGTTTGCGAACTCTGGCGAGGCGTTTGACCGCAATGGCGATGGCGTGCTCGATAGCATCGCGATAGTTTTCAACAAACCGTTTGATGAGACCATCCCGGATACGGTGGCTTGGAACTTTGGCAGCAATGACTGGCATACGATTGCTTCTGTCGAAGCTGTTTCGCAGTTGAAAGAGAATGAACAGAATTTGTCTATCAGTGCGGATAGTTTGTTAGATAAAGTATTTACGGGTGATGCGAAGGAACTTTATCAGGGTTCGTTCCGGTATCATTACACTTATATGGACAAGCAGACGGGGCAAATGACTGAACTCGGTCTGGATGGGCTTGCGATTGAAGACCGCATTGGTGCAATCCTTGTCGATAAGCCTATCGTGAAGCCGATTTCCGATAATGTGAACAAGCTTACGGTATATATCAGCGAAGCGACTCAGATGAGCGCTATCAATGGAATCCAGTTCCTTGAATTTAAGGATAGGACTGAGCAGCCTGTGAATCCGTCGCTTTTGTCGGTTGTTTCTGTATCTCCGACGAAGGTTAGTAATTATTACGATGTGTTGTTCCGTAAAAGTGAAAATACGGTTTTACCAGAAGTTGGTTTTTATGTACGTCTTGTGCCGGGGGTGTTGCCGGATTTGAACGGGAATCTGCCGCATGTGAATAACCCGTGGCTCCGTATTGAAGGTGAGCAACGTGTGGATATGGAAACACCGGGCGTTGTGGCTCTTGACCCTGAAACATGGAATCGTGAAACGTGGGTCGGTGGTGATAATGATGTGGCTCCGGTCCTTGTTGACGTGACGAAAACGATTGATGAAATTATTGCAGAAAAGGGGTATCCTGGTGAACTTATCAAATTCGATTTGAGTGAAGTCGGGAAGACTCTGCTACTGGGTTCCAATGAAAGTAGGGATACTGTTCTTTCGAAGGTGCAAATCAAGTGGGATGTCCAGTATTTCTCGACGCTTGGTCAGTTCGTCAATTCGCAGAGCGGTGTTGTTGCATGCAATGACAAGAGCGTTTTTGGGACGGACTGCGTGGAAAATCCGGGCAACGTGTTCTTGATGTGGGATGCCCACACCGATAAGGGTCGTTGGGTTGGAACTGGAGTCTATATTGCAAAACTCAAGTTCAAGATTATTTCGGATTCGAATGTTATAGGGCGTGTGGAAGATACGTTTAATTTGGGCGTTCGCCGCCGCGAGAAAAAATAAACAATCTATCAACAATTTGTTTTTGCTGGGCTTTGAAGCTAACTCGTTGAGTAAAGGATAGTTACGAATAGATTCCGCTTTTTCATGCAGAATCTATTTACATTTTTTGTGTAAGAAAAATTGCTAACTACCAACCACTAGCCACTAACCACTAACCACTTCCTACTGTCTACTAATCTCAAGTGCCGCATGGATTCCCTCCCAAATGCAATCATAAAATGAATGGTTCCCCTACGCTTCGCTTCGAGGAGGACAGGTCGAGAATGACGCCTTAGACCGCTAAACTCTATCGTCTTTCGTCTACCAGCGTAGCGGTCTTTCGTCTAACATTCACTGGATCCTATCGGCGTTGCCTCCAGGATGACATCACCAACCACTAGCCACTAACCACTTCCTACAGTCTACTAATCTCAAGTGCCGCATGGATTCCCTCCCAAATGCAATCATAAAATGAATGGTTCCCCTACGCTTCGCTTCGAGGAGGACAGGTCGAGAATGACGCCTTAGACCGCTAGCCTCTATCGTCTTTCGTCTACCAGCGTAGCGGTCTTTCGTCTAACATTCACTGGATCCTATCGGCGTTGCCTCCAGGATGACATCACCAACCACTAACCACCAACCACTAGCCACTAATCACTAACCACTGTTTACTAAATAAAAAATCTATTTTTACCATCGTGATTCAAATTCAGAACGTTTCTAAATCTTTTGGCATGCAGGTCCTTTTGGACGGTGCGAGCATGCTTGTGGCGGACCATGAACGCGTCGGCCTTGTCGGTCGCAATGGTTGCGGTAAATCGACCCTTTTCAAGATGATTCTCGGCCAGGAATGCATCGATGGCGGCAACATCGACATCCCGAAGGGCTATACGATTGGCTATTTGCAGCAGCACATCAACTTTACGCATGCGACGGTGCATGAAGAAGCGTGCAGCGTGCTCAAGGTGAATGAGGACGGCTGGCTCGAAGAACACAAGGTCGAGGCGATTCTCTTTGGTCTTGGCTTTGATGAAGAGTCGATGCACAAGAGTCCGATGCTTTTGTCGGGCGGTTTCCAGATCCGTCTGAACTTGGCGAAGGTTTTGGCGAGTGAACCGGACATGCTCTTGCTGGACGAACCGACGAACTATTTGGACATTGTCTCCATGCGTTGGCTCAGCCGCTTTTTGCGTACGTGGAAGGGCGAAGTGCTTTTGATTACGCATGACCACCACTTTATGGACGAGGTCTGCACGCATACGGTAGGTATTCACCGCCACAAGATGCGCAAGGTCAAGGGGACGGTCGAAAAGCTCCGCGAAACGATTGCCGAAGAAGAAGAAGTGGCGATGCGCACTCAGGAAAACGAGCAACGCAAAAAGGAACAGCTCGAACGAGTCATTGAACGTTTCCGCTACAAAGCCGCGAAGGCTGCCATGGTGCAGTCGAAAATCAAGGCGGCTGCAAAGCTTGCGACGGGTGAACGCCTCACGCACGAGCGCAATTTGGATTTTAGTTTTAAGGAAGCGGAATTCCCGGGCAAGCGCATGCTCCAGATTCATGGGCTGCATTTTGCATACAAGAACGAAGACGGTTACGGTCCGGAGTTGATTACCGATTTGGAAATGGAAGTGTTCAAGGGAGACCGCATCGCGATTATCGGTCCGAACGGTCGCGGTAAAACGACGCTCTTGAACTTGATTGCAAAAGAATTCGAGCCGACTCAAGGTACAATCAATTACAACCCGAACCTCAAGATAAATTATTTTGGACAGACAAACATCAATCGCTTGAATCTCGACAATACGGTCGAAGAAGAAATTGCAACGGCGATTGCGGATGTCTCGCAGAAGAGTCGCGCCCGCAGCCTTGCAGGCCTCATGATGTTCAGCGGCGATAACGCGATGAAGAAGGTCAAGGTGCTTTCGGGTGGTGAGCGTAGCCGTGTGCTTTTGGGCAAGATTCTTGCGAACGAAAGCAACATGCTTTTGCTTGATGAACCGACGAACCACCTTGACATGGAAAGCATCGAGAGTTTGATTGACGCTCTGGAAGATTACGAAGGTACGGCTCTCGTCGTGACGCATGACGAAGAACTTTTGCATGCTTTTGCGAACCGCTTGATTGTATTTGATGGCGGCAAGTGCCGCGTGTTCGAAGGTAGCTATGCCGACTTCTTGGAAAAGGTCGGCTGGGCATCTGAAAAGAAACCGGGCGGTGCGAATTCCGCAAATATCAAGGTCTCGAATATCGATGTGACGGACGATAAGCCTGTCAGTTCTACACCGCGAACAAAGGAAGACCGCAGGGCGCGTGCTGACTACATCGCTGAACGCAGCAAGGTCATCAAGCCGCTCGAAAAAGAAGTTGCACGCCTTGAAGCAGAAATCGCGAAGGCCGAAGCCATCGGCGGCGAACTCGAAGCGAAACTCGTTACCGCCTCGGAATCGGGCGATGGCAACGCCATTACCGCCATTGCAAAAGACATGGATGACAACAAGAAACTCACCGAAGAACTTTACGCCGCCTGGGAAAAAGCGACAGCCGCCCTCGAAGAAGCGAAAGAGAAGTATAAGCTGGATTAAAAAACTGATCCCGGAACGGAGTCCGGGATGACATGTAAAGGGGATTGCACGATGTGCAATGATGAGGTCTCTTTCTCGTCATTCTCGCGAAGGCGAGAATCCATAATGATAATAACGTTGTTTGGATGATTGAATTGTCACCCTAGCTTTCACATTTGTCACCCCGGCTTTATGCCGAGGTCGGTTTTTATAGCCGTATAACCGATTCCGAGATCCTTCAACTTCGCTCAGAACGGGCTATGCCGGACATTGTTCCTGCATCTTTAGTACTTGATTATTTTAGATGGAGAACCTTTTAGAAATTTTCCTGCTGCGTTTCTATTGTGTTTTTTTGAGGCAGAAGCTTTTGTTTGCTGAGGCTTATAAAGGATTATTGTGGTTGGACGTGAATTGACAAAAAATTCACCCATGAATCTTCCTCGTAAATTTGTGTGTGTATAGCATTCGAGGAAAAATGTAGCAGAATAATTTGTAATAAAAATTGAATCACCTTTATTGACATTTAAATCCAGTGGAATATAAACAGCGTTGGAATCGAAAGCCAATTTCATAACATTATCGGAATCAATCGGTTTTACGTTTTTTATTTTTATAGTCTTCGCAACAATGGAAGTGGAATCTATGTGTCGTATAGCGTATTTTCCATCAACGAAAAACGTGTCACTACCCACTGAATCAATAATTCCTTCAATATTGATTTTATTCAACATCCATTTGTCTTTGTCGGGTCTGCTAGGAACATTTTGTGTTTTTTGCATGCCATGAGTTTCTATATTGGGGCACCATATTTGTGAATCTGCTGCAGAGGAACTTTTGGGAGCCGAACTAGAACTTGTTTGTGCAAGACAAACAATGGATAATGCTAATACCGATTGTAATAAAATTTTAATCATACAATTAATATATATAAACAAATAAGAATGGGATGTAAAAAAAATAAACTTACTTGAAATGAGTGAAAAAATTGAGGGCTTTGATTGGATTTATTCACTTGCGATGAAAACTGTTTTCAAGAAATAATCTATTCTGCTCTTTTACGCGGCGTGAGCGTCATGCCGTTGCTGCGGTAGTATTGGATGTCGGTGAGCACTTGGCCTACCCAGTAATGTTTTTGCGGGTCATTGCGCCAGTTTTCGAAGCGGTTGCGGTGCTCTGCATCGGGGTAGAATTGTGCGACAGCATCGGCGAGCGTGGGCGATGTGGCAAGAACTTTTTTTAGACGGTGGGCGCCGATTGCAATTTGTTCTAAGCCTTTGCCTGTGTCTAACGCGAGCAAACCGGACGTGTTGTTTTTGCCCTGGTAGTTCATCTGGAATCCGGATGTGTGCTGGATGATGGACATGAGAACTGCTGGGTCTGTGCGTTCGCGGAGACATGCTTCGAGAACGGGGAGATTGCAGCGGTGTTCGTTGTCCCAGGGCTTTCCGAGGTAGGTGATTTTTAGGATGTGGTCTGTGTCGTTGGATTCTATGACGGATTCGTAACGGGGACCGAGATCGCGTTGTAATGCCTTTATCAGGCGGATGCCGCGATTCTTGAATTGCTTGTAGCCAATCATCTTTATCTGTAACGTACCCTTGATGGATTCGAGAATCGGTGTCGTGGGGTGGGTGACGATGAGGTTGTAGTTGCTCAAAAACGTGGGCAAAATATAGGCGAGTTCCGGGGCGGCACTGTCGAGATTGCAGTTCATGTCGATGATGAGTTCACCTTGGTCGCAGAGCTTTAAAATGGCGGACGTGGTATATTTTTGGTATTCTTGCTGCTCGTCGATGGTGGGGCGGGGTTCTTCTTCGGGGTGCGTGGCGTAGGCGGTCGCGATGGCTGCGATTCCGAGGACCCATGCGATGAGGATGAGCTTGACTTTAAGGCTTCTCCAGAGGATGCGAATGACTGCACGACCTTTTTGGGTCATGCAGATGCCGATAAACCATACTATCGCAAGTGCTGTCCAGAGAAAAATTAAATTCATTGCGATTCCTTATCGGACGTTAATTCGTCTGTAGCCGAGTCCGACTTTGACGATGTACGCACCGCGTGTTGGAACTTTTACGTATGCATTCTTGTCGTTCAGCTCGCCGACGGTGAGCACTTGGCCCTTCATGTCCATAACGGCGTATTTTTTGGCGAGGCTCGGCAAGGATTCGTCCATGACGATTTCGAATTCGAACGCTCCGGTCATTCTGACGTAGAAGTCCGGGATCTCGCCGTCGGAGATTTTGGAGCTTGAAGAAGATTTTTTGTCATTTCGAGAACTCGAAGAGTTCGTGGCAATCCCCTTGCTGGAAGAACTGGATTTTGCAACGGCACTGCTGCTTGACCGCAAGGTGGAACTGTTACTGGATCCTATCCCCCCATCAGGGGTCCAGGATGACGAAGGTGCAGAACTGCTGCTGGATTTTGCGTTATTGTAGGACGACGAGGAAGCTTTGTCATTTCGAGAACTCGACGACGAAACATTGTCATTTCGAGAACTCGAAGAGTTCGTGGCAATCCCCTTGCTGGAGGAACTGGATTTTGCAATGGAACTGTTACTGGATCCTATCCCCCCATCAGGGGTCCAAGATGACGAAGGTGCAGAACTGCTGCTAGAAGAAGGTTCGTCGATATCAATAACGTTAATAGTCACAAGCGTTATGGCACTATAGTTATCAAAGCTGTTATCTTCACCATTGTCGGTAGCTTTAGCCAAAATTTCATACGTGTTCTTTGTTTCGTAATCTATAGAAGCGTTCAAGTAAATTTTTCCTGTTTTTGAATCAATTTTAAAGACTTCTGAATCTTTGGAATTTGCCACATAATCCGATATTGTATAAGTAAGCTTGCTCCAAGTATCTTCATCCTCGGCAACAACGGAGCCGACAAGCTGTCCCTTCGGAGCGGATTCATGAATTTCGAACAGATATTCCTTCTTTTCGTAAGTCGGAGCATCGTTCACATCCGTAATGTTCACAGTTACATTAGCCGTTGCAGAACCGCCTTGATCGTCAGAAACAACAACCTTGAAAGTCCAGCTGGACTTTGCTTCATAATTCAGCGTGCTGCCATCAGAAACGATAAGCCAATTCGTACCATTCTTAAATGTGAAAGGCACGCCTGTTGTTGCAATAGAAAAGGTTAAAGGATCGCCGTCGCTATCGCTTGCTAAGACTGTTCCAATCGTTTTTCCGCTGGGCCAATCGCTTCCATCGGAGGATTTTTCTGAGATTGAAAAAGTTTGGTTGTTTATGGATGGCGGGTTATTTTCGTTTACGATTTTGACTGTAACTTTAACCAATCCAGAAGATTGCGAACCATTGACGGTTTGTGTTTCTGTTGCCGCGTTGTCTTTGATATTTACATAGACGGAGTATTCCTTTTTTTGACTGTAATCTAGCTCTGCCCCGGATTTAACTTTAATCGTTGCATTTTGATTACTTAGTTTTGAAATCTCGAATAACTTGTTGAATGCTGTGTAGTCGCTGTTTGATTCATTCACAAGCATGTAGGTGTATGTATCTACGTTCCTTTCGTTGGAAACATCGGTTACTGTAATTGGTCCACCAGAAACAGCGTGATCCAATTCGTTCACATAAAAGATTGTTTCAGCAGCGGTTGGTTTGTCATTGACCGGGATGACATTTACTGTTGCATTGTATTCTACAGATGTGTTGGCGCCCGTTCCGTCGCCGACAACTTTGTACTTGAAAGTTGTATAGCTGTTGCCAAAATCATTAGCTGCAGGCGTGTAAGTGAACTTGCTTAGATTTGCGACGGCTATAGTTGTGTTGACTTTAACTGCTGTTCCATTGAGTGTTAAAGATCCCTTTGCAGGAATGCTTGCGATAATAACGGAAGCAAGTTTTTGCGAAGCATGTTGGAATTTAAATTCGCTAGATGTGAATGTATGTTTGGAGTCCTCATTAACGCTGATTACGAGTTCGCTAGAAACGGTGGGCAACTTATCGTTACTTACAATGTTAATTTTGTAACCTATACCATTTTCGTAATTATATGCGAGTGTAGCACCTACAAGATTGTTTATTTGAAGCCAAAGCGTTTCGTCTTTTTCAACGTAGCCATCCAGCAAAGGCTTAATGTAAATACCTTCAGCCTTGGTATCGCCAGCCTTAATTGTGGCTTTGGCTGATTCACCTTTATTGCATATTGGGAATTTGTGAGAGGCGTCAGATGCAGCAACATCTTGATAACCAGCGTAAGTGTTCTGAACACCAGTAGCAGAATAAAAATCAAAGCAATAATCAAATGTGACATCTACTTTAGCAGCATTATTCAATCCTAAATTGACTGTTTGCCAAGTATCGTTTTCTTCAAATATATTTGCGCGATTGCCCAAAAGAGATAAAGAATTGTCAGAACCTATAAACGGCACAAATCGGAAATAACTGCCGCCGATTTCATTGCCAACAATTAAATTATTGGCAATCATTTGACCTGCAAATATTATGTTATTTGTTAATTTAATAGTTCCGGTACTAACAAATGTTCCCATGATTGTATAATTGTCTGTGTTGGCAAAATTTATATCGCCATCAACATAAATTAAAAGATTGCCTTCGTAATCGGATAATTCGAGAAGGCCTTTATTTGCGTAGCGGATGACAATTTGAGGGTGTGTTCCCATATTTAGACTTTGGGTAAAAATACGTGTTGTACGCCCACCATCAGGCATGGAAATAATAAGATTCCCATCATGTCCAATGCTTATGGATTCAATGAATAAATCGCATACATCTGTTTCTGGACACATAGTATCAATATTAATAACACTTGTTTTTTGACTGGGCACTGTTATGCCGGAAGACCATGGAATGCTCTCTGGTAAAGTCGGTACTTTCAAAGTAGGGCGGATTTCAGGAACTTTATCCGTGCTGCAAGAACTCGTTGAAGCCGTTGAAGAACATTTGACAATACCGTTTCCCATTAGGGCTTTAATTGTTCCATCTGAACGGATTGGACCTGTTGTAATTTTTATTTGATCTCCTGATTTATTTGTAATACTGCCACCAACAATGATGGGACCGCCAATAGAACCTCCATCACCATTAGACTCCAAGTCTCCAGCTGCTGTTCCAACCCAGCCTAGCGAGTCGCCAAACTTCGGTCTGTTGCCGAGGCTAATTCCTTCCGTTCCCCACAGCTTGAAATGCATCAAGTAATTCCAGTTGTCATCATCGGTATTTGAATCGCCGAACGTCAGCGGAACGATATTTTGTGCGGATGCAGCTGAAGCAAGACTTGCCAAAATTACAGTCGTCAAAATTTTAAATAACTTCATATTGCACACCCCCTACAAGAACCAGTATGTTACACTTAGCTGTCCTTGCCACGTTTTGGGCGAGGAGTTACTGTCGCTGATCCGTGTGATGCCGATTATAAAACGCAAGTCAAAATCGAGAATGGACTTGCCTACGCTGCGTGTGACTCCAAGGCCTGTCGCGATGTCGAATTCGAATGTGCTGAGTCCGCCGTTGTCTTCGTACGTTTGGGTTCCGAAGATGTCCGTGATTTTCGCTTTGCTTTTTGAATAAACGTTGAACGAGAACATTGGGCCAGCTTCGATGTAAAACGCACTGCTCGGCGAGATGCGGGCAAGCAAAGGCAAGTCGATGTTCAGCTGTGTCACGGAATATTCGATTTTCATATCGGATTTTTTGGATTTGCCGGAGTCCTTGTTTGTTAGCGTGACTGCGACATTGCTTTCTCCGGTTCCTTGCCTGAACGCCAAATTCAAGTCTCCGCGAAGATTGAAATATTGGCTTTGCATGAACATAAGGCCCATGCCGACTTTGAATCCAACGCCCCAGTAATTTTTCAGAAGGTCATCGGCGCCGTCTGACGAAACGTTGTAAGCTGCATCGTGCTTTATGTTGTCTAGGCCGAACTTGGAACTGTAAAAATCGTTGTATAGAACGCCTGCCGTAATGCCGCCCCAGATTTGCTTTGGCTTGCTGCTGTCTGCGGCTTGTTCGCCTGCTTTAACGGTGTCGGCCTTAGGTTCGTCGAGGTTTTGTTTTTTGCCGTCGAGTTCGGCGTATGCATTTTCTGCTTTGAGGCTTGTTTCTACAGCTTTTGGGGTCGTCTCTTCTGCTGTTGCTACAACGGCTTTGGTGGTGTCCGATTTGCGTTCATTTAAGTCGCGTGCTTTCTTGAAAAAGTCGGGCGATTGTTCCTTGACAATTTTTTCGAGGTCTTCGACGGATTCGCCCTTGCCTACAAAGCTTGCGACGAGCTTGCTGCTTGCGGTTTCGTAAAGCTCGGCGGTGATGGCTAAGGATTTGCCGAACTGGGAGATGCGTGCTTGCGCGACGTAATCGGCAGCGATGTTCTTGCCTGTTTCTGCAAGGCAACTCCCTTCGCAGTCTTCAATTTTTTTCCCGGGCGGTAGCATCACGTTGATGTTTTCGCGAGTCATGATGGTCCAGTTCTGTTCCGCCGGGAGAATTTGGACCGCTTGCCCGCGGAGAATGTCTGTCAAGTACAGGCGTTCCTGCATTGTCAGCAAATCTTTGGGGGAGAGCGTTTCTAGAACGGCCATGTATTTTGCAAATAGCAAACAAGGGAACAGCAATAGGAATGTTACTGTAAGTGAGCAAATCTTGTTCAATGGAACCAACCTGTTATTGCTTTGATAACGGGAAAATATTGTAACAAAATTTAAAAAAGCTGTGTTAAATTTTATGGTTGTTTGTAAAAAGATTGGTGTTTTTACGTCAATCCAGTTAAATCTTGAATTTGTGATACAAGAAATGACTGGATGGGGCAAGCCCCAACCTCTTTGGCTCGGTCATGTCCAAGCAAGAGCATACAAAGCGAATGCCGCAAAAAATGCTTGCATTTTTTATGGCTGAGCTGAAGTTGCGGACGCGAAGCGTCAACCATGGCCGCGACGCTCGCCTTTTGAGGTTGTCTTATCGCCAAGTGCTATTTAAAAATAATGGTTCCTATCGCCTTTGGCTCTAGGATGACAGTTTCTTTGGATGACGGAAGAATAAGTCTATTGACAACCATCACAAAAAATCCCAGCTCATCAATGGCTGGGATAAAAAGTTTAGAGACCGAAATGTTGGAATTAAGATTTTTTTTCTTCGGTGGCTGGTTTCGATGCTGGTGCAGCTGGCCTTGGCGCGGCTTGAGCGGGCTTCGGCGCTTGCTGAGCTGGTGCGGCTGCTGGAGTCGCTTGTGCTGTACTTTGGGCTTGTCCTGCTTGCTGCGGAGTTTGCTGTTGCTTTTTCCCAAGCAGATTCGGCGTCTTCAACATGTTCGTGAACGTGGAAATGATGTCGTTCGCCTGCTTGATGGTCTTGATTGTTTCTGCAGTGCTGTCGAACTGTGTCTTGATAGCACTTTGGACATCATTGAACATTTGCGTAAAGCAGAACAAGTCATCCTTAGATTCGTTAAATTGTTTGTAAATATTGCGGAGAGCGACCAAATTTGCCGTTTCGCGTTCCATGGATTTCTTGATCTCGTCGTTCAAAATATCGCGATCAATCTTCTTTTGTTCGATGACTTCAGGTGCGTTTTCCATCAAGATGTATGTCGGGAGCGAGGCATAGTCTTCGAACTTGCTTATCGGAGAAATGTTTGCTTGGTTGACGGAACAGCGAAGCCCGCTTGTACGAATTTGCGGGTCGATGGTGATAGTACAGTTAGATGTGCCGTGGTAATTGCAGAGCACGCGATGCTCGACTTGACGGAGTTCGTTATACGGATGGAAATCCCTGTCCGTTTCAATGAACTTGAGCGGAGCATAAAGCGGCACGGATTCGCCTGCGACCGTGATGCGGTAAGCGAGGCACTTTTCGTTGTTGAACGGCTTGGTTTCGTACAAGTTGTTGGAACTGTGGACAAGATGATCGACTCGCATCAGCAAGTCGTTTGCGTCGTACGGCTTGTCGAGGAGGCTTGGAGTGTTCTTGTACAGTTGCGTCATGAGAATGTCGCGGTAGCTTCCCGAAATTGCGGTATTAGACACACTGCGGCCCCAGATGGATGTCCCGAGGAAGAAGGTGTCGATGAGTTTCGTCTCCGCTCTGCCGTTGAGGAACGCGATTGCCTTGACCATGTTCGATAGTGCGAGCCATCTGCGGATGGATACATATACGCCGTTCTTTGCACAGATTTCTGCGACTTTGCCGATAACATCAAGCGTATCTGGGGAGAGCGTCACTTTGCTGATATTTTTAAGCCATTGAGCCTGTTCTTCTGCACTGATGGCAATCTCTGGAGGAACGGTCACGTTGCTGTTGCCTGTGTGAATTTGGATGAGCTTGCAAAGTGCTTCCGGCGAGATGTTTTCGGGCAACATGATGGTAAGCGTCACCTGGTCGCTCACTTCGGAGCGGCTCAGTACGGATTCCGGTTTTTGGTCGCCCGAGATGATGATGGAAACGTTCGCTCTATCATGGATAGCGATTTGTAGATTGCTCTTGCTCTGTTCGTCGCCCGGCGTGAAGTTGTCGAATACAATCAGATTGAAATCGTTAAGATTTTCCGGGAGCTGTTTCTGCTTTTTGTCGATTTTTTGAATTTTGGCGTCTTTGAACGCACTAGCGATTCTGCGGATCATTAACGAACTTCCGCAGCCGGGACGACCGTAAAGATAGAACGGTTCGTGGACGAGTGCTGTGAGGAAGCCCAACTGCACATAGTATTCTCTTTCGGGAATGTTCTGTGTGATAATTTTGAGAATTTCGGAAAATCTTTGGCGCAAGGTCATGTTTTTTCTCCCTATTTCTATACATAAAGATACAATAAAAATGGGAAATGTGTCATTTTGTTTTTTCGTGATGGCTAAAACAGCTGCAATTTTTCTATAGCGCTGTCAGATATGGTAATTTTTTGGATGGCGATATGGAGATTCGGGTGGGCGAGGAGCGATTGCGGCAAACGGCATGCGTCTTTTTGCGAAACGATGATGTCTTTGTTTTGCGCAAGTTCCGCTTGGACTGCTTGCGAAAAATGCTTGTCGTGGTCAGGGCGGACAATGCTTTTGACGACCGTCACTCCAAATGTGCGGATGTCTTCGATAAAACGCTGCGGTGAGCCGAGTCCGCAAATGACTGTTGCCGCAAGAGACTGACCGTATTTATAGTTTGTTAGAAATTCAATGGAAAATTGGATGTCGGGTGGAACCGAGGGGGTGGCGCCATTGCAATTTTTTTTGTAGCAGTCGAGATGGATGATTTCGCGTTCGTCGTGGTCTTGCTTTAAACTGCGGAACGGGCCTGCGGGCCAAAGGCTTGATATTTGTTGCGGCGGTTCTTGCCAGTCTAGGCAAATTCTCGTGGCTCCTGTAAAACGAGAGTCTTCGAAGCCGTCGTCGCAGAGAATGATGTTGAATTTGTCTTGAATTTCTTTTGCGGTCTTGTAGCGGTTCTTAGTCGCGATGACGGTGGCGTTGGGTAAGTCCCGCAATTCATGTTGCAACAAGATGAACTCGTCCCATGCTTTACTGTGGCAAAGAACTGCAAGTTTATTACCTTGTTCGATAATCCGCTTTGCGAGCCAAACTGTAAAAGGCGTTTTGCCGGCGCCTCCGGCCAAATAGCTCCCGACGATGATAACGCATGCATGGAGCGGCGGCTGTGGTCGCAAGAAAAGTTTGTGGTGTATCTTGTACGCAATCCGGTAGAATGCGGCGGCTGCAAGTCGCAGTAATGATAAGCCGTTTGCTGTATTATTTTTTTGATCTAATTCTTTGGTGTCTTCCCGGCCACAGTGCCGGGATCGGTTTTCTTTTTCATTACAGACCCCGGAATGAATCCGGGGTGACAAATTGATTGTAGAAGCTTTCACTTAATCAAGGCAATTGCGTTTTTGTTGTAGATACAAGTCGGCAAGCACGAGGGCGGCCATGCTTTCTACAATCACGGGAGCGCGGACGGCGACGCAAGGATCGTGCCTGCCTTTGGCGGCAAGTTCGCCATTCTCGTGACCGCGTCCGGCGGTTTTTTGCAATTGGGAAATCGTGGCGGTCGGCTTGAACGCCATGCGGCAGTAAATCGGTTCGCCGTTCGAAATGCCGCCGAGGCTTCCGCCTGCGTTGTTCGTGCGGGTGCGGTAGGTGTCGCCTTCGCAATAGATTTCGTCATTGTGTTCGCTGCCGTGCATGCGTGCTGCCGCAAAGCCGCTACCGATTTCGAAGCCCTTGCATGCCGGGATGGAGAGCATCGCCTGTGCAAGGAGCGCATCAAGCCTGTCGAATACAGGTTCGCCAAGGGCTATTGGCGGATTCTTGACGAACAGCGAGACCGTTCCGCCAATGCTATCGCCTTTTGACTTCGCGTCGAGGATGGCGGCTTCCATCTTTTGGCTCATGCCTTCGTCCGGACAGCGGACGGGGGACGCTTCAATCTGCTCAAGCGTGAGGGCGTTCATGTCCAAGTCCGGGCAATCGACATCGCCGACGGATGCGACCCATGAAAGGAACTCCGTGTTTGCGACAGTTTTCAAGAACGCTTTTGCGACGGCGCCTGCGGCAACGCGACCGATGGTCTCGCGGGCGGAGCTTCTGCCGCCGCCACGGTAATCGCGGAAACCGTACTTGAGGTCGTAGCAGAGGTCCGCGTGCCCCGGTCTGTACCACTTGGCAATTTCGGAATAGTCATTGCTGTGCTGGTCTTCGTTAAAGACGACGAACGAGATAGGCGTGCCAGTCGTCTTGCCTTCGAAAACGCCGGAAAGAATCTTGACCTGGTCTTTTTCGTTGCGGGCTGTCGTCACTTTACCTTGACCCGGCCGCCTGCGGTTCAGTTCTGCCTGAATCATCTCTTCGGTGATGGGGAGACCGGCTGGGCATCCGTCGAGGACGGCTCCGACCGCTGGACCATGGGATTCACCCCATGTTGTGACTGAAAAAATCTTTCCAAAAGTGCTTGACATGCAACCAAATATAGATACTGGCCTAAAAAAACTTTTTTTTAACTGAAAATTTTGCTTACTGGGAAAAAGTTTACTATCTTTTACAATAGAGGTGCCAATCGTGTCTAAATTCGGAGTTATCATTACTTTTTTGATTCTCGTGCTTTCGCTGGGTGTGCAAGCGCAGTCCCAGAATAATTTTGCTGGCATCCCTTTTGGTTCTAACCGCGAAACCGTTATCGAAGAAATGATGAAGAAGGGCTACGAGCCTTACGGTCAGAGCGGTGTCGGCGAACGCGTGGTCATTCCCGTGTATATGTTCGGTGAACTGCCTGTGCAGGTCGATTTCATTTTCAATAAGAACGATAAGTTCTATGCGTTTGAAATCCGTACGGGTCGGGTTGAACGTGCTCGTTTGAACAAGACGTTCGAAGCGGTCGCCTATATGTCTGACCAGTTTACGCTCAAGTACGGCAAGGCTTCGGCGGCTCCTGCTATCAGCGAATTGTCCAGCCTCAAGGAAAACGTGCACAACTTCTATCAGGAATGGTTCTCGGTGAAAACGCTCAATGCTTATACCGCCGTGGTCCAGAAGGGCAACCGCTATTTTGCTGTCGGTTCTGTAACGCACCGTCAGCTTGCCACCGAAGCTGATAAACACGGTGGTCGCGAAAAAACTGCTGAAGCGGCTGCGTTTTAATTATTGAATTTTGCAAAAATTTAAACGGCTCATATGAGCCGTTTTTTGTTTACTAATGCTAGCTGCTAGTCATGCTCCTTACGGCTTAAAGCCCGCTTGTCGGGCGGTCTCATCGCTCATAGCTCACTTCTCATTTCCCTTCGCGTTCTTTTCGCTCTTTCTTGATCTGTTTCAGCTGGGCGAGGCGTTCGCCGAGAGTTTTTTCGCGTCCGTAGGGCTTGGGCTCGTAAATCGTCGTGCCGACGAGTTGCGTGGGTAGGTGCTCCTGCGCGGAGTAGCCGCCCGGACTGTCGTGGTCGTATTCGTAGCCGTTGCCGTAGCCGAGTTGTTTTCCGACGCGGGTGACGGAATTGCGGTAGGCGCGTGGCACGGGGAGCGTTCCCGTCTGTTTCACGATGGCGTCGGCCTTCATTCCCGCGAGTTCGAGACTGTTGCTCTTGGGCGCGAGTGCCAAGTAAACGGCGAGTTCGTCGAGCGCAATGAGGCCTTCGGGGATTCCCATGAAGTCGTACGCTTCGCGGGCGGATGTCGCGAGCAGCAGTGCGTTCGGGTCGGCAAGTCCGATGTCTTCCATGCTCATGCGCATGAGGCGCCGCAAAATGAATCGCGGGTCTTCGCCGCCTTGCAGCATGCGGTGCATCCAGTAAAGGGCTGCATCCGGGTCGCTTCCGCGCACGGACTTGTGCAATGCCGAAATGAGGTTGTAATGCTCTTCGCCGCTCTTGTCGTAACGCAGCGGCTTCTTGTACTGGAATTCTTCGAGCAGCTTCTCGTCGATTTTCTTGTTGCTGCCGAGGTTCTTGCCAATCCATTCGAGCTGGTTTAGCAAAAAGCGGGCGTCGCCCTCGGACTGTGCGATGAGTTTATCTACAACGGCTTCGTCGATTTCGATGTCCTTGAGCTGTAAACCGCGAGGGTGGTCGCGGAGTGCGCTGAAAATCAGCGTCCGCAAGTCTTCTTTGCTGAGGGGTGCAAATAAAATAAGCTGGCAGCGGCTGAGCAAAGCTCCGTTCACTTCAAAGCCTGGATTCTCCGTCGTGGCGCCGATGAGCGTTACCGTGCCGTCTTCCACCGCGCCGAGCAATGCGTCTTGCTGCCCCTTGTTAAAGCGGTGGATTTCGTCGATGAAGAGGATCGTGTCCATGAACGCTTTTTTCATCTGGCGTGCGTCCGCGAGAACTTCCTTGACCTCTTTCACGCCGCTTGCAACTGCCGAAAGAGCGACGAAACGCTTTTTGGTGTGCTGCCGGATGACGTGGGCGAGGCTTGTCTTTCCGCAACCCGGAGGGCCCCAGAAAATCATGCTGGGGACGGAGTCGTTTTCAAGACTCTTGCGGAGCAAACTCTGTTCGCCGAGAATCTTGTTTTGCCCAAGAAACTCGTCCAGATTCTGCGGTCGTAATCGTTCTGCTAAAGGAGCGTCCATGGTATTATGCTATAAAATTTAGTCGCTAAAGAGTTTGTCTTCGACTTTCTTGATGCAGGCGGGTTTGTCACGGGTCGGCACGCCGTTCTTGGTAAAGACGTGGATGGAGTAGCCGGTCGTGCAGACTTCGCCGTTCAAAGTGACTTGGTAAAGGAATTTGTACTTGCAGCGGCCTTCGTGTACCAGCCTTGTTTCAACATCGACAAAGTCCCCGAAGCGGCACGGGCGCTTGTATTGCACGTTCAATTCGAGGACGGGGCTTGCAAAACCTTCGCGTTCGACTTCGTCGTAAGGGGCGCCCACGGCACGGAAAAAGTCAACGCGTGCTTGCTCGAACCAAATGGGGTAGGTGGCGTGGTGGACGATGCCCATGGCGTCGGTTTCGGCGTAACGGACTTCGATGTGTGTTTTAAAAGTAAAATTGTTATCCATGAGTGTAATTATAAATAGGGAATGTAGTTCGGGTATATAAAGTAGTTAATAGTTGTTGGTCGTTAGTCGATGGTTGTTTGCTATGAGCGACAAATGTTTCTAATAATTACTAACTATTGACTATTTGCCAATCATCATCGTCAAATATAGAAAAGTCATGCACATTTTTGCACTAAAAAATCTATCAACAGTCAACTAACAGTCTTTTCTCTACTTTGTTTACCCTTTTTTTAGAAAAATTCAATTTTTTTTCAAAAAAAACGCGATTTCTGTTGACAAACCCAGGTAAATCTTATTAAATTTGCCACGCTTTAGTTCTTTAAGGACTTGAGCAGAGTGCCAAAGTAGCTCAGCTGGTAGAGCAGCTGATTTGTAATCAGCCGGTCGTAGGTTCGATTCCTATCTTTGGCTTAACATAATGGGTCGTTGCCCGAGTGGTTAAAGGGGACGGACTGTAAATCCGTTGGCTTACGCCTACCGTGGTTCGAAACCACGACGGCCCACGACAATCAAGCCCTACGGTGTCAAAGGCATCGTAGGGCTTATGCCCAGGTAGCTCAGTGGTAGAGCACTTCCTTGGTAAGGAAGAGGTCTCGGGTCCGACTCCCGATCTGGGCTCTCACTAAAATGGAGATAGAATAATGGCAAAA
>Ga0129307_1001270_pt1 | contig 28555 bp, 24 predicted proteins | sample P1105metagenome_FD_94437 | JGI IMG/M metagenome (GOLD analysis project Ga0129307, IMG submission 94437) | Capybara group fecal microbial communities from Wisconsin, USA - P1105 metagenome | ecosystem: Host-associated > Mammals > Digestive system > Large intestine > Fecal | place: USA: Wisconsin...
GGCGGAAGACTTCGTGGAGCGGGTGATGTATTCTTTACCCGTATTCGCATCGACGAACACGACCGGTTGATAATTAGGGTGGATACCTTCTTTCATTATAAAACTTCCTGTGAAGTAAATGTTGAGAGCCAAAATTTAGTTGTTTTTCGGGAATTTGGCAAGCGTGGGCTTCATTTTTAGTATTTTTTACAACATGAAATCTCTATTGTCGCTCTGTTTTTTGTCCTGTTTTTTGCTTTTGGCCTGCGAAAAAGACCATCCGACCATTAAAATCATCCAGGTCAACAAGAAAATGGTCCTCGAAGAATGGCCCGACAGCATCTATATTGCCTCGCTGGACTCTATTTTGGCTCTTGAACCCGTCAAAAAAGGCAAGGATTCCGTCGATGTGAACCTGACCATGAACACATCCAAGATGCCGACTTTCAAATTGCCGCCATCCGTCACCGGAAAACCGGGCAAAGAGAAAAATACTTCAGCAAAGTCTAAAAACGACAAGTCCGCCACCAAGCACGCACCAGATGTTGCAAAGCCAAACCACTCTGCCGAAAATTTCGCGGCCAAGTTCTCGAACGCGCTCTCGGCACTCCAGTCCGACCCGTCCAACAAGAATCTCTACAAGACGGTTACGGTCAATGACGGAGAGGACTTGTTCAAAATGCTCCGCAGGACTTACGGTGCCGGCACACAGAACCTCCCCCGTTTTTACGTGCTTTCTTCGTTGCAGTCTGTTAATCCAGGAGTTTCGCTCGAGCACCTGAACGCCGGCGACAAAATCCGAGTTCCCAAATTGTAGCTGTCGCAGTGGTTAGGGCGACTTCGTCGCAGTAAACAGTGGTTAGTGGTTAGCAGGCAATAGGAAATTGGAAGGAAGGCGTCATTCTGAGCCATTTGATGGCGAAGAATCCAGTGACCTTTACTGGATCCTTCCACCTACGGTGTCAGGATGACAAAAGCATAAGAATTTCACATTCTCTCGTCCCTCACCCCACACCTCATTTGCCCATAGCCCACTGCCTAGAACAGCGTTTTTGCGCCAAAGCCGAGGACGCCGTCCAGATAGTCGCAGCCGTTGCGGAGGGCGTAATAAATGCTGAAACTCCACGACTTGCGGTACTGCGTAAAGCCTATGCCATAATCATGTTCACGGGCCCAACCGTGGAACGGCCTCATCCGCCTATACAGCCCCGGCTGGTAGAACAACTCAATCGACAAGTCGTAACCGTCCTGCCAAAGCAGTGATGCCTGCGAAAAGCCGTACGCCCGCGTCCGCGTAAAGCCGTACATCATCCCCTTGAACGAATTCATCCCGCCCAAGCTGAACATATCCTCGCGTGCAAACGAACCGCCCGACGGAAGCATCGTACCGGTAGCAGCAGAATACCGCATAATGAAGTTTTTCCACACGGGGACATAATGCACAAAGGACGATTCCAACCGCAGGTAATTGTCGAGCGAATCAGGGCGGTCCATCATCCACGCTAGCGATACATCCAATGACGTGCCACTCCGAGGCAAAATGCTACGGTCGAACGAGATGTACGAAAGTTCAAGCGTCGAACTTTTTTCGTCGTTTCCAATTCCAACAAACGCAGAAACCTCAAAATTAAACCCGACGTTCCGTGAAACGCCCACTTCCAGCCGCGAATTGCGCGATAGCGAATCGTCTTCGAAGAACCCGCGAACAAGCACGTCCCACGACGTCCCGAAGATAAACCTTTCGCGGTACGAGCCCTCCAACCGTCGAGAATCATTCTGCGAATAGCCCTCCAACAGCAAATCGCGGCCCGTTCCCAGAATGTTGTACAAAGCGAGATTGACTTGCCCTTCCCAGACATTCCCGTCACTCGAATACGTGAGGAAACCTTCCGCCGCCGAAATCGAAGCCGCCCGCATGGAATACACCGGAATCACGCGATTGCGCACCGGATCGCGGTACAAGCGGACATCCGCCGTTTTGTCATAATAACCTAAACGCGAGAGTTTTCTATCGGAACGCTCCAAGTCCGAAAGCGATACGGCTCCGTCAATTTCAAGCCCCGTAAGTTGTCTAAAGACATCTATATCCGTCGCCCCCGAATCGAGATTCTCCGGTTCGGCCCACACCCAGGCGCTTCCACGTTCGAAGTGGCAACGCATAACGCCCGCGCTATCGACTTTCACCTGCAACGTTGCACCGAGGAATCCGTGGTCCTCGTAATAACGTAACAGTTTTTCCTTCGCCTCATGCCATGAATCGCAAGGCGCCCCGACAACGTCCCCCATCGTAAGTTCATCGAACTCGCTGTGTTTACCATCCCATTCGATTCGTTCAATGCGGCACGAGGCATGGCCAAAACCGGCACCGAAAAGGAGCGCCGTAAAAGCACAGAACAAAATATTTTGCCACCACCGCATCATACTAGAAATACGCCTTCGCCTCGCTCGCCAGTTTCTGGAACACGTTCTCTTCGGCATCGCCAAAGCGCAAAATGTACCGGAGCGAAAGAGACAAAAAGTTGTTGACTTCTACGGACACCATCGTTTCGAGCCTGTACGTAACGCCATCGCCAAAGCCGGACATCATCTGATACGGGATAGCACCATCGTGTTTGTTCATTTGTATGGACGCAAATGAAATATGACCATCGACACTCCCCTTTCTCTCGTAACCAAGCCGAAGTTCCTCTTCCCAAAGGTGCGCCTCGAAAGACTCTTCCATATCGTCTTCGCCGGAACCTTCCCTGTAACGGATACGCGGAGTCAAGCTGAAGCCGGCAGGCAATTTCCATGTATAGAGTCCTGCAATTTCCCAGATATTCCAATCCAGTTTTTGAAGTGCCGTCAAGTGAACTTTTTCAAAAGTATTTTCGACACCCACATAATGATCGTCATTTATATCAAACCCGGCCGTAACTTTATGGTCGAACATGTCCTGATAATACCCGGTAGAAGACATTTTCTTCTCGTAATTCGCGCTCGGATTGTATGTCGCAGAAAAACCGGACGGATGATTCCAAGCAAGGCTAGCCTCCCACGAGACCGTTCCCGCAGTCACGCCACGCAAAGCGGAAGGCACAACCGGAGGGAAATAAATCTTTTTACCAGTCGTATCTTCGGCCTCGGAACGGTACGATGCGCTCAGCGTTATATCGCGCAAAAAGCCTTGAGTAATGCCTAGCGAAACTCCGGGGTTCCATTCCAGCGAGGCTTCAAAGGTCGCATTCGACGAAAGAACCGCTCCCACGGAATCGTTGCGGCCCATGCCTTCATAGACAAAGTCACCATTATCGACGCCTTCGATAAATGCTCCCGTGAGGCTATCGTAACGCACGTCACCCGTCCCCTTCGCTACAGCCTTGTAAATCGCCGTATAAGTCTGCTCCGACGTCATCCCGAACTGATAAGCGACAGACCCCTGCACGCCCATGTCGTCATCGCCAAAGTTTGTCGCCAAGTCGCCAACCCAAGAATCAGCAGTTCCAAGCGAATCCAACACCACATGCGAATACTGCAACAAATGTGACAAACTGAACCGACGAAAATTCGCCTCCGCCGTTTGCGTCCACGTCACGGAATTCACGGAATCGCGCCACTCCTCGCCGCTTTTCATTTCGTGTTTGCGCACGGTGAGCGTTCCGACGGATTCCTTCACGTTCCATAATTCGTCGTTGAGCGTCGCGCCGACAGCAGTCTTTGCGTAACCGCGTTCCGTCTTATGCCCTAGCGAATCCCGCACCGAATAACGGACATCGCCATTGCCGAACGGCCTAAAGAAGCCCTGCAGAAACTCCGACGAGAACGTTCCCTGATAACGTTTCTGTTCGACCTCTTGCGAACTCGAAACGTACGACGCCGTAAACTCGCTAATCGCTTCCGAACCGCGATGCACAAGCGAAAGCTTCGAGCGAGAAGAATTCCAACGTTCATCGTCGCCACGACGATAGCCCCACTGCGCCGAACCAAACCATTCCTTGCCTAGCCGAATTCGAAGCGCAAGTTCATCGTAGTGAAAATCGCCCTTCAATAACGTACTGTCCAAATCCCAATCGTTACGCAACGCATACGCATTCCAGTCCCTGTCGCTCCCGCCAAAATCCGAAAGCGCAAAACCTTCTTGAACAAAGTTTCCATAAACAGAAAGCGCCACCGGGAACGTCTGCATGTCCTGCGTCGAATCCGTAGTCACATACCAGCGGAACGCACGCCCGCTCGGGCCACCAATGTTATTCGAAACAGTATTCGAATCCATGCGGTTTAAACCCAATTCCAAGTCGGCATAAAAGCGATGTTCCGCCTGCAAACGAAGCCGCGCCCCCACGCGTTCAGACATTTTCGGGCGATGCAGTTCATTCAGCGACGAGTCCCGCAGTTTCCCGCCACGGTCATTTTTCAAAAGCTCGTAATCCGCACTGTCGAGCGTACTTTTGCGCATGCGGTCCACATCGTTTTCCAAATGGAATCCCGAAACATCGAAGAACACATTCTCGAACCGGAGGCTCCCGCGAAATGCGTACATCGTATAAATGTCATCGCTCATGTAAGCGTCATATTCCACGAGAATTTCATCATCCGTCCCCGGAATAATCCCGTTCTTGAAATCCAGAAGGCCGCCTGCGTAATTCACCTCGTAATCGCGGTTACGGACAAGTTTCACGCCGTTCAACCAAACCTTTTCGGAATTGGGAACAACAGAAACAAAACCGCCCGATTCGTCCAAATGGTAACCATCGCGCTGCCCTTGCACACCGTTAAACGACCACGAATAATGCGAAACCTCGTCTGTTCCCCAGGCTCCGCTCACCTCGGAGCCGCGATAACGCAACGTCGCCATGGCGCCGAGCGTCGAACGGTCAAACGATGTCAGCCCCATAGAATGGTCATCCCACGTGAAATCGCCCAAGTGAAGCATGGCGTACGGAGATTCCACCCTAAAATAAATTTGGTCTACATCCTGAAGCGTCGCCGTTGTTTGGTCGCCCGCCTTGCGATCGACATCCGACAAAAGCGCATCGATATAAACGCTATCGGTAAGCCGCCCTTGAATCGAAAGCCGCAGTTCCTGATCGACCTGCGTGCCGCCATCGCCCACCGTCACCTGCATCGTCTTGTAGCCATGCGTCTCGATTTCGGCACGGGACGAATCCTGCGCGTCCGAACGCACCACCGAAGACGCCGCCGAGTTCGTTTCATTTTCAGCACCACCTTCACCAAGCGATGCACTTTTTTCAAGAATAGAAGGGTTCCAAACAGGGAGCGAATCTACATCCAACGCAAAGGCTAAACTGACAAGCAGCAGGCCCAGACAGGGAATCGACCGCATACAAAATTACCGGGAAGGAGTCACCACGCGGAACTGCCTACTAGCGAGCAGCTTCCGGCCAGCCACCAAATCGACACTCCATTCCCCAAGTTCAACCATGTCCGAAGCTAGCATAGAACTGCAAACGTCACCTGTCAGGTTACAAGGTTCCGCATAAATGGTATCAATCCCCTTGTACCAAATGTGGACAAGCGAATCTTCTTGGTAACTGGATGAATTCGTGACGACCGAGAACACGTAAAGTCTCGTATTCTCTTCAAAGACGCTGTCGGTACCGAAAGGTTCCCCGTTCACGATATGGCGGCAAACGGAACTATTGGCCGGAGAAAGTTCAACGTCGGTGGAATCCGCAAAATTGACACCGTCATCAACAAAGAATGCGACAAAACGGTGTACAAAAAAAGTACAGAAGACAACAATCGCAAAGACGGTCGTCTTTCTCAAATTCCTCAGTGGCGGAAACTTGCCTGCCACAAGACCTCCTACCGGACAAGACTGCTCGTATTCTGCGTAAACGCAGGAACGGCTTCCTCCAGCTTTTCGACCAGCAAACGGTTGAAATCATCGATGCGGTTCGGAAGCCTGCCCGCATTAAAGACCTGAACAAGCAACAGCGACTGGTCAACAGGGGAAATATAGACAGAACGATTTTCGCCCGTAAACGAAACGGACTGGAAGTTTTCTCCGCCAAGCATTACGCCAATCTGGCGCGAGGAGTCAAAAGCAGCAATGCTAAGAACGGCAAGGGGCGTAGCATCCAAATCGGACCCGAGGGTACCGACTTCGGCGACAATGTTTCCATCACGATGGCATAGAACAACATATTCGCACTTTACACTCGCCTGGTATGCGGCCATCAAACGGCGCACTTTATTAGCATCATCTGAATAAATTGTATAATCGCTCATATTCGAATCACACCAAACTCAATTAAACTTTACGTATCCTTCGGCTTGTACGGACGCAAGACAATTTCATCATCATCCGCCGAGGATTGCTTTTCGACAACGCGACCGAACGTCGGCATTCTAGGAACGGCAGTCGCCACACGAGGACGTGCAAACGGCGAGGACATAGCGCCCTTCTGGAACAAGCCTGAACCAGCACCGCCGGAGTTCCCCATATTGGCTTGCGGTTTTGCGGCAAACGAAGGCATGCGGAACGGCGAAGTGGGCTGTTGCGGAGTAGCAGCGGCGATGTTCTGAGCATTGCCTTGATCTGCACCATCGACAGTACCACCGTCCTTGTTAACAGATACTTCATGGACGCCCGTATTGCCTGCGCTTGCGGCAGCCTTGCGCAAAAAGCCCTGCTTCACGTTGAACTTTTCGATGACAAGCATGGCAATAGTCTTCAGCGTCGTCACGACGCCCTTACCGTTATGGGCGGTTGCCGGGAAGAACTGAATCTTCTTTTCCGGATTGAGCATTTCGTTCATCTCATCCAGAGTAAAGACGTTTTCCATATCGCGCTTATTGTACTGAAGCACAAATGGGATATCATCCAAGTTCATGCCGTAGTCCTGCAAATTCTGGCGCAGGTTCTGGAGGCTCTCCAAATTTTCGGCCTGACGGGAACGCTGGGAGTCCGCAACAAAAACGATACCATCGACACCGCGAAGCACTAGCTTACGCGTACTGTTGTAATAAACCTGACCGGGGACAGTATAAAGCTGGAAACGCGTCTTAAAACCCTTGATGTCGCCCAAGTTCAAAGGCAAAAAGTCAAAGAACAAGGTCCTATCACCTTCTGTAGCAAGCGAGACCATGTCCGTTCGCTTATCTTGGGGCATTTTCTGATGAATCACCTGGAGGTTTGTAGTTTTACCACTAAGACCAGGACCATAGTAAACGACCTTACAGCTTATTTCTCTTGTAGCAAAATTAATAGACGACATTATAATTCCTTGAAACCCAATATCTAATCTAGTAAAAAACTTCGCTAAACTTTAAAAAAAATTGTTTATTTCGGCTTTTTTTGACCAATTTTAGCATTTCAAGCAAAACGCACAATACAAAACAACCCGACATGCCCTTGGCATATCGGTTCATTTTGTTTAAAAATCTTTAAAGATTTAATTAAGCGAGGCCGTTGATGACCTTAGCAACCTTGGCCTTGTAGTTGGCAGCACGGTTGGCGCAGAAACCAGCGCGGTGAGAAACGGCAGCCTTGTCGAGCATGCTGAAAAGTTTCGGCATTTCTTCGAGGGCAGCAGCTTTCGTAGAAGCAGTACGGATAACCTTGAGGCTAGCACGGATAGCGCTACGAGTGGAACGGTTCATTGCGTTGGCCTTTTCGGCCTGGAGCAAACGCTTTTTGCAAGACTTGTGTTGAGGCACCTTAAAATCTCCGGGTGAAAACCTACTTTAAAAAATGTTAGCACAAAGATAGTAAAAGTTTAGAAGTTGTCAAGGGGCGGGAAAATGCTAAATTGAACACCATGATTCCGTTCATCAACGTACGTGCGCAGCGCGAAGCTTACAAATCCGAATTTTTACAGGCCGAACAGCAAGTCCTTGACAGTGGGTGTTTTATCGGTGGACCGGTGGTCCAATCGCTAGAATCGGAACTAGCAAAATACACTGGAGCGGCTCATGCAATCACCTGCGGAAGCGGAACCGATGCATTGACGATTGCGCTACTCGCCCTCGGGCTTGAACCGGGCGACGAAGTCATCGTCCCTGATTTCACGTTTATCGCACCGGCAGAATGCGTGATGCGGCTCGGCGGAATCCCGAAATTCGCGGACATCGACCCCAAGACGCTCCAAATTTCGCCCGAAAGCATCGAAGCTTTGATCGGCAAAAAGACGCGCGGAATTATCGCGGTCAACTTGTTCGGCCAGTGCGCCCCGTATGCAGAAATCAAGGGAATCGCTAAAAAACACGGTCTATGGCTGATCGAGGATGCAGCACAAGCTTTTGGAGCTCAGCAAAACGGAAAAGCATCATGCACGTTCGGTGACATTTCCATCACGAGCTTTTACCCCGCAAAACCGCTCGGTTGCTACGGCGACGGCGGAGCGCTGTTCACTCAAGACGAAAGCCTCGCGCAAAAAATTCGCCTAATCGCGAACCACGGAAGCCGCACGCGCTACATCCATGAAATCTGCGGCATGAACAGCAGGCTCGATGCAATTCAAGCAGCCGTCCTCCGCGTCAAACTGCGCCACTTGGACAACGAACTGAAGATGCGCCAAGAAAACGCACGCAAGTACGACGAGTTTTTCACAGAATACAACAACGTTAGCGAGCACAATAATTTCAGCAGAGTTTCTGACGGCGCAAAGATCGTGCCGCAGAAGATTGCCGATGGCAACACCAGTACGTACGCACAATACACCGTGTTGGCAGAAGACCGTCCCGCATTATTGAAGCTTTTGGAAAGCGCCGGAATCCCTTACTGCATCCACTACCCGCAGCCGTTGCACGAACAACCTTGCTTTAAAGAGTTTGTCCAAAAGCGCGGAACCGCTAGCGACAACACAGCAAACAACGCGAACACCATCGAAGTTTGTCAAAAAGTCGTCAGCCTCCCCATGTGCGCCTTCACGAATGTGGAAGAAATTGTAAAAAAGCTCCGCAAAACGACGTTCTAACTTCAGTCGCGCTTCAAGACTTTACTGGATGCTTCGCCATTTTGGCTCAGCATGACGACTATTATCAAGACTTACTGGAAGCTTCGCCGTTCCGGCTCAGCATGACGAAAAAAGCTACAACACAAATTTCTCAATAACTTCGGCGATTCCCGAATGGTTGTTGTCGTGTTCCGTTACGTAATCTGCAACAGCCTTCGCAGCATCGCTTGCATTCGCCATCGCGACACCGACACCAGCCGCTTCAATCATGGGGCAATCGTTCTCTTCATCGCCCACGGCAATCGTATTTTCAATCGGTTCATGATAAAAGTCCGCCATGTAGCGCACCGCAGCACCTTTATTCGAAAGCATGTGCGAGAACTCCAGCATTTCAGGCTTGCTGAACACATCAAAAAGTTTATCTGCAGTCACCGTCCGCATGTCGGCACGGAAATCGACAAGACTCGAATGTTCAAACGGCGTAATGACGTTCACCTTGATGGGTGGTTTCACCACGACATTTATCGGACCGTTCACATCACGCTGTTCACCGTAGTATGTACGGATATCATCTACAACAACATAATCCATCTGCATCAAACGGCAATACGTCTTGAGCTGTTCCGTCTCGTATTCCGAAACGACTAAATCACCAGCGTAAGTATGCGCATGCATCCCGCGCTTGTGCGCCTCGTCCATAATGAACTTCACCTGATCTACAGCAATACGGCGTGTCAAAATAGGCTGTTCCGTACCGCAATCGTAAATCAAGCCACCGTTAAAACTCACTAGAAAATATCCCGGTTTCAAGAAACCGTACTTTTCCGCAATCCGCTTCACGCTTGTGAGCGGACGCCCCGTCGTCATCACGAACTTGTGACCAGCGTCAATCATCGCATGGATAGCAGCCATATCCGCATCGCTGATATTCTTCGCATCGTCAAGAAGCGTACCATCCAAATCAGTAAAAAGAAGTTTCATCAAGCCAAATATAATACTATATTTCCTCCATTCGAAGGAGTTTCCAATGCAAATTGATGAATTGTTAAAAGGATCTAAAACAGTGGCGATTTTCGGGCATGTTCGCCCTGACGGCGACTGCGTAGGTTCCACTCTCGGGCTTTACAACTACATTTGCGACAATTATCCGACAATCAAAGTTCAACTGTATTTGGAACGCTTCCCTGAAAGCTACAAGATTCTTCCCAATTCCAACAAAGTTAACGAGGTTTATGAAAACAATTCCGTACCTGTCGATTTGGCATTCCTCATAGACACACCTTCGTTTGAACGCATTGGAGCAAACGGCGAAAAATGCCTCAAGACCGCAGCCAAAACCTGCAACATTGACCACCACATCAGCAATCCGCTGAATCTCTGCACAAAAAATTTTGTCGAAGTCAAGGCTAGTTCCGCAAGCGAAGTCCTGTTCTTTTTGCTTGACGCGAATAAAATAAGCAAGGACACCGCAGAATGCCTGTACCTTGGAATCGTCCACGACACGGGTGCGTTCAAGTTCAGTTGTACTGGGCAAAAGACGATGGTCGCCATCGGCGAATTACTCGACAAGGGAATCGATTTTACACGAATCATCAACGAGACCTATTACACCAGAACTTACATCCAGACACTCGTCACCGGATACGTGATGGTAAACAGCAAGCTTGCGCTCAACGGCAAAGTTGTCTATAGTTACCTCACTCCCGACGACATGATCCGCTACTCCGTGACTCCAGTCGAATTGAGTAACGTCATCGATACGTTACGTGAAGTGAGCGGCACCGAAGTCGCCATATTCCTTTACCCCGTCAACGGAGAATACAAGATAAGCCTGCGAAGCAATTATGTTGTCGATGTAAACAAAATTGCAGCAAACTTTGGCGGAGGCGGACACATCCGCGCCGCCGGTGGCAATTCCAAGGAATCGCCCGAAAACACCATTAAAAAACTGTTGTTGCTCATCCAAGAACAACTGAACGGTTAAACGAAAAAGAGAGCAATCGCAAGCAGCACGAATACGCAGCCGCTGAACCAATTGAGGTTGCGGTTCGCTTTCGTTGACGTGAGCAGATATTTTTTGACCGTTCCCGCCAAAAGCGCGATACTCCCAAATACAATCATCGTCGCCACAATAAATTCCGCACCGAAAATTGCCGTCTGCAAACTCGGGTGAATGGGGCGGTCCAAACGCACCGCAGGCGGAATCAGCGAGAGAATGAAAAGAATTACCTTCGGGTTCGTCATGTTCATGATGATGCCCCGCATGTAAAGGCTACGTGCAGAAGGAACGCCGTCAATCGCATCACTAGACTTTACTGGATCCTTCGACTCCACTTCGTTTCGCTCAGGATGACAAATGCAACCGTCATTCTGGAGGGGCTTAGCCCCGATAGAATCCTCCTCACCGATTTCAACAGTTCCAGCGCGGACCTGAAAACTCTTGTACGCCAAGTACAGCAAGTATGCAGCGCCAAGGCACTGAATCACGAAAAACGCCGTCGGACTAGCGGCAATCAGCGCCGAGACTCCAGCGACAAGCAAGCAAATCTGCAAAGCAATTCCGGTACAAAGCCCAAGGATAATGCAAAATCCAAGACGCGCCCCGTACGTTGCACTCTGGGCAAGAACAAATAAATTATCCGGTCCAGGGGCAATCCCGATGACAAGAGCTGCGATGAAGAATTCAAGCATGTTTTTACAATTTACTCAGGAACGCATCGACGTCGAGGTCCGCCAAATCTTTTTGCAGGGTATCGAGCACATCGTCCGTAATCGCCGAATGTTCATGAGCACGTTCATCCACACGAGCATTCGAAACATCCACCAACTTCTTGAGTGAATTTGCCACCTCACCCACAGTACCGTCCTGACGCATCACGACATCCAGGACCTTCGAGAGCCTTTGGCGCAACCTTGCAAATTCCTCGCGATCCAGCTCAGAAACCTCCCCATGATAGCACATCAAGGGAGTCTGGCACCTAGCACACGGAAACACCATCATATTCGAGAAGTCTCCGTCTATCTGGACCTTAAATTTCGTTCCGCAATGCGGACATTCGATATCCATTTCACTCATATATCTAAATGTAGAATTTTTTACAATTCCTAGCCAATACAACTACAATATTTTATTTTTACGCAGTCCATCTTGCTTTGTGAACCCGTTATATTTTTTTTCTATCCCTACTACCTAACCACTGTTTCCTAACTACTAATCACTAGCCCACATGCTTTGTCACTGGCTTTATCAAACAACTCATATTGACCTTTTCGACGGACGTCTGTTCCGCGCAGGCTCTGCCGCCATGCTCTCCATCATCTTGGTGCTCTTCTTCATGCCCAAGTACATTCGTTTTTTGCAGAGATTGGACGCCACCAGCGATTTCGACAAGGACGGAAAAACGAAATCGCCCCCCATCATGGGCGGACTCCTCCTCGTTGTCGTGGTAGAAATCGTTTCGTTGCTCGTGTGCCAGATGAACGGCTACACCATCTCGACACTCGTAATTTTGGCGTTGTTCAGTGCCGTGGGCGCTACCGACGACATGGCGAAAGTCCGTGCCAAGCGCCTCGTGAACCAGGGCAAACTCAAAGCCGCCGACTACATGGACAAGGCGGACGGCATTTCCAGTTCGCTCCGTCTTTTCCTCTACTTTTTGTTCAGCTTCGTCGTCGCGATTTTCTGCTACAAGTTCATCCCCGAACTCAAGGGCGACCTGACCATCCCCTTCTGCCCCATTGACGTATTCCAGATCCACCTCCCCAACTGGATTTTCGTTGCATTCATGACGTTCGTCATCGCCGCCTCCGCAAATGGTACGAACTTCACGGACGGCCTCGACAGCCTCGTTTCCGTGCCGATTCTCACCAGCATGTTCTTCGTCGGACTTGTGGCCTACGTGAGCGGTAACTTTATCTTCAGCCAGTACCTGAGCGTGCCGTACCTCCCCGGTTGCGATGAACTTTTCCCGATTGCAACCTCCATAGCAGGCGCGTTGCTCGCTTATCTGTGGTTCAACAGCCCTCCGGCCGAAATCTACATGGGCGACGCCGGTTCCGTCGGCTTTGGCGCCACTATCGGCATCATGTTCATCTTGGTGCAGGCAGGACTTTTCCTCCCCATCGTTTGCATCATCATCATCGCTGAAGCATGCTCCGTGCTGATGCAAATCACCTGGTTCAAAATCACCAAGAGAGCGACCGGCACAGGCAAACGCATCTTCCTTTGTGCGCCACTCCACCACCATTACCAAAAGAAATGGGATGGACGCTTCCCGAGCAAGCCTCTCATGAACTCCAAAATCGTATGGCGCATGCACTTGGTGAGCATTTTTGCGCTCATTTTCAGCATGGTCGTATTCTTTGGAATAAGGTAATTTGCGGATTCGCCACAGTTACAAGACTTGTCATGCCCGCCGTCGAGCGGGCATCTCTATTTTTACAGGAAATCAGTCCTTGACGCAGCGGACGCTGAGCGATTCATTTTTGTAATCAAGTTTCACGCTCGGATCGTTTAGTTTAGAAGATCTTCCCCTTTTGAATATCCGTAAAATACAAAAATAATTTGTTTATCAGATAACAACAAAACTAATCTTGCAGAAATCACTTTTATCATTTTCTTTTTTGTAGCCCCTAAAGAAAAAACATCCTATTTTCACAACTTCAACTATTACTATATTACCCCACATGAATATCATCGAAACTTTGAATGCAGCGGGCCAGCAAGAGCTTGCCCAACATCTTGAAACTTTGACGGGCGAAGCCCGCGCCAACCTCGAACGCGATATTTTAAGCCAGGACTGGCAAGAACTGAAGGCTCTCCATGCCGAAAAATCAGCAGCCAGTTTGAGCGACAACGTTTCTGCCGACCTCACGCCGATGCCGTGGAAACTCGCTACCGATGATCTCCGCTACGATTTTTGGAAAGAGACTGGCGAAATTCTTTTGGGCAAAGGACAAGTCGCCGCATTCCTCGTAGCAGGCGGTCAAGGTTCCCGTCTCGGTTTCGATGGTCCGAAGGGCATGTTCGATATAGGTCTCCCGAGCCACAAAAGTTTGTTTCAACTGCAAGCAGAACGTTTGCGCAACCTCGGTGCACGCGTAGAACATGCAATTCCGTGGTGCATCATGACGAGCCCGCTCAATCACGAAGCCACAGTCAACTTTTTCAAGGAACATGATTACTTTGGTTTAAATCGTGAAGACATCCGATTCTTCCAGCAGGGAACCATTTGCGCCCTCACCGCAGACGGCAAGGCTGTCCGCGATGGCAACGACCATTTGGCGCTCGTTCCTGACGGAAACGGCGGTTGCTTCCGCGCACTCGCCCAGAGCGGAACGCTCGCTTGGCTTGTGGAACGTGGCGTGCAGTACGTATTCCTCTACAGCGTCGACAACGCCCTCTGCCGCATTTGCGACCCGGCATTCATCGGTGCGCTCGCCGAAAAAGGCAACATGCTCAGCGCCTCCAAGGTCGTCCACAAGGCAGGACCGAACGAAAAAGTCGGCATTTTCGCTTTCCAGAACAAGAAACCGGGCGTCGTCGAATACAGCGACCTCCCAGAAAACTTCCGCGACATGACAAACGCCGATGGCAGCCTCACGTTCGACGGCGGCAACATAGCCATTCACTTGTTTAAAATCAGCGGACTCCGCAAATTGCAGACAAGCAAACTCCCGTGGCACACCGCTCGCAAGACCGTTTGCGGAGTCGAAAAGTGCTTCAAGTTTGAACAGTTCCTATTCGACGCATTCCCGCAACTCGGTTCCATGCTCCCGTTCGGCGTTATTCGCGAAGAAGAATTCAGCCCCGTCAAGAACGCCGAAGGCAACGATTCCCCGAAAACCGCACGCACGATGATCGGCAAGCTCCACCGCGACTGGCTCCGCAAGGCGCACGTAAAAATCGACGAGAAAAAGCTTTACGAGATTTCCCCGACCATCAGCTACGCCGGCGAAGGGCTCAAGCAGAGCGTATTCGACCGCGAACTCGGAAGAAACATCCTGGAATTCGAGGAAAATTAACGCCTTCGTCGCAGTAGGCAGTAGGCGGTAAGAAGTAGGATTTGTCATCCTGAGCGAAGTGTAACGAAGTCGAAGGATCCAGTCATTTTTCAAACGCACAAATGGGAATGCGCCGGTTCAAGGTCATAACATACAAGTTCCTAATCAACATTCTGCTGCGTTTGCCGAATGCGTTCTATGCGGTTCTTTTCGCTGTCGGTTTCCCGATTTACAAGGCGCTCCACAAGAAGCGCGCCTACGGACGCGTCGAAAAGCACTTGGCTGCAGCGAAGGAATATGCCGCAAAAGTTTACGCCAAGGAAATGCGCGCCGACCCCTATAACGATTCCGCGCTTTTCGCAGTTACCCCCCGCGACACGTTCCGTGGCATTTTCTGGAACGCCCTAGAATCCTACCGCGGGCTCGCCCGATTCAGCAAAGTAGAACGCCAAATCGTCTATGAAAACGAGCACGTCATCCGCGAAGCCATCGCCGAATGCGCCAAGCAAAACGCCCCCATCGCAGGCATCAGCATCCACCAGGGCGCATTCGAACTTTTGCACCGCGCACTCTGCCGCTACAGCGAACACGTCCACCTGATTACCGATTCCGTCGGCGACATTGCGTTCCGCGAAGTCCTCAAGGAACTCCGCAGCGACCCGCACCTTACCGAATACCACCCCGACGAAACAGGCCGCCTTATCCGCGAACTTTTCCGCACCAAGGGTGTGCTCGCCATGGTCGTCGATCAAGGCAAGTACACCAAAGGGAACGAAGTATCGCTATTCGGGCAACCTAGCACGCTCTATTTGCGCCTGCCACAAAAAATAAACGAAATGGGAGCAGGCATCGTCACCTTCCGCACCTGGAGCGAAAAAAAACGCATCGTCATCCGCTTCGAAAGCTACTACCCGCCCAAGTACGACGCAAACCAGCTCGTCACAGGGATTGCACGCGAAGTCGAGACGTGGATAGCCGACCACCCCGAGCAATGGAGCTGGAACTACCACGGGAATTTTACTAAATTTACATAGTCCTTTACAATAGCAGGGAGCCCTCGAACTTTAAACAATACAGTTTGCGTTCGGAAGAGCAGAATAAAACAACAATCAACTAAAAATCATGAAAGTATCCATAATAGCCCCTGTTTATAATGTATCAGCATATATCGAACGTTGTGTCAAATCCGTCATGAGCCAAACATACCAAGACATCGAATGCATCTTGGTAAACGACGCATCTCCAGATGACAGCATTGCCATTGCAGAACGCCTTATCGCGGATTATAATGGCCCAGTCCAATTTCGGATTTTAAACCACGAGCATAACAGAGGACAATCTGCAGCCCGCAACACAGGTGCCGATGCCGCTACAGGCGACTATCTTTATTATATGGACAGCGATGATGAAATCACGCCTGACTGCATCGAAAAATTATCACGTCCTATTTTAAACGACCCTACAATAGAGATGGTAGAAGGCTGTTATGTTCTTATAACGACAGACAATGATAACGTTATATCCGAACATCCCGTTTCAAGGCCTCAATTAGAATTTGCAACCCAAACAGCAGTAAGGGATTTCTATTTCTCAAAAGAACACGATATTAGAACGGCTTGGAACAAGTTGGTCAAAAGGACATTTTTTCTAAAGAATCAACTATATTTCAAGAATCTCACGGGAGAGGATGATTTTTGGTACTTTCATTATAATAGGTATCTTAACCATCTTTATATTATTCCCGATATTACTTACAAATATTACAAACATGCAAACTCCGTTTCCACGAATCCTAGCAGAAATTATAGGACTATTTTTGAAAGGCTTTATGCAGAAATAGCAAAAGATTTATCTCCTGAAGACAGCGCTCGCGAAGTAAAGTATTTTCTTAACAATTTTAGTCTATTCTACATAGAAGGTCCAACAACTCCAACATATAAACAGGTTGCATGTCAATTTTTAAAAATTTTAAAAGACAACCATTGCATAAAAGAAATGCTTTTTCTCAAAAGCGTTATCCTTTTATCAAAGGTTACACTCACTAGAGTCATTACATACAAATTAGGTTTTTTCATAAAAAATTTTAAAACAAAGAGAAAAATTCATAAATTAGGTCTAGATAGCACCACCATCCGCATTCTCTTCAATTAAAACCTTTTTTATATTTGCGCTTAAAAGAAGGAATCACAATGCCTTTAAATGCAGAAGAAGAGTTTCAGCTAGAATGGATTAAGCACCACCAAATGGAAGACAAGGACGAACTTGCCGAAATCCAGGCCGAAGCGGAAGCCGAGGCCCGACCGCGCATGCGAGCCGTCCGCGGCAAAAAGATGCGCCGTAACCCAGCCGCCTGGGAACTGCCGAACCCGGAAGACGAAATCGACCTGCACGGGCTCACATCCGAAGAAGCCGCCGAAGCCGTCGAACGCCGCATCGACGACCTGCTCATCGCGGGTCTCAGCGTTTTGCGAGTCATCCACGGTGGCGGCAACCCGGAATACGGCAACGTCAAGCGCATTATCGACCGCAAAGTCCGTTCCGAGTGGAGTAACCGCATCGTATTTTACAAGGTCGAGCCCGACAACGCAGGCTCCAGCATCATGAAAATCGGCAAACCGCGCTCACAGACCGCCAAAAAGAAGAAATAAGCAAATTTTTTCAATTTTTTCGGCAAAGACCCCTTTAAAACCCGACAAAAATTAACTATAATTGTGCGCGTCACCGGAATATAGCTCAGCCTGGTAGAGCGCTTGCTTCGGGAGCAAGAGGTCGTGAGTTCGAATCTCGCTATTCCGATAAAACAAAATGACACCCGTGAGGGTGTCTTTTTTGTTTTATTTTGAACACTGGCGAGATGAGAACTCACGAAGTGAGTTCGACAAATTTGTTCCGTGAACAAAGTGAACAATGAACAAATTTGAGATTACGCCGCTAGGCGTAACCCGAAGGGCAAAAACCGAAACGAAGTAAGGTTTTTGTCTAATCTCGCTTTCTGATAAGAAAAGCGTATCAGGTTCGGCAATCTCGCTATTCCGAGAATAGTCATCTCGCTTTCTGATAAGAAAGCGTATCATGTTTGTCTAATCTCGCTTTCTGATAAGAAAGCGTATTAGGTTTGTCTAATCTCGCTATTCCGAGAATAGTCACCTCATATTCCTATAAGAAAAGCCCGCGCACTAGAACGTGGCGAGCTTGACAATTTCCTTTTCACTTCACTGGATCCTTCAGGCTTGCGCCCTCAGGATGACCCCGCAACTACTACCGCACTGGATCCTGCTCCTACGAACCTAATTCAACTAAGGCTCTAAAGAGCCTAGTTTCATATATCGCTATCGCTCAGGACGACGGACTGTCGCTTTCTTCCCGTAGTAGGCGCCGCGGGCGTTGTTCGAGCCATTCACGCGGCGACCCTTGAGGTCGAACTTGCCGTGGTCGTAGTTCATCTTAATTTCACCCGTACGCGTGTTGAACTGGCCAATGACAGTCGTGTGTTCCGCATTGTCATCATTGCCATCGCCATCATCCACAATAATGCTCATGAGTTCCGGCAGTTCCTTTTGTTCGACCGTCGGACGCATCACATAATTGCCGTTCGCACGGATGGTTTGAACCGGCGCAACATCAGACTTGACGAGGTAAGCGCGCATCGGGCGAATCCAAGCGCCAACGCCGACCTTGACGAAATCACCCACCTGAATTTTGTTGTCGGCAGAAGAACTTGCGGCAAAGCCATAAGCAACGCCCAGTTCCGGGTCACCACTTTCCCACTTCTTGTATTGCCAAGTGCCGCGGAATTCCCATTCCCATTCAGGATTGTTCGTAACCGCTTCAGTAGTCGCCTTGAGAGTCACTTTGCCATCCACCTTGAATTCAGCATTCTTCATTTTCACCAAATACGGAGTATTCGCACTGATTGTAGTATGTTCATACGTCTTACAACACGTACCATCAGCATTCTTTATGACACCTTTTTCAGCCCACAAGACTTTCATCTTGACGGCTTCCTTGCCATTCTTGTCCTTACCAATGCCATTATAGTAGAGCACAGCTTGAAGACCCGAGACGTTTGCCGTATTCACATCAAACGGCAACACGATTGTCGAATAAGCGCCGACCGGGAATGCGCGGTTATACTCAACGGCAACGTCTTTAATTTCTCCCGTAATTTTGACAGCATCCGTTTTACCATAAGTTCCGTCGATAACGGCGCGCCAGCCACTATTGTATTCGTGAATCTGCACGGCGGCGTATTCCGTCGTCTTCGGATAGACAAACGGACTTTCTTCAATATCGTTGTCATAAACAACACCGCCGATGGTGATGTCACCCATTATAGAACCTTTAAGACCTTCACCAACACTGTAAGAAGCTCCTGCACCCTTTTTCGCAGTAACCTTAGTCACGTCATCCGTAATCGTAATGTTTTCAACAGATCCGCCAAAAGCACCACCAATACCGGCAGCATATGTACCACCCGTAGCAGAGATTGTTCCACCACTAATTACGATACTTCCAGCAGTTCCATAGTAATCACCACCGATACCGGCACCATCACCATTGCTGCTCGCATCAAGGAAACCCGTTCCCGAAATGATAAGCGTTTTACCCAACGGCACAAAGATACCAGGATAACGACTATAAAAGCCCTTCACCGTATTTTTACCTTCCAAAATAATATTGCAGTCACCCTTGCAGGTAATGCCCGCCCACGGGTATTTTTCATCATTAACACCATTAATGGTCACACCATTAAGCGTCACCGTGGCACCATCAGCAATAGAAATCTTGAACTTGCCAAGTGTCCCCGTCAGCACTTCTCCATCTACAGCCACATATTCGCCATCAAGAGTCCCCAAATTCGTCAGTTTCTCTACATACGATTTTACAGTTTGCACTTTATTCACCAAAGATTGAGCCAAGAAGTTGACGTTTCCGCTAAAACTATAATCCGTCGTTTCTGAGTAATCCCTATGGGCACCCCATCTCATGCTATCCAATTTCGCAGCACTAACCAAGCTACTCGCCATAGCCTTAATTCCACTAGATATGACAGCAGACAATTCGTCAACATTTTCCGTTGTAGCAAATTTGTTCCAAACATTTTTCACGGCAGCAATAAACTTTGGGGACTTGAACAAGGCATTGTAGTAGATGCTCGTATCGAGCTTGACGGGAGCGTTCGTTGTCGTTGCGCCCGCATCAAAGTCCCAAACCGGACCGGCCTTGAACACATCATGGGTTACATTTCCGTCTTTAACATTATTCTGATAAGTAAAATACGCGCTCTTGGGTTCGTTCAATTCCGTATTGTCCATGACTTCGTTGATGAGCCAGAACTTCGCCCAAGATTCGACATCAATGATGTTCGCATAATCTTCATTGGGGGCGCTGCAATTATTAGTGTTCACTTTGCAATCATTATTTGTTTCGTAATCCGGATAGAGTAAATTTTCCAAAGTGGCAATCTTATTCTGGAAGCGTTCCAGACGGGCGGTGCCGCCACTTGTCATCTCATTGTTATTATCTTCATCATAGAAATAGTCGTCATTCTTGACCATGTACGGCATATTGCGGATTGAAGAATGGAACTTGACGACTTCATCGTAATGCGAGTCCATCTCAATCAAGAAGTCCTTGTCATCTTCGTCGTCCATTCCATCTTCGCCATCATAAATAGCCACCCTGTTCGGATCGACCTTGATGGCTTCACCCAACCAGTACAGACCACGATAGACGCCATTGAAAACAAGGTTCACAAACTTTCCGTCAACCGTGTAATCCATTTCGAGCTTTTTACTCAAATAAAACGCTACTTGATTTTTCAAGAAGCTATTGTCCAAATAGTTAGCAATCAACACCCAACGCCTATGCTCAGGCATTCCCAAAATGCTCCTTATGGATTTTTTTTTCAATTTGATGGCGTATGGTCTTTTTGGTTGCTCCCAAGTCGAATTGCCACGACCGCGGAATTCAGTCTTGACATTTTCAAAATTGTATGCCCCGGCATCTTTCATTGTCAAAGACGTTCCATCAAGCCAATCTACTTTCGATTCAATTTCTTGACCGTTAGGCGTATTCACATACAACGTCGGGAGACCCGTATTCGCCACCAACGTTACATTGGACTTTACGCTTTTTTCACCATCGGTTGCAACGCAGTAATAGATATTTCCTCTATTTACTTTAAAGCTTGGAGTAGTCCAAGAGGATTCGGTAGCGCCATCAATTGCAGTCCAGTTTTCGGTAGTGCCATCAGAAGAGCGATACCACTGGTACGAAACATTTTCACCGCCTTGAACTTCAAAAGTAAGTGTCACCGTTCCGCCATTATCGGCAACAGCAACATAAGCCGCATCAAGCTGCTTTGTAATGACTAATTCGGTTTCCTGCGCAAATACCGAAGTTGCCATGGAAAAAGCCAAAAGCATGGCCAGGCCCCATTGAGCCTTCAGCCCCTCTTTCATTTTTTTCATATTCAGTCCCTTTTTGAGTTGATATAATAATCTCATCCGCATGAGGTAGCGGCCGTCTATTATTTTATCTCAAAAATACAAAAATATTACAAAATGTCAACAAGTGATATTTATTTTATATTATTTGCTTTTGTAAACAAAATATTACAACTAATTGAATTTACAAAAAACAGCACCCGGCGTTTTTATCGACATAACGGCGTTCCGGGTTCGGGCAATGGTCTTCGCTACCATCCGGCAAAATCCAGACTTCGTCTGTAAATGGGCAAGTATCATCGACTTGCGAAAAATGGCCGCACGGGATTTTCATAAAAAGCGAACCTTCATTCCGGACCTTGCCGCCGCATCGTGCCGTAGCGTCGAGAATCAGGCTGCGGACTTTATCCAGCCCAACATCCAAAGCAAATTCGCTTTTAAGTTCCGCCGGAGCCACGCTTAAGAATACTACAGGGTTCCACTTGATTCGAGCTATCCCTATCGACGACGCCCATTCCACCAAATACGGCACCACGTCCATGTTTTTCCGATGCAACGTCACCTGCAACGAGACTGTCGCCGCCTCGCTCAGCCCATTCCGCACGCTAAGCAACTTTTCAACATTCGCTTTCCAGCCGTCAAATTGCTCCGATGCCAAATGACTCACCTTGATGTCGCTACACGAACGCAAAAGCAATTCCATTGCAGATTCGTGCGCCCATTTCCCAGGGAACGTCCCGTTCGTTGTCAAGTTCAACGGGATTCCTATCGAGCAGCAGAACTCAAGCAGTTCATCGAAATGCGAATAGAGTAACGGCTCCCCCATCGTCGAAGGGATCACCTCGCGCAAAACTCGATTTCCCGAAGCATCTCGCGCCGCGGCGTACTTTTCAATCGCTGCACGCGCAATTTCGAAAGACATTTCGCCCATTTCAAACTCACAGCCGTTACCACAATTCAGCAAAGCCCGCTGGTTCAAAAAACACAGCGGGCAATGCAAATTGCACTTGTCAGGATTTGTGAGAAGGGTTATTCGACGCATTTTCTTTCGTCTATTCTCGATGTTCCCTCAAATACTTTATCGCGGCGAGTCCAGCGATGGCGCCCTCGCCCACGGCTACAGCCACCTGGAGCGTTCCACCCGTGCAATCTCCCGCGGCAAAGAGTCCCGGAACCGTTGTCTGGAAATCCTTGTCCAGCACGAGTTTACCCGCATCGAACGCAGCGCCCGCCTTGAGCGCCAAATCCGTCGCGTTCGCGCTCCCCATCGCCACGAACATGCCATCAAAATTCGATTCGGAACCGTCTTCAAAGCGCACGCCTTCAAACTGGCCAGCACCCTTGAGTTCCGCGATTTTTCTCGTCTCGATCTGGACATTTTCAGGGAACTTCGCCGTCACGTCCATGCCGTTCGTCAAAAGCGTCACGCTCCCGACTACAGACAACAGTTCATTCACTTCGTGCAAGGCATATTCGCCCGAACCGAGTACGGCCACGTTCTTTTTACGATAAAAAAACGCATCGCAAACCGCGCAGTAGCTCACACCATGGCCTTCCATCTCGGCCATTCCCGGCAGCGGAGTTTTCTTACGCGCAGCACCCGTCGCCATGATGCAAACCTTTCCACGGAACGAACCACCGAGTCCAGTTGCAACAAACTCATTTCCATCGAACATGAGGTCCGTCACCTCGTCATCCGCAATCTTCGCACCAAGCGCAAGCGCTTGACTCTTGCCGACTTCCGCAAGTTCTTCTCCCGTAAGCGGTTCTTTTAAACCAAAATAATTTTCAATTTTATGGGCTTTCGCCAGCGCGCCTGCATCCTTACCCACAAGCTGAACGTCAAGTCCAGCACGCAAACCATATAACGCAGCCGATATTCCGGCCGGTCCATAACCTAAAATCAATATATCTGACATAAAGACCTCCACCCAAAAGATACGAATTTATTTATTTTAATTGTTACATAGGAATGGATTTTTTGAAATGAGTGCAATGTTGCAACGCTACCCGACGCGTGATTTATTTGTTGAAGCTGGATATGGTCCCAATTTTGCGGACCAACTTATTCAGAATGCCTATAGCAAACTTTTTGAAGGCGATCCGATAGATGAACGCATCTATTTCGATGCGGCCGACGACATGGGCTACATCATCGACATCGGGCACGACGACATCCGAGCCGAAGGCATGAGTTACGGTTTGTTTATCGCGGCTTTGACCGACCACGAAGCCATGTTCGACAAACTCTGGAACTTCTCCAAAAAATATATCCGCAACAACGACGGCCCGCACAAAGGGTACTTCTCCTGGCAAGTCAGCACCACCGACTTTTCCATGATGGATCCGGGGGCTGCACCGAACAGCGAGGAATACATCGCCGCAGCGCTCCTTATCGCCGCAAAGAAATTCAACCGCGACGACCTCCGCCACGAGGCTGTCCAGCTTATCACCGACATCAAGTACAAACCGCAAAACGAACTTGTCGGGCCGATGATAGACCCCGAACGGAAGCTCATCAAGTTTTCGCCCGTCCTCGGGAACGATTTCACCGATCCAAGCTACCACACCATGGCGTTCTACCGCATGTTTGCCGAAGCCACCGGTGACGATTCTTGGCTCGAAGTCGCCCAGGCCAGCATCGAATTCTTGCAAAAGGCGGCACACCCTGTCACCGGATTATGCGCGGACTACTCCGAATATGACGGAACTCCCAAGGCCATGCCCTGGTTCCCCGAAAGCAACAACTTCAGCGGAGACGCATGGCGCGTGGCGCTCAACTTGAGCCTCGACTACGCCATATTCCGCGGACACGAAAGCGAAAAAGAAATCTGCGAACGCATCCTGAACTTTTTCCAGAACTGCACCCCCTACCTTTCGGACTACGCGGTCGATGGTGGTCCGTACCCGCACCAAGGCAGAAACGCGACCCCAGGACTTATCGCCATGAACGCCGCAGCCACACAAGTGCTCCCGCCAGACGACCCGCGCATCACGCCGTTCGTCAAGAGACTGGCCGCATTGTCTGTGCCCTACCGCTTCTGGCGCTACTACGATGGAATGTTATACATGATTGGGCTTCTCGCGACAGCGGGAAAAATCACACTATAAGGAGTACGCATGAAACACCTTCCATTCATTCTATTCATCGCGGCAGGTTCCATAGCCTTTACCGCATGTGAAGACGTTCGAGTCGAAAAATACCCGAACGGGAACGTCCGTTTCGAAGCCACCTACGTCAATGACAAGAAGGAAGGGCTCGAAAAGGAATACTACGACGACGGCACGCTCAAGCGCGAATCGAATTTCGTGAACGACCGCCGCGAGGGCATGACCAAGGAGTACTACAAAGACGGCACACCGCAGTCAGAATTGCCCTACGTGAACGGCTACATCGAAGGAACCGTCATCCGCTACCACAAGAATGGAAAGGTCGCTTCAAAAGCGGAGTATAAACAAAATAAGCAAATCGCATTCGGCCAGACGTTCAACGAAGACGGGAGCCCCGCCACAAGCGGTAGCTACAAGGACCCGCGCGACGGAAACTCCTACGAATGGATTGTCATCGGCGACCAGCTCTGGACTGCCGAAAACATGAACTTCGCCACCGCCTCCGGTGCAATTTGTGCGCAATGCAACCACTGGGGACGTCTCTACGACTTTGAAAACGCGAAGAAAGCTTGCCTCGAAGGATTCCACATGCCGAGCAAGGCCGAATGGCAAAAGCTCCTCGCTGTTGCAGGCAAAAAGCCGGGCGTCGCTCTCAAGGCTGGCTACGGCTGGGATCCGATCAAGAAGGATTCTCCGATTTTCGGAAACGGCAAGGATGAACTCGGCTTTGGCGCAAAAGCTGGCGGTGCACACTTCGCCAAGAGCGACGTGCCTATAAAGGAACGCAAATTTGAAGAAGCCGGCCAAAAGGCTTACTTCTGGACAAGCGAAGGCGAAGTCCTCATATTCTTCCACGACAAGGATATCGCCAAGTTCGACAAATTCAACCCCGAATTCGGCGCCAGCCTCCGCTGCTTGAAAGACTAATTAATCAAAACGTCATCCTGACGCTGAAAGCGGAAGACAACCTCAAAAGGCGAGTGTTGCAGCCATGCTTGCATGGATATAACCGAGCCTAAGAGGTTGGGGCTTGCCCCATCCAGTCAAATTTTATACAGCAAAACTCCTCGGCATAACCGAGGAGCTTTTTTACTCGTTCAATTTTTCACATCTATTCAAGCGTTGCATGCGCGGCGATGGTGTAAATCGCAGTCACGTCTTTCGCCTTGAGTGGCACGAAGCCCCAGCCGTCGCCCGGATTCAGCTTTTCGACAAGCGTCGGGATATCCTCTTCTTTCGCGCCAAGTTCGGCAAAGTTAATCGGCATGCCGATGGAATGCAAGAATCGACGGAATACCTTAATGCCTTCAAGAGCAGTCGCTTTCGGATTTTCGAAATTCATTTGACAGCCGAACACGCGCGTTGCCATCTGCGCAAAACGCATCACGTTATGATCAACGACATATTCCATCCACGCCGGCATAATCACCGCGAGGCCCGCGCCATGGGCGCAGTCGTAGAGTCCAGAGAGTTCATGTTCAATCGCGTGACTGTTCCAGTCCTGACTGCGCCCACAGCCCACAAGTCCATTGTGGGCTACCGTACCCGCCCACATGATGTTCGCACGAACCTCGTAATTGTCGGGATCGGCCATGGCGCGCGGCCCTTCCTTGAGCATCGTGATGAGCAAAGCTTCGCAAAGGCGATCCGTCGTTTCGACTTCCAAAGAGTTCGTGAAGTAGCGTTCAAAAACGTGAGCCATGATGTCGGTGATGCCGCAGGCCGTCTGGTAAGGCGGCAACGTGCAGAGCAATGCTGGATTCTGCACAGCAAATCTCGGGCGAATCACGTCAGCACCAATATCACGCTTGAGCATTCCCTCTTCTTTTGTCACAACGGAATCACCGCTGCCTTCGGAACCGGCGGCAGCAATCGTCTGCACCACACCAATCGGCAGCGCCTTCGTGACCGGCAGTTTTTTCGCGTAAAAATTCCAAAAGTCGCCATCGTAAAGAGCGCCCACAGCGATGCCCTTGGAGCTATCAATTACAGAGCCACCGCCGACGGCCAAAATAAAGTCAACCCCCTTCGCGCGCACCATTTCGATGCCCTTGTAAATGAGCGTATCGCGCGGATTCGGCTTCACGCCGCCGAGTTCCACAAACGAAACTCCCGCAGCTTCAAGTGACGCTTTAACGCGGTCAATCAAACCGGAGCGCACCGCAGAGCCGCCACCGTAATGAATCAGCACCTTCGTGCCGCCATACTTCTTGACGAGTTCACCACATTCGTTTTCGCGGTCCTTACCGAATACAAATTCCGTGGGGCTGTAGAAATTAAAGTTATCCATTTTCCATCCTTGTGTTTCGCATAAAAATACAAGAAAATCCCGCCCGAAAGCAGGATTTTCACAAAAAAGCTGTTCACAGAAAGAAACACGCTTCTGCCTCCCCTAGCAACATTCTTGATAACATCTAAAAAAAACATCCTCGGCATAACCGAGGAGTTTTAAAAAGGAGATTCCCTCCCCATACGCGGATCATGACTACTAAGCAGCATAGCTGCAAGTAGTCAAAGAGATCCATTCGGGAATGACAATGCCACTAGAGATTGCTTCGGCGACTCTCGCCTCGCAATGACAACTCTAATGACCATTAACCATTGACTAACAACTACTACGTTGTATATTCAGCATTTATCTTCACGTAGCCGTAGCTCAAGTCGCAAGTAAACGCGCTTGCAGAAGCCTGACCGATGTTCAACACGAGCGTTACTTTGTATTCACGCTGGCGAACCACGGCATGCAGTGCTGCCATCTGCTTTTCGTCCAGCTGTATCGGACGGCCACCTTCGAGCACCTTCACTTCACCGAAGTAGAGGTCCGTGTGTTCAGCGACCATGTTGCAACCGCTAGAACCGGCACTGCTGAGGATGCGGCCCCAGTTCGGGTCTTCGCCGAACATGGCGCACTTGGCGAGGTTCGACGTACCGATGAAACGAGCCATGCGGAGCGCTTCTTCGTGGCTTTCTGCTTTTTCGATGCGGAGTTCGATGAGCTTCGTAGCGCCTTCACCGTCACGCACAATGTCCTTGGCGAGGCTCTGCATCACGAGCATCAATGCCGCACGAAATTCGCCCTGTTCGCTGAGGGAAAGGTCTTCGTACTTGATGCCGCTCATGCCGTTAGCAAGCATGATGCAAGTGTCGTTCGTGCTGGTGTCGCCATCGACCGTAATCGCGTTGAAGGAATCCGCAATGTCGGCGCGGAATTCAGCAAAGAAATCTATCGGCAAAGCAAGGTCCGTCGTGATGAACGCAAGCATCGTTGCCATGTTCGGGTGAATCATGCCGCTGCCCTTGCAGGCGCCACCGATTGTCACCGTTCCCTTTTCCGTCTTGATTTCTACGGCGTGGGATTTAAGAGCGAGGTCGGTCGTAAGGATTGCGCGGCCAAATTCTTCGGAAGCATCAGCGTGAAGCTTTTCCACAAGCTTCGGGATGCCGGCTTCAATCTTGTCCATCGGCATCAGGTGGCCAATCACGCCCGTGCTGCAAACAAGCACGCTCTTCGGCGTGAGCTTCAAGGCTTCTTCGGTCAGCAAAGCCATGCGTTCAGCATCGGCATAGCCCTTTTCGCCCGTGCAAGCGTTAGCGTTACCGCTGTTCACAATCACGGCGGAGGCAAAGTGGGCGTGTTCGAGGGCTGCCTTGTCGTAAAGGACCGGGGCGGCCTTCACCTTATTGGTGGTAAAAACGGCGAAGCAGCGGGCAGCCTTTTCGCTCTTGAGAAGAGCCATATCGGCATTGCCGCTGGCCTTGATTCCGGCGCAAATTCCAGATGCGGTAAAGCCCTTGGGGGAGCAAACGCCGCCTTTTTCCAACACAGTGTACATAGTATCTCCTAAAAAGAAGCTTTCTTTGCGATTCGGGGCTCGCAATGCCCGTTAAAATTTTTACCTTGTAGAGCATGGAAAAGATCATGTTTACACAAGAGGCTTACGACAAGCTCGTTAAGGACCTTGAAAATTTAAAAAATGTTGAACGTCCCCGCGTACTTCAAGAATTAGTTGATGCCCGTGCACAAGGCGATTTGAGCGAAAACGCAGAATACCACGCCGCCAAGGAGCGCCTCGCCGCTATCGACAACATCGAAATGCCGAAGCTCCAGGACCA
>Ga0129307_1001278_pt1 | contig 28331 bp, 25 predicted proteins | sample P1105metagenome_FD_94437 | JGI IMG/M metagenome (GOLD analysis project Ga0129307, IMG submission 94437) | Capybara group fecal microbial communities from Wisconsin, USA - P1105 metagenome | ecosystem: Host-associated > Mammals > Digestive system > Large intestine > Fecal | place: USA: Wisconsin...
ATCTTCAAAAACAGTCCACTGGACTGTTTTTGAATTCATCCCCTTGCAGAGCGCCCTTCGGCTTTTGTGGGGCTCTGCCCCACACCCCGCAAGCCTTTGAAAAGGCTTGAGCGAAACTTTCGGCTTCGCGTTGCAGAAAAACCAACGGCAAGCCTGTCGCCGCGATTCTAACAACCGCGAAAGCAGACTTGCCTTTTTTGCAATGTGAGCGAGTTTACGAGCGGCAGCGCGAATCGCCCGCGGGGGCTCCCCGCCGAGCGGCAACGTAGTTAGGGGTTCGGGGTGACTCCCCACAGTGTGGGGAGATGTCAGCGAAGCTGACAGAGGGGACGGGCTGTTCAGCTGCGCTCCCCGACAGGGTCTGGGACAGCGTCCCGGCGGGTCGAGGGCAGAGCCCTTATTCCTTAACGTAAACCGCGACTATCTCCGAGATATATGCGCGGTGGTACGGGTCTGTGCCGAAGAACTGCGCGGGTATGCCGTCATCAGTCAGGAAGCCGCTCTCCTGTAAGTCGTAGCTGTAGAGCTTGCGGCATACAAGCACCATATCCGCCTCCGCAAAGGCTACAGCGCCGTCAAACTCCGCGGGAGTGAGTCCCGTCTCCTTCGCCTTGTCGCAGTCCCTGCCCGAGTGCGAGCCGCAGAACGACAGTGCCTTGCGGTACTCCTCGCCGTAGAACGAAGCGGTGAAGGTCTCGCCGCTCTCGACGAAGCCGTAGGTGTGCCTGTTCGGGCGTATGTAGCAGGTGAGCACATTCCTGTTCCACAGCACGCCGAGCTGTCCCCACGAAGCTGTCATCGTGTTGAAGCTGTCCATAGTGCCGCCCGTCAGGAGCATCCACTCCTTGCCTATCTTTGTGAACGGATTGAAGCTGAGCTCTGTAAGGTCGATCTTTCTGAATGACATAGTGATTCCTCCTTGTTATGCCGCGCTCACGCCTGTACCTGTGCCCTCCTCAGTGCCGATTTGTAGCGCAGTCGGAGCTTGTCCGTGATGAGCGCGATGAATTCCGAATTTGTGGGCTTGCCCTTGCTTGTGTCAACGGTGTAGCCGAAAAATGAGTTGAGAGTGTCCACGTTGCCCCTGTCCCACGCTATCTCTATCGCGTGACGGATAGCGCGCTCAACTCGCGACGAGGTCGTGTCGTATATGCCCGCTACGGTCGGGTAGAGGAGCTTCGTCACGCTGTCGAGTAGCTCCTTGTCCTCTATCGAGTAGAGTATCGCCGTGCGGAGGTAGTGGTAGCCCTTGATATGGGCGGGCACGCCGAGCTGGTGGATTATGTCGGTGATGACTATCTCCATATCGTCGCTGAGACTGTTCGCCCTGTCTCCGAGGGCGGAGCTTATCGCGCCGATGAGATCGTCCGCGTCGTAGGGCTTGAGCAGGAACTTCGCCGCTCCGTTCTCCATCACCTGACGCTCGATGAATTCGTTGTCGAATGCCGACGTAATAATGAACGCGGGAAATTTCACTCCCAGCTCTCTTACCTTCTTCATAATGGTGACAGCGTCGCCGTTCTCGGCGGTGATGTCGAGCACCGCGGCATCGGGCGGGTCGTTGCGTATCGAATCCACGATGACGGCGCAGTCCTTCCTGCGCGTATATGCGTACATTCCCTTTTCACGGAGCTTATTCGCCAGACTTACGCCTGTTCCTGCGGTGTCGTCTCCGATAAGTACCTTTATTTTGTTGTTCATAGCTTTTTCCTCCTGCGATTTTTATCGTTTTATGTTTTTTGCAACGATTCTATCTTATCACAGAAGGAGCGTATCGGGCAACAGAGAAAAATGTCGGTTGCGGGAATGTTTTATCGCGGACGCTTGAATGCCGTCGCGGCGGCGATGAGATGTCGTTTCCGCTTGAAGTGCGGCGGATAGCCGCGCTGTATGCAGAACGGTGCTGACTGAGGTCAGTGTCCGCCGCCCTTCATCTTTACGAGCAGGGCATCGGCGATGTTGCGGGTCTTTGTGCCAGGCGGGAAGAGCGTATCCGCGAGCTTTGCAGTCACGCTCGGCTTGAGTGCGTGCTCGCGGACGGGCGCGAGCTTGGGCTCCTTTGTGCCCTCTGTCCACTCGGCGAAATCGGTCGGGTCAAGTCGGCTCTGGAGCATTGCCCTGTCGCCGACAGCGCTGTGCTCCGCGAAGAATCGGAGCGGCATATCGCAGTCCTTGCAACCGTATTTTTCAAGGTGTCCGTCGAAGTGGAAGTGAAAGAGCTTATCCATATCCTCCATACCGCGGGCAGCTTCGGGACTGTCCGCAAGCAGCGCGAGGAGCCTTGCCTGCGTCTTGTCCTTGGGGCGGATATCAGCCGCGCGGACTGCTCCGCCGACGATGAATCCGAGCATATACTCGCTCGCGCAGAAGTCGCTCTGCGGGCTCTTGGTCATCGGGACGTCGAACAGGTAGGCGGCGTAAATGCCGAACGCGCCGTGTAGAGCGAGATATTCGGGCTCGTCGTAGTCGTAGACGTGCTTTGCCTGCACCCAGCCGCGCAGACGTCCCGACTTCACCATAAGCGGTATCGTTCCCGCAAGGAGCAGTGCCTTCGAGCCATTCATTATCGGCGTTTCGACGTCTGCCTCGACGTCGCCGCCGATGTGCAGGAGCTTCGCGGGCGATACCTTTGCCTTGGCGAGAATGGCGTCATACAGCGCCTTATGGTCGGTGACGCTGCCCCTGAGCTCCGACGGCACCACGAGCTCGTCCGCCTGCTCGTAGCCGCAGCTGCCGAGTATGCGCACCACGACATTGCGCGGGTATATCGTGTCCGCGACGATGATTATCTTCTTTTTCGTGCGCTTTGCCTCGTCGAAGAGCTCCCTGCCGAAGCTGCGTGCGAACGTGAAATGCACCGCGAGCTCGCACTCGCGCTTCATCAGCTTGTCCTTGCCGAAGGGCGTGAGCTTCGCGCTCTTTGCAAGGATATCGTATATCCGCTCTATCGTTGCTCCGCCCGAGCTCGCGTACTTCTTCTCGGCGGTCTCCTGTGCGGCGACCCTCAGCTCCTTGAAGCTCTTTTTAACAGTGGTCACGCCGCGGAAGTCCTCCTCCATCAGCATAAAGATGTCCTCGAACTCGGGGAACGCCGTCACCGTGAGCGTGCCTCTGAGGCGGAAGCTGACCGCCTTGTAGTCCGACCTGCCGACCTCGCCGAGCATTTTCTGTTTCAGCTCGGCCTGCTCGCGCGTGAGGGCGATACGCGGCTTTATGTCCTTGTGCATATTATCCTCCCTTGCGTCAGCCTGCGGAAACAGCCGTGGTCTCGGTGCTTTCCGAGGCGGAAGTATCTGTCGTATCAGTGCCCTCCTCCGAGGAGGCGGTGGTCGTCGTGAGCACGGTAGTCGGCTTCTCGTCGCCGTATTCGGGCACGAGCTCCTCGCCGCCGCGCAGCTTGATGTACTCGTCGAGGGTGAGGGCTCCGTCGGAATTATAGGCGCGTATCAGCGCGTCCTTGGACGTAAACTTCTCGGAGTATTCGCCCTTGTCGTCGCGGATGTATTTGCCGTACCACAGTCCGAAGAACGACCACATCGCATTGTCGCGGAACGAGGCGTCGATGTCGGGGACGGTGCTGCACTCGCTCAGCGCGATGAGCTTGTCCTTGCCGACTATATTTTGCAAGGCGAGGAACTGCTCGTAGCGGCTGCCGTAGTCCTTGCCGCTGTCGAGGTAGATATCGAGCGAGGCGATGTCGAAGGTGTTCTTGTTGACAAGGGTGGACTCGCTCTGACCGTTCCATATCCAGATGAGGTTGTCGAGCTCGTAGACGTTGGTATAGCGGCGGTACATCAGATCCCACAGCCATTTGTAGGCGTCAACGCCGCTCGCGCCCCACCAGAACCAGTCGCCGTAGCCCTCGTGGAGAGGTCTCCACAGCACGGGCACGCCCTTGTTTTTCAGCGAGGTGAGCTGTCCCGCCATATTGTCGATATCGAGGATAAGACCGTAGCACTGCTCGGATATCTTGCCCTCGCCGTATAGACCGCGTATCTCCTCCTGCGTCATCTCGGCGATGTCGATGTCGGTCATCGCGTCCTTGAGCCTGAAATCCGTCTCCTTCGAGTATACCGACGGCTTCGCCTTGGAGGGAGCCTCCCAGTACCACATCAGCCCGACGATACCGCCCTTGTGGTACCAGTCGGCGCAGGCGTCGATGTCCTTGAAGGCACTGTCGAAGGTCTTGCCGTTGGTGTGCAGTGCCGAGAAGCGTATCGCGGGGTATTTGCCCGTGGTGCGGTAGATGAGGTCGAGCTCCTCGTTCTTTTCGCTCGACGCGTACTGACCCGTCAGCACATACGTGCCGTAGTTGTTGATGAGGAAGTCCATAAGCTCCTTCGCCGACTTGCCCGCCTCCTTGTTCGAGAGGTCGCCGTCGGCGTCGTACTCGATGTCGCTGAGGGTCGTGTTGTTCGCCATTCTGAGGTAGTCGAGCTCGATGTCGCCGTGCGGGCGCAGCTCTATCTCGGACCTGCCCTTCGTGAGGAACACGCCGTACAGCGTTATCAGCGTGAACTCGCTGTCGCTCATCGTCTTGAAGGTGCTTATCTCGGTGCCGTTGACGAGTACGGTGCAGTTGACGAAGCGGTCAGCCGCAATGCTGAACGAGAGGTCGTAGTGCTGGTTGCTCGGCGCCTCGACCGTGAATGTCACGTACTCGCTCGCGTCGTTCTTGAAGCCGCTGACGTAGCCCTCGCCGCTGTAGTTCTCGATGAGGGTCTCGGGCTTTACCGTCGGGTCGAACTTGGTCGTAGGCTGAGTGTCAGCCTCATTCTTCACCTTTTTGCCGTCCTTGTCGGTGGTCTCCTCCTTGTCGGTGCTGACCACCTTCAAGCCCTTGGTGAGCTTGGCGTCCTCAGCCTCGTAGAGGTCGCCCGTCTCCTTTTTCTCTATCGTGGGATAGGATATGGGGTAGTCGGGGTAGGTGCCGACCGTCTCCTCCTCAATGCTGACGGTAGCATTGGTGGTGGTCTCGGTCTCGGCGACGACCTCCTTGTCCTTTTTCTTGCACGCAGCCGCGCAGGATGCGGTCACAGCGACCGCCGCCGCGAGCGCGGTCAGTTTATGTATTTTCATTGCATTTGTCCTCCATTTTGGGAAAAGCCGTTAGCTGTTAGCCGTTAGCTATTAGCTTGCGGTATCGCCTTCGGCGATATATTTAAATATTGTCTGCGAAGCAGACACCTTTAGCTAATGGCTAATGGCTAAAGGCTAATAGCTCAACGATCACGCCTTCACCGCGTACTTCTTCCCCGCCTCGGTGGCGAAGATGATGACGCCGTTCTCTATGCGCGAGGCTACGCTCTCGCCGCCGCAGGTTATGCTTACGACGCAGTTCGTGCGCAGTCGGCACTCGCCGCCTATGTCCGAGGTTATCACCGCGGATCTCAGCTTGCAGTCGCTCCATTCGATATCGACCCCGAATGCGCCCTTTCCGCGAAGACCGTGCACGCTTCCCTCGCGCCACTGGTCGGGCAGGGCCGGGAGCAGTATCAGCTCGCCCGATACGCTTTGCAGCAGCGATTCTGCTATGGCTGATACGCCGCCGAAGTTGCCGTCTATCTGGAAGGGCGGATGGGTGTCGAGCAGATTGGGGTTCGTGGAGTGGCACAGGAGTCTTTTCAGGTTCTCGTATACCATTCGCCCGTCGTACAGACGCGCCCACATATTCGCTATCCATGCACAGCTCCAGCCCGTGTGTCCGCCGCCGTGTATCAGCCTGCGCACGAGTGTGGCTCTTGCTGCGTCCGCAAGCTTGGGCGTCTTAATCGGTGTGATGAGATCCGCGGGGTGGAGAGCGAACAGCTGTGAGATGTGGCGGTGTCCTATCTCTACCTCGTCGTAATCGACAGCCCACTCCTTGATCTGTCCGTATTTGCCGACCTCGGGCTGCGGCAGCTTCTTTATCAGCTCCGCGAGCCTGTCAGCGAAGTCTTTATCTTTGCCGAGAATCTCCGCCGCCTTTATCACGTCGGTGAAGAGGACGGTGATTATCTCCGAGTCCATTGACGGTCCCGCGCAGAGACAGCCGCGCGTTCCCGAGGACGTGAGATAGGTGTTCTCGGGCGATACCGACGGACAGGTGACAAGTCTGCCCTCGCTGTCCTCGACGAGGAAGTCTGCCATAAACTCAGCTGCTCCCTTCATTATGCGGTAGTTTTCGGTGAGGAAGCTGAGGTCCTTCGTGTATTCGTAGTGCTCGAAGATGTGCAGAGACAGCCATGCAGCTCCCATAGGCCATATCGTAGCGGGCATCCACAGGTCGGCGGGAGCGCAGTCGCCCCATATATCGGTGTTGTGGTGGCACACGAAGCCGTTATCTATGCCGTACATCTCCTTCGCAACGACGTGTCCGACCTCGTACATACGCCTGAGCAGGTCGAACAGCGGGAGGTGACATTCGGAGAGGTTGCAGCTCTCGGCGCACCAGTAGTTCATCTCGGTGTTTATGTTGATGGTGTACTTGCTTCCCCATGCGGGCCACATATCACGGTTCCATATGCCCTGTAGATTCATCGGCTGGGTGTCGGGGCGGCTCGCGGATATCATCAGGTATCTGCCGTAGTTGAAGTACAGCTCTATCAGCTTGTTGTCGTGGATAAGGCGCTCGCAATCGGTGCTGTCGAGCTCGTCACCCTTGAGGCGCGATATGCGCTCGTCCGTGGAGAGGCGCTCGAGATTCTCGCCGCTGTTGTCGTTGAGCGACAGCTCGACCCTGTCAAAGAGCTTCCTGTAGTCGCAGACGTGGCGGAAGTAGAGCTCGTCATAGCCGCATTGCAGGGCTTTGTCCACGTCCTCTACAGCACAGCTGAGGTAGTCCTCGGTGTAGAAGCTCGTGCGTGCGGACAGCACTATCATTACGGAATCGGCGTTCCTGACGGCTATCTTGCCGCCGACCGTGCGTATGTCGCCGCCCTCTGCCTTTGCTCCGATGCAGGCGGCAAACGATATGCCCTTGCTGCCTCCCGTTCCGCCTGTGTAGAGCAGCCTGTTTTCCCCGATCGGACGGTTGTCGTCGTAGTAATCGTCGCGCCCGTCTATCGACACCTCGAGCGAAACGCTCTTGGGCGTGTCGGAGTGTATGTCTATCACCATCACTGCGTCGGGATTCGACACGAAAACGCTCCTCGTATAGCCGATACCGCCCGCAGTGAAGCTGACTCCCGCTACAGCGGAGGAAAGGTCGAGCGTGCGTGAATAGTCCTTGGGCTTGCCGCTGATATTACAGTGTATGCTGAGATCTCCGAGAGGCATATAGTGCCGCATATTCGGCGTAACGCCCTGCATCTTCTCGAAGGCGAGCTTCTCGGCGGCAGGGATATCTCCCTCGAAGATGAGGCGGCGTACCTCCGCGAGTGCCCCCTTAGCGTCGGGATTGATGCGGTTGCGCAGTCCGCCCGACCAGACCGAGTCCTCGTTCAGCCCGATCAGCTCGTTTTCGGCTCTGCCGTATATCATACCACCGATGCGCCCGTTGCCTACGGGAAGCGCACTGTTGAAGTCCTCGGCGGGCTGCTTGTAGCTCAGTAACGTCTCTGTTGCCATAAAAAACTCCTATGCTTCATAGTCTATCTTATTATTATAGCACAGCTTTTAAAAAAAAGCAAATCGCGCCCGCTTTTCAAGCGGTGCGAAAGAAATGCTTGACAAGTGTCCCGCAATGGTGTATAATATTAATGTTGACCCGTAAAAGTGAACGGGGTGAACGTATATGCGCGCGTCTTGTACTGATTATAAAGCGACATCACACAGCCGTGCAGCACCTTGCGTTTGAAAATTTAATATGCTTGTGTAGCACAGTTGGTAGTGCGGCTCATTCGCTGAGCGGATGACCGCTGCCAGTGGCAGAGGAAGGGAGTTCGCGAAGGGAAGAAATATGGAGCAATGCGAGCAAACGCGAACAGTGCGACTTATTTCTGACCGTATATGAGCAGGTCGCAGACTGAAAATAAAGCGACAGCCGTGCACCCCCTTACATAAAATTAAATATTTAACGCTGGAATAGCTCAGTTGGTAGAGCAGCGCATTCGTAATGCGCAGGTCGCGTGTTCAAGTCACGTTTCCAGCTCCACAAGAAAACCGCTTAGAATAGACTTCTAAGCGGTTTTTATTTTGTCTCCCTTTTATTTTGACCTTGGATTATAAATAAAGCGACAATTGATGAAATATCACATTTTTTCGATTGCTTGATATACAGATAAGACCGACTGCTCTCGCAATCGGTCTTATTCTATACTCTATTATTGCAGCATTTTTAATCAGGCAGCAGGCTTTTCTTCCTCAGCTTCACCCTGATCTCCACTTTCGTACATCTTATCGGTCTTTCCTATTTCATCTGTAAGGTCAGAACCGTCATATGTAACGCTTGTCTCGCAGCTTTCAATAATGCTGTTCTCAGCACGGCCTGCGACTGCACCCGGAGTTACAGCGCCAGTAATCTCGCCCTTTACAGAGCAGCCGATTATCTTGAACGCAGTTTCTTCTCCATAGTAATAAAGTCCTGTACCGATGAGTCCTCCAACATGAGTTGCGTTCGGCACATTCATTTTCACAGTGACCTTGCAGTTCTTGATAATACCAGGATATTCATGAGTTTCAACACCCTCAGTTGCAAGAGCTACATCACCTTATGAATGTGTTCCGCTGTATCCGCAGAGGCCGCCGATAGCGTGACCGCCCTTTGCTGAGATTATCTCAACATCGACTGTACAATCGCTGACACTGTCCATCATTTCAAGGCAGCCTGCAATGCCGCCAAGTCCTACAGGTTCATTGCCCTCTGCAACTATCTTTCCCTTTGCTGTACAATTTTCCATAGTACCGCCGAAGCTTCCTCCTATGATAAGACCGCCGCACTCTGCAATATCACACTGGATTATCCTGCCTGATGAGAAATCATTATCGCCGAGAACTTTTATTGTAGTGCCGTCTACCTTGCAGTCATAAACGTGCTTTGTAGAACCGCCTGCAATACCGCCTACAGCATTCACGCCTGCAATCTCATTTTCGCCTGTAAGGACAACATCGTGTATTTCGCCCATATTGTAGCCTACAACGCCGCCCACAGCCATTGAATACGTATCAGTACAATGGATATTGATATTTTCGGCAGTAAGATTCTTCACTTCGCCAAGGTTCATACCGATTATGCCAGCGCCGCAAACAGGAGCATCCGTTGTATATGTTACGTTTGATATCTTGTGTCCCTGACCGTCAAATATTCCCTGAAACATACAGGAATAATCGCTCATATCGTCAAGATTCATTGTTCCGATAGGAGTCCACTCAATATCAGTGCAGTCGATATCGTCGGTAAGTACAACTGTTTTTCCTGTATAACCGCCCATTGAACCGTCAGAGACGCTCTTTGCAAAAGCTGTTAGCTCCTCAGCTGTTCCTATTTCAATCTTATCGCCGCTTTCCTGTTCAGCCGTTTCTGAAAGATTTTCCTCTGTGAAAAGTGCAATGCAGTCGCTGATGAGCTTTTCATCGCAGTCGGCAGGTATTCCTGCTGCCAGCCAGTAAGCATAAGCACCCTTGTCGTACTCAGCAAGAGCGTCCATATCACTTCCGTAACGGAATTCAATGTGATATGTTGAAGCAGGAGTATCGGGCATCATCAGGAAGTATCTGAACTCGCCTGCGTCCTTATCTGAGGTCTCATAGAGATAGCCGTCCATCATGCCGCCCAAAGAAAAGTCCTTAACGAATTTGTATTCGTGCTCGAACACCTTTTTGCCGCTGTCATCAAGTCCCGAAATCTTACTGCCGTTAAATACGAACTGCTTTACGCCGTTTATGAAAAAGCAGTCGAACTGAATATTTTCAGTGTTTGTATAAGCCTTTACAGCTTCCTCGCCATAGACAGTACCCATACAAGCATTTTTCAGCATTTCTGCAGTGCTCTCAGCCATATCCTTGCCTACAAATTTTTCGCAGTTATCAAGCCATATCTGATTGTATTTAGGATCACTGATAACAGTGAAAAGCTCGTCATAAGTGCCCTTTACATCTTCAAGAAGCTGATCAGCGGGTGAAAGCTTTTCGGCTACAGTTGTTGTCTCTGTTTTAGCAGAGTCTGATTTGCTTGTTTCAGAACCGCAGGCACATAATGATACTGCCATTGCAAGAACTGCTGATATAGTTAGTAACCTTTTCATTTAATTCCTCCATTTGTTATATAAGGCTAACTTAAACGTCAAATAATAAGCAAAGAGCTTATTACTACTCCTTGCTGTATTTGCACCGTTGTATATATTATCACAGAGCAATTTTAATGTCAATATACCATAAAGATTTTTGTTAGATTATACAAACATACTTGATCATGCTTTTAGTTTTTTATGGGTTACTCCTTGTTAGGCAATCGTATATCTTCAAAATAATACTTGACAAAATCAACTGTGTATCATACAATAGGAATTCTTTTTTAGCCATAATGCCTATTTTGAAAAAACACAATTGCGGGACTTGACAAATCGGTTACCATATGCTAATATGATAAATGGATTATCGGTAATACAGATTTCAATGAGAGGAGGATACCTATGTCAGTTCCCGATAAAAGTATCGACCCGCGACTTCTTGCCAGTGCAAAGGCGGAATTCATGAAGCACGGCTATCTCAAAGCAGAACTGAAAACTATCTGCGAGAACGCCGAAATCACAACAGGAGCGGTATACAAGCGCTACAAGGGCAAGGAAGACTTATTCAATGCTGTAGTCGAGGACATAGCTGCTGAACTCAACAATTACATTGAAAGCCGTTCAGATTTGGATTTTTTGGTACTTTCGGACGATGAGATATATGATTCATGGGTGATGTCGTATGAATCCATGATACCTCTTTTCAAGCTGCTCTATAATAATCGTGAGACTGTTTCTCTGCTTATCGACAAGGCGGCAGGCACACGTTATGAGAATTTTAACCATGAATATGTCACGAAAATGAGCTATGCCTATGAGCAGTTCTACGCAGAAGCGTACAAAAGAGGGCTTGCACAAGCCAAAGTCACAAGAGAGGAATTTCATGTGCTGATCTCGTCATTCTGGACTTGTGCGTGCGAACCGCTTGTTCACGATATGTCTTGGGAGCAGATTGAGGAGCATTGCCGCATCGTTTGTCGATTCTTCAACTGGCAGGCGGTCATAATGCTAAAGAAAGGCGATGAAAACAATGTTTAACAAGATAAAGCCCTACATGGGCAGTTACATTAAGTATACCTATGCGGCATTGGCGGTCATGTTTGCAGGACTGATCGCCTCCGCAGTACCGTTTTTTATGGTTTACCGAATCATAAAGCCGCTGATCGGCGGTGAAACACTATCCGCCGGCTATTATGCAGTGCATATAGCTATTATTTTTGCCTGCGAGTTAGTCTACGCTACCTTATATGTACTTGGACTGAAATACTCCCACATTTCCGCATACAATACGCTGAAAAATATTCGTATCTCCTTGCAGAAGAAGCTGGAGCGTCAGCCCCTCGGTGCCATTCAGGATATGGGCAACGGCAGGATCAAAAAGCTGTTCACCGATGATATAGATCAAGTCGAACTGCTTCTTGCACACGCTATCCCCGAGGGCATCGCAAATCTTTCTATGGCGCTGATAGCGATCATCTGTATGTTTTTTGCAGACTGGAAATTAGCCTTGTTGTCGCTCTGTTCACTGCCTTTGGGACTGTTTGCTATGGGTATGATGTTCAAAGCGGGTATGGAGCGAATGAACGCTTACTACGCCGCTTCTGCAAAGATGAATGCTACGATCATCGAATACATCAACGGTATGGAAGTCGTCAAGGTTTTCGGAAGGGACGGCGAATCCTATCAGCGATATGAATGCGACATCAAAAGCTACCGCGACTTCACACTTGCGTGGTACAAGGTCTGCTGGCCGTGGATGGCACTTTACAATGCGATCATTCCCTGTGTGGCGCTCGTGATGCTTCCGGTGGGAACGCTCTTTGTACTGAACGGCACATCAACGCTTGCGGATCTGGTGCTTGTGTTCTGCCTGTCGCTGTCAGTTGGAATGCCGCTTCTGAAAGCACTTGCATTTGCAGGAAAGATACCTCAGCTGGGCTACAAGATAGATGAGATCGAAAAGGCTATGGATCATGAGCCTTTAAAAAGTAAAGATAATCAATTTATCGGTAATTCACATATCGTCAGATTCGATGATGTCCGTTTTGCTTATCAAGAACAGGAAGTCCTGCACGGCGTTTCACTCGAACTCGGAGAAGGGACGCTTACGGCGCTGGTCGGCGAATCGGGCAGCGGCAAATCAACTCTTGCAAAGCTGCTTGTCCATTACTATGATCTGAACGGCGGACATATCACCCTCGGCGGTCAGGACATCACCGATATGAGCATTGAAGCGCTGAACGACAACATATCCTATGTATCGCAGGAGCAGTTTCTGTTCAACACCACGCTGTATGAGAATATCCTCATCGGCAAGCCCGATGCAAGCCGTGAAGAAGTAATGGCGGCGGCTGAAAAAGCACAGTGCGGTGAGTTCCTGAAACGTCTGCCGAAAGGCATTGACACAATGGCAGGCGACGGCGGTAAAATGCTTTCGGGCGGTGAGCGACAGAGAATTTCTCTTGCAAGGGCGATACTGAAAAATGCACCTGTCATCGTGCTTGACGAAGCGACAGCCTTTATTGATCCCGAAAACGAGGAGAAAATGAATGCCGCCATTGCCGAGATAATCAAGGGAAAGACCGTCCTTGTCATCGCGCACCGCTTGCAGACGATAGTGAACGCCGACAAAATTTGTGTTATGAAGGATGGAAATATCATTGCCGCAGACACACATGAAAAGCTCCTGCAAAGTTGTGCGGAATACCAGAAATTATGGAACAGCAGCGAAGCAAGAGCCAACTGGACTATCGGAAATGAGGTGAGGGCATGATAGGAATGATAAGACGTATCCTCGGCGTTTCGGGGAAATACAAGGGCAGGATATACGGTGCTATGGGCTTTTCATTTCTGAAAGGTCTGCTCATGAAAGTACCGATAATTCTCACATATTTCATCGTTACAACTTACATTGACGGTACACTTACGAAGAAAACCGCTCTTTACGGAGCGATAGCACTTGTGGCAAGTATCATCGTGCAGGCGGTGTTTCAGTACCTCGCCGACAGGCTGCAAAGCGGCGCGGGCTACCTGATATTTGCCGATATGCGAATGAAGCTGGGCGAGCATCTGCGCCGTCTGCCGATGGGTTACTTCACCGAGGGCAACATCGGCAAGATCAGCTCGGTGCTCTCAACGGATATGGTGTTCATTGAAGAAAACTGCATGATGGTTCTTGCGGATATGATGAGCTACCTGTTCTCGCAGACTATCATGATCGTGTTCATGTTTATTTTTGACTGGCGGTTAGGCGTTGCTTCCCTTGCTGTCACGGGTTGTATGATACTGCTCGGCAGGAGTATGATGAAAAGCGATCTCGTACACTCAGATGAAAAGCAGAAAGCCGCCGAGATACAGACGCAGGCGGTACTTGACTTCACCGAGGGTATCGGTATTATCAAGACCTATAATCTGCTTGGCGACAAGTCGAAGGAACTGACCGACAGCTTCGATTCCAACTGCCGTGTGAACCTCGATTTTGAGTTCTCACATCACCCCTATAAGCGCGGTGTGTTCCTGATCTACGGTATCGGTACGGTGCTGATGCTTGCGCTTTCCGCATTTCTCTACACAAAGGGCTTAATGGATATGAAGTATTTCTTCGGTATGCTTCTGTGCCTGTTTGACCTGTTCGTGCCGATAAAGACTTTCTACGATCAGGAGGCAAGACTCACGGTCATGAGCGCTTGTATGGACAGGATTGAAACGCTCTTTGCCGAAAAAGAGCTTGATGATAACGGCACACAAACGCTGACAGACAGCAATGCACCGGAAATCGAATATCGGAATGTTACCTTCGCCTACGATAAAAACGACATACTCAAAAACGTATCATTCAAAGCTGACAAGGGTACGATGATCGCACTGGTCGGGCCGTCGGGCGGCGGTAAATCGACAATCGCAAGTCTGCTGACTCGGTTCTGGGATGTGAAAAGCGGCGAGATACTTCTGAGAGGTACGGATATCCGCAAAATTCCGCTTGCCGCACTCATGGACAATATCAGTATGGTGTTCCAGAGGGTATATCTGTTTCAGGATACGGTTTACAACAACATTGCCCTCGGCAGACCTGACGCAAGCCGTGAGGACGTCATTGAAGCAGCGAAAAAAGCACGTTGCTATGATTTCATTATGGAGCTGCCTGACGGCTTTGATACTGTGATCGGCGAGGGCGGCGCAAGTCTTTCCGGCGGTCAGGCGCAGCGACTTTCTATCGCAAGGTGTATTCTGAAAGATTCGCCCATTGTCATTCTCGATGAAGCGACTGCAAGCGTGGATGCCGACAATGAGAGCTATATCCAGCAGGCGATATCCGAGCTTTGTAAGGGTAAAACACTGTTAGTTATCGCACACAGGCTCAATACGATTGCTCATGCAGATTGCATCTGCGTCATCAAAGACGGACAAATTGCCGAATCGGGCAACCATAAGAGCCTTATGGATCTGGGCGGTATCTATCATAATATGGTTACAAAACGTGCAGTCAGCACGGGTTGGAAAAATTAAATCTAAGGAGTATTTTTATGGAAAAGAAATTTGAGATCAAAGACCTTATCACGGTAGGTGTTTTTACTGCACTGTATTTTGCAGTAACGTTTGCGGTTGCTTGTATTGGCTTTATTCCAATCTTTATGGTGTTTATGCCGCTGATCGGACCGATCTTTACGGGTATACCGCTTATGCTGTATTTTTCCAAGATCAAACATTTTGGAATGATCACTATCACAAGCGTAATTATTGCTATTCTTATGTTTATAACAGGGCATCCTTATCCTATCTTTATTTTCTGTATCGGCGCAGGACTTCTGACGGAGCTTGTACTGAAAGCCGGAAATTACCAGAGCATCAAGTCATGCGTAATCGGTTCTTCGACATTCAGTCTTTGGCTGCTCGGTATGGTGATCGCATTCTTCTTCGGATTCCGTGAATCATATCTCAATTCGCTCGTTGACGGATACGGTCAGGAATACGTCGATAAAATGTCGGGATATACTCCGACATGGGTGTTTTTCACTATGATAGCTATGTGTATCGTCGGCGGACTGATCGGCGGTCTGCTTGGCGCAAAGGTACTCAAAAAGCACTTCCGTAAGGCAGGTATAGTCTGATGGAGCTTGGACTTTCATCAACTTCGGACAAAAGCGTAAAGAAACTCGATCCGAGAACAAAACTTTGTCTGCTGATAGCGATCAGTCTTATTATGGTCGGGGGAAAAACAGTCGGCGTGGAATACATTCTGAGGGTGATATGTGCAGCAATTCCATTTGTGCTTCTTCTGACAGTCAGGCACATAAAATCGGCATTAATATATGTCATGCTTCTCGGATTATCTGTATTTTGTGAAGGCAGTGTGATTCCAAATATCAGCGGAGCGCCTAATCTGATCCTGATGATACTTTGTGGTATCATATCAAGGTTTGTTCCCGGATATATGATGGGCTGGTACACTGTCCGTTCCACCTCTGTCAGTGAGTTTATGACTGCAATGGACAGGATGCACGTTCCGTATTTTATCACGATACCGTTCTCCGTGATGTTCCGTTACTTTCCGACGCTGGGCGAGGAATACCGCAGTATACACGATGCCATGAAAATGCGCGAGATCGGGCAAAGCGTGAAGAATCCGTTTATATACATCGAATATGTGCTTGTACCGATCATGATGTCAACTGTACGAATTGCGGACGAGCTTTCTGCTGCATCGCTTACAAAGGGACTGTGTGCAGGCGGAAAGCGAACACATATCTGTCAAATCAGCATCAAGTTTTATGATTGGTTGCTTATGCTCGGTTCATTGGTTATGATCGTTTTATTTTTCGTATTTTAGGGTGAGAACATGATAGAATTTAAAAATGTGACATTTGCATACAGCTCAACAGATGCCGACGGCAGGGCAATCGAACAAGGAAGTATCAGCGGAATTGATCTTACGATACAGAACGGCGAGTTTGTCGTTCTAACAGGGGGCTCAGGCTGCGGAAAAACAACGATTACAAGACTTATCAATGGACTCATTCCTCACTATTACAGCGGAACTTTGAATGGTGATGTGCTGATCGACGGAAAGAGCGTTCCCAACACTCCTATATTTGAAACTGCTAAAAAAGTCGGGAGTGTTTTTCAAAATCCTCGCTCGCAGTTCTTCAATGTCAACACAACGGACGAGATTGCATTCGCAGCTGAAAATCAGTGCATAGCACCAGAAAGAATACTATCGCATATAGCCGAAACAACAAGGAATATGCAGATAGAAAAGCTGCTTGACCGCAGCATATTCGAGCTTTCGGGTGGTGAAAAACAGATAATCGCCTGTGCAGGGATAAATGTGCTCTCCCCCGACATCGTCGTGCTAGACGAGCCTTCCTCGAACCTTGACAGCAGTGCGATAATGAAGCTGAAATCCATTCTTGCAGACTGGAAGTCGCAGGGCAAGACGATCATTATTGCCGAACACAGGCTGTATTTCCTGCGCGAGCTTGCAGACAGAATGTTGATACTCGAAGGCGGAAGAATCACAAAAGAACTGCAAGCCGACGAAGTAAATAAGCTGACCTTTGCCGATACTGAGAGAATGGGCATACGTCCGCTTTCGCTTGAGGATATCAGCTTTTCACGTGAAAGCTCTTCAAATCATAATGAAATGCTCACACTTGAAAGCTTCATATTCACCTACAAGGACGGAAAGCACGGTATCAATATCCCGAAGCTGGAGCTGCCGACAAATAGTGTTATCGCTATCATCGGTCACAACGGTGCAGGAAAGAGCACGCTTGCGAGAAATATCTGCGGACTTGAAAAGAAATGCAAGGGGACTCTCACTCTGAACGGTAAAAAGCTGAAAGCAAAAGACCGGTTGCATTACTGCTATATGATCATGCAGGACGTGAACCACCAGCTTTTCACCGAGAGCGTTCGTGATGAAGTAATGCTGAGCATGACAGATAAGTCCATGCCCGATGAACAGAAGGCTCAAAAAGCCGATGAGATACTTACACAGCTTGATCTTATCGAATATGCAGATACGCACCCTATGGCACTTTCAGGAGGACAGAAACAGCGCACGGCAATCGCTTCGGGTATCGCTTCAAGTAAGCCGATAATCATATTTGACGAACCGACCAGCGGACTTGACCTTGCTCACATGAAGCAGGTAGCAGTCGAGATATTGAAGCTGCGTGACATGGGCAAGACTGTCTTTATCGTGACGCACGACCTAGAATTAATACTGTCCTGCTGCGACCATATCGTAAGATTGGAAAAAGGAGAAGCAGCTGAGAATTATAAGCTGTATAAAGACATTGCCGCACGATTGCGTCAGTTCTTCGCCAACTGATATATATTTCATACAGAAGTAAAAGCAGAAAGCCGTTCATAATTGGACGGCTTTTTTCTGCTAACATCTTGAAATATATGTTAGCATATGCTATAATATAATCATGAGTTTGTCTATGCTAACTATATTGCGGCTGGAGGTCATAGTATTGAAAAAGGTACGTTCGTTATCAAAAGAGAAAATAGATGAGATCTCTGCCCTGATCGGTGCGTCGTTCTGGGATTATCCCTATGAACCCGGCGAAGGCGGATTAAAGCCGTTCTTTCCCTCGAAGGCGGCAATGACGGAATATATGAAGTCATTTGTCATCGCAGGCATGGAAAGCGGAACTTTTTACAGTACAGATTATGGCGAAGGATACATCCTCATCACCGACACGAAGGGCAATCACCCGGGATTTCGGAGCATCGTAAAAATGGCAAGACGTATGAAAAATGCCCTTGGCGGTTGGAGTAAACTTTTCTCATTCTTGAAACAGGCAAACAGTGGTTGCGATAAAAAGCCTCTTGAGATCCAGATGAAAAAGCAGAAAAAGCCTTACGTCAAGGTTGAGATGCTCGTAGTAACGGAGCAATATCAGGGACAAGGATATATGCGTAGGCTAATGGAGTTTGCTTATAAAATGGCAGACAAAAACAGTTGCCCATGCATACTGGATACCGATGCGAAGGGTAAATGTGATCGTTATATGCATCTTGGAATGAAGCTAGTTCAGACTCGGACAGCGGCAAACTGCAAGATATATGACCTGATGTACAGCAAATCCTAAGAGAAAGAGGTTTAAATATGTTTATTGAGATCAAAAACGCAAAAAAGCAGTACGGTACGGGAGAAGCCGCCGTATACGCCCTTGACGGAGTCGATCTTTCGCTCGAAAAGGGAAAGGTCTACGTCATTCTCGGACCGTCAGGCTCGGGAAAATCCACTCTTCTGAATATGATAGGCGGTCTGGACAGCCTTGATTCAGGTGAGCTTATCATTGACGGCAGAGATATTTCCAATGCTGATAAAAAAGAACTTACTTTATATCGTCAGGAGGACGTGGGATTTGTATTCCAGTTCTACAACCTTATCCCCGACCTGTCAGTCGAGGAAAACATCGAGGTCGTGGCAGATATATCCAAGTCTCCGCTTGATATAGACGAAGTGCTCAAAGCACTTGATATTGAGAAATACCGCAAGCGCTTTCCCAAGGAATTATCAGGTGGTCAGCAGCAGAGAGTTGCAATTGGCAGAGCAATGATAAAAAATCCAAAGCTCCTTTTATGCGACGAACTTACAGGCGCACTTGATACGAAGTCCTCTCTTGCCGTGTTGAAATTCGTGGAGAAGATCAATAAGAGCTACGGTACTACAATTATTATCATCACTCATAACGAAGCTATTGCGGATATGGCGGACAGCGTTATCAAGATACGTGACGGTAAGATTGCCAAGATAAAGCAGAACATACAGAAAAAAGCGGCCGCTGAACTGGAACTGTAAGGCGGTGTGGCATGAAGTTAAATAAAAGGTATGCAAGGAGCATACGCTCAAATCTTTCGTTTTATGTGTCGGCTTCTGTCCTGACAATGGTGGGACTTCTGCTGTTTTTTCTGTTCTATGTTGCAGGTACGGGTATCGGAGAATACGGCGACAAATTCTTTTCGCGCAATCACCGTGAGGATGCGAGCTTTACGGTCATGAACGAGATAAGCGGGGACGAACTCGACGAGCTCGAAAGGAAGTACGACGTTCAGCTTGAAAAGGAACGTTGTGTCAACACGGAAGAAAATGACGGCAAGCACGTTCGCGTGTTCAGGGCTAATAAGGATATCGACCTCTATGAGCTTATAGAGGGAACTGCTCCGAAGGCAGACGACGAGGCTGTTATTTCCGCAGGATACGCTGAGAATAACGACATACATATCGGTGACAAGGTGACGATAGGCGGCAGAGAGTACAAGGTCACAGGCTGGTTCCTGCGTCCCGATTATCTGTATATGCTGGAGAATATCACTGACGATTATAAGAATATAACCACGTTTTTTCTTGCGTCGCTGACTGACGAGGCTTTTGACAAGGCATTTGAGCAGCCTTCCACAGCCTATAAGGTCATATATAATGACACTGCAAATGAAAAGGACTTCCGTCTTGAGGTCAATGAGAAGCATTACACGCTTTCCTATCTTTCTGCCGACGAGAATACAAGAATAACTTTTGTTCATGAACAGGCGGATATGTTCATTCTATGCGCATGGCTCATGCTTGTATTGCTGCCCTTCGTTACGGTTGCCCTCATCAGTATAATTATCGGCAGAAAAATACGCAGTGAACAGAAGATAATCGGCACGCTTTCCGCACAGGGCTACAAGCGCTCAACGCTTATGCTGCATTACAGCCTGCTTGCTGTCATACCTGGACTTGCAGGCGGATTGCTCATGGCGGCGGCATCAGTGCTGCTTTCCGATTGGTTCGGAGGGATAGGGCTTGCCGACTATGAACCGATGCAGCCGAAGTTCAGGCTGCCGATACTTATCGCGCTTGCAGGTATTATTATCCCTACATTCATCTATTTTATTGCAGCACTCCTCAAGGTGAAAAAGTTGCTGAAGCATGATACTGTGGAGCTTCTCAGCGGCTCGGTCGGAACGCAGTCGAAAACTCACAGAATGCTGAGAGATACGAAAATAAAGGTTCGCAGAAAATTTGCTATACGTTCTGTGCTCGGAAGTCCCGGACGCAGCTTTGTAGTGTTCTTAGGCGTATTCCTCGGTGCCATGATAGTTTCGTTCAGCTATATATTTATCGACTCAGTAAAAGCAGTAGGTTCTCAGGCAATGGACGAGTTCGGCACGTTCAAGTACGAATACATTCTTAATACGATGCAGGACGATGAAACTGAAAATGCTGATGCGGTAATGGTCGTTCCATACGAAAATACGAGCGGTAAGCGCTTCTCGCTTATGGGCGTTGATACGGACTGTCAGCGCTGGAATCTTACGGACAGAGATACAGGCGCTCGTGCTGATATTGAGGACGGCTGGTATATGAGCTCTCTTTGCGCAAAGATGTTCGGCGTCAGAGCGGGAGACGAATTCACTTTCCGCAGCATTGCAAGCCTTGAAGTGTACACTGTCAAAATAAAGGGCATTATCAAAAACGGATATCAGAGCTATATCGTATCGACAAGGGAGAATGCCTCTGAGATAACGGAGCTTGATGCCTCGCTGTATAACTGTGTTCTCAGCGATGATAAATGCAGCTTTGACGGCAATATCGTTCAGGAGATAATTGCAAGCGACACGTTTGATAATCAGATGGAAACTATGCTTGATGAGATGAGCGGCATTGTCTATGCGCTCATAATAATCGGCGCGATAATCTGTATTGCGGCACTTTATGTTTCGATAAATATGCTGGTATCGGAAAATGCCAATAATATCTCAATGTTGAAGGTGCTCGGCTATGACAGCCGAAGGATAGACCAAATGGTGCTGAACGGAAATCATTTGCTGCTTATACCGGGACTTATTCTCGGTATGCTGACTGGTTATGGTGCGATGGCATGGTATAGCGACGCATTTGTTGAGACTGAGGGAATGATGATACCTGTAGCTTATTCTTTACCTCATATTATTCTGACGGTTTGTATCGTAACATTATGCTATTTCGCTTCACTGTTCCTTATCCGCCGAAAAGTGGAAAAGGTGGATATGATAGAAAGCTTAAAGGATAACCGCGATTAGGAGGTATGGAGTATGAGAACAGAAATCAAATGGAATAAAAATAACGCTTTGTGGATTCTGATTTATGTAGTACTGTACGTTGTTATGTCAGTGATAGTCTGCGTGTTGGGTTCGATACATCCGTTTTTCTTTGTATGCTATCAGATCACAGCCGGATTGATTGTAACAGGCGTTGCAGCAAAAGCCTTTGATAAGATCAGAGCGTTTGGAGTTGCCTGCTGTCTGTCGCTGGGAATGCTTGTTGCTTTCTTTGCGATGCAGGATGCAAATCTGTGGCATTGTTTGCCGGTTATCATCATCGCAGTGCTTGCCGAAATCGTTCGCTTGGCATTTAAGTATAACACAACGGGCGATTTGATAGCTTCTGTAATCATGTCGTTTTCAACATTTGGATACTACGGACAGATATGGTTCAACCGTGATTACACCTATGAGTGTGCTGTTGAGGAAATGCCTGCCGGATATGCGGACACTCTTATGAACTGCAGCCCCTCTTGGGCGTTTCCACTTGTTATAATTATCGGAATAGTGCTTGCAGTGGTGAATTATAATATAACGAAAAAGCTGTTCAGATTTGAACAGTAATAAGGAGCAGAGTATGAGTTTTACGGACAATTTTGGAAATCCAAAAGGGCTTCTCGGACGAATGATGCTTGTCAGTATGGACAGGGAACATCTTCCGATGTCGCAATGGGCGCTGGGTCAGATCAGGATTCCAGAGAATGGCAAGGTCGCTGATTTAGGATGCGGTGGAGGATACAATATCAAACGTATGCTGGAAAAGAGTGCTAAGGCGAAATTCGTTGGACTGGATATTTCTGATGAAAGCGTGAAAAAGGCTCAGAAGGTCAATAAAGATGAGCTTGGCAGGCGTGTAAAGGTCATCAAGGGTAGTGCCGAAAAGCTGCCGTTCAAGGATAACAGTATCGACCTTATCACAGCCTTTGAGACCGTTTTCTTCTGGAAAAATCCTGATAAAGCATTCAGAGAGATTTATCGTTCGCTTGTAAAGGAAGGCAGCTTTGCGGTCATCAATAATTACGGCGATCCAAATGTGGATTGGGAGAGGAAAGTTCCATGCATGACCAGATACACGGCAGAACAGATAGTTGAAATGCTTAAAGCGGCAGGATTTACTGAAATATCAGTAAATAAAAAGGAGAATCTGTTTTTAGTTATGGGATATAAACGATAAAGGAGTGGCATTATGAGTGCGAATTACAAGAACTGGGTACCCAACGGAATGATAACGGCATTGACCGCAGGAACAGCAATTCTCGGTGCAGGAACAGCAGCACTGGTGTGTGCAAATATGAATCCGAAACTGAAAATGGCAGTTGTCGGAACGACATGCGCAGGAACGCTTTTTTGCGGTGCAATGGCTACCTGGAGCATTTATGCACACGGTAAATTTTCTTATGGTGGCAAGCGTAAGCTTTCAAAAGAAATCGTTGAAGGTACTGCCAAATATGTCACGCTGCCTGAAGGAGGTATCGGACTTGACGTAGGTTGCGGAAGCGGTGCGCTGACCATTGCTTGTGCAAAGGAGAATCCTCAGGGCAGAATGATCGGTATTGACCGGTGGGGCAAGGAATATGCATCATTCAGTCAGCAGCTTTGCGAGGATAATTCTGATGCAGAGGGCGTTCAGAATACGGAATTCCATCAGGGCGATGCCTGCAAGCTCGATTATCCTGATGAGTATTTTGACGCAGTGACAAGCAATTATGTTTATCACAATATTACAGGTGTAAACAAACAGGAGCTTCTGCGTGAAACGCTGCGTGTACTGAAAAAAGGCGGCACATTCGCCATTCATGATATTATGTCAAAGGCACGCTACGGCGATATGCAGCAGTTTGTCAATGAGCTGTATAACAAGGGCTATGAAGTCGTTGAGCTGATCGACACGACAAACGGTATGTTAATGTCAAAGGGCGAAGCCACTATCCTCGGACTAAGCGGTTCGTCACTACTTGTGGGCAGAAAATGAAAACAGAAATAATCTCAGGACTATTGATACCTTTTCTAGGCACATCATTTGGCGCAGCCTGCGTGTTTTTCATGAAACACGCCCTGAGCAGAGGCGTTCAGCGGGCATTGACCGGATTTGCCGCAGGTGTGATGACAGTCGCCTCCATATGGAGTCTTATCATTCCTGCGATGGATATGTCAGAGAGTATGGGAAAACTGGCTTTTATTCCTGCGGTGGTCGGATTCTGGTGCGGTATCCTGTTCCTCTTGCTGCTTGACAGCCTGATACCGCATCTGCACATGAACTCTGAGAAAGCTGAGGGGCTTCCCTCAAAGCTGGCGCGGACTACAATGATGGTGCTTGCTGTCACGCTCCATAATATCCCGGAAGGAATGGCTGTAGGAATCGTATATGCAGGCTTTCTGACGGGTTCGGCAGATATGACAGCAGGCGGCGCACTGGCACTGGCTCTCGGTATTGCGATACAGAATTTCCCCGAAGGAGCAATCATATCTATGCCGCTTCATATAGAGGGAAAAGCAAAGGAAAGGCTTTTGCAGGTGGCGTTCTGTCAGGTGCAGTTGAACCGATTGGCGCACTTCTCACTATACTGTTTGCAAGTCGATTGTTGCAAGTAATGCCCTATTTGCTGAGTTTTGCCGCCGGTGCAATGATATATGTCGTAGTGGAAGAACTGATACCCGAAATGTCAGAGGGCGAGCATTCAAACATCGGCGTTATATTGTTTTCTGTTGGCTTTACGCTGATGATGATATTGGATGTTGCGCTTGGTTAAACGAAAGGAGAAAAAACATGACAAGCAAAGAATACAAGGACCTATCCGTGAAGGAGTTTACAAAAGCTGCCGAGATCTATGAATCGGACAATGCAGGCGTCTATAATATGTGCAAGAAGGATTATCCGGATGTACTCGCGGAGCTCGAAAAAGAACCGTTTAACGATCTGCTGGACTGCGGCTGCGGAACAGGTCCGATGCTGACGCTGCTTCATAAAAAGTATCCCGACAAGCATTATACAGGCATTGACCTGACACCGAAAATGATTGAGGTCGCAAAAAAGAAAAATATGAAGGGCGTGGAGCTTGTGGTCGGAGACTGCGAGAATCTGCCATTTGCAGAGAATTCCTTTGATGTGGTGATATGCTGTGAGAGCTTTCATCACTATCCAAATCCGCAGGATTTCTTCAACAGCGTGTATCGTGTCCTCCGTCCGAACGGCAGACTTGTACTGCGCGATGTGACTATGGGTACCTCTTTCGGACGTTGGTTCTGCAATAAAATTGAGATACCGCTGATAAATCTGAAAGGTAAAGGCGATGTTCATATGTACAACAGGAATGAGGTGCAAGAGCTCTGCAAAAATGCAGGATTGCACATGGAATCCTTTGAAAAGCGTGGATTCTGCCGTCTGCATTGTGTTGCAAGAAAAAATGGATAAGCGCGAAAGAATAGGGATATGTATTTAGTATTCTCAATATTAGGATTAATCGGAGGACTGCTTTGCTGCATAGGAGATATTCTCTTTGATTTAAAAGGCAAAGGAAATGAAAAGCTCGGAACTTCTAAGAATATTGACAGCAACTGGCTCAAAATGGCTGACTGGAGATTTGGTCTGTCCATTGCGCTTGCAATGATAGGCGATGCACTGGTGGGACTTGGCTTTTATTCTATCGGTATGCAGATAGCTGAAACACATTCTCTGCTCGGCTATCTGACAATTGGCTTCGGATATTTCGGTGTAATGGCTGGCATTTTCATCCATGCATTTCTCTGCGTCCAGGCTCTTATTTACAAAGGTGCAATGATACATGGAAATCTTCAAGTTGCCGACGATATTCTCGAAAAAATATACAAGCAGATCATGCCGACATTCCTTTTAGGTTATGCAACACTTTTAGTACCGACAGTTCTTGTGATAATCGCAATTCTGAATGGAGCACTTGATGTGCCGAAGATATGTGTGGTTTTGAATCCAATCGTATTTCTGATATTTGGAACGATCTGCCGAAAAATTGATCCTGTGAAATTTCAGGATCTTCCCGGAATCATCATGCCGAGCTTTGGACTTTCTTTGTTCGGGCTAAAAGGCATACTTAACCTTATTTAGTAAAAAACAATGGAGGATAATACTATGGGACTTATGAAGAAAATTTTTAGTCAGACAAGAAAACCGGAAGGCACATTCGGAAAGATGATGCTTTCCGGAATGAACTCCGGTCACGCAAAGCTGGCAGACTGGGGATTTGAGCATTTACCGAAGCTCTCTCCGAAAAAGGCTGCCGACCTTGGCTGCGGTGCAGGAAGAAATGCAGGAGAGCTGCTGAAAAAATATCCGCAGGCAAAAGTCACCGCAATGGACTATTCTGCACTTTCAGTTCAAAAGGCAAAGGAATACAATCAGGCAATGATAGACGCAGGCAGATGCAGGGTGATTCAGGGCGATGTTTCAAAGCTGCCTCTTGAAGCTGACAGCTTTGAGCTTGTGACTGCGTTTGAAACTATTTATTTCTGGCCAGGACTTGAAAAGTGTTTTTCTCAGGTCGCTAATATTCTGAAAGACGGCGGTTATTTTATGATATGCAATGAATCTGACGGTACAGATAAGACAAGCAAGAAGTTTGAATCTATTATCGACGGTATGCGCTGCTATACACCTGCTGAGATAACAGCAGCTTTGAAAGCGGCTGGTTTTACGAGTGTTAAGACAGATCATCATCCTTCAAAACCATGGATAACCGTTATAGCTAAGAAATAAGGATACTGTTCCGATTGGAGCATAATGAAAACGAGTATATGCAAGCATACTTTTAGTTTATATCCTAATAAGCTCCTGATACTCCTCGATTTCCAGTTCACCATCAGCAGCTTTAGTTCGCAGTTGGATAGCATTCTCTCCCCACTCGGCGAACTCGGACTTGCTCATTTTCTTTTTCATGAAGCGAGCGTAGTGCTGCTTGTAAGCACGGTTGTAGATTTCCCATACAGGATCATTCTTTATCTTTTCCTTGAAGTTGTGACGCATAGCATTGTCGCGGCAGGATTTCGGAGGATTACTGCTTATCAGGCGTTTGCAGTAGTGAGAAAACGTTGTATGCTTCATGATGAACCAGCGTCCGCAGTTGCGGCACTTGACTGGCATGTATTTCTCTTCAATGCATTTAAACAACTCAAAATACAGAAAGGCTCCCAGCGATGTGAAACGATAAGTCTCACAGAGTATGGGACCTTTTTTCGTTTCGATAACTGTGTGTCCCATGCACATACTTCCGCTTGAAATAACGCCTCTATATTTTTGAAATGTGTCAATTACTTTCTGCGTTGTCGGATAACTATTGTGGTCACATAGCTCATCAACGAACGGCATAAAGATTTTCTTGACACGGATAATGTCCTCGATAAAAGTTGAGAACTCGTTCGTCATCTGTTCGATACAAGTTGTGAAGTCTGCGGCGTCTTTTCTGTTCTCGTAGTTGCTGAAAACCTTCTTGCTGTCAAATTCATAATCAGATAACGCTCGCAGTTCGTTCAAATCTTCTGTGATATACATTTCCTCAAAGGACACAGGAGTGCTCTCTGCACTGACAAAGTGTTCGTTGTAGTCATCGACTTCAAACTCCGAGTCCTCATAGAAAGGCTCGTCAAAGATGTCATTGTAGTATGCGAACAGATTTCTCAGCAGACCGTGTCTGAAATGCTTTGTGTCGTAAGGCGGAAGCGACTTTGCAATATCCATGATGCTGTCGTATGTGAATTCTATTTCCTGTGCACACTTGCCTATGTCAGCAGGGCAGAATAAGGAACTGATGTTCAGCTCAGACTTTGCACGTTCACATACGTCAAACAGTTCATCTAAACCATAAGAATTAATTGAAAAATAGCGCAAAAGTATTTCACCGAGTGGATAAACTCTTCCGTCGGAAAGATAAATCTTGCGGTCATGGTAGTGTGCTTCTATCTCAAACATGGCGTCTCCTTTCAGAAATAGTGTTCGATATGTTCTAAAACAACATCGCAGCTCAATATATAGAGAAATGCTATATACAAAGGGTTAAAATAAAAATTTACAATTCGTTCATAAAAATAGATTATAGATTGAACTCGGTAGAGATAGTATACTATATCTATTGACTTTTGTCAAGAGAGCGTGTATACTGAATGCAGTTAAGACGTCCGGACAACTCTTGACATCACAAGTAAAAACTCGAAACGCGAAAGGAAGATGTAGATGAAAGATTTGAACGTTATCAACTGCACAGCGTACTCAAACAGCGTTAACTCTCCGCTGGAGTATCTCAACATCACTACGCCTGCCGAGTTCAAGGTGGTGATGGAACTCCTTTGTCACTATGATGAAGAAAAGAATAGTGCTACCATAAGCCGCACAGGTATCGCAAGAGACACTGCGATGTCGGTGAGCAACGTTGAGCGTGCGCTGAAAACACTTGCACAGAAGGATATCATTCGTATTCACAATAACTACGCCGACAACGGTCGGCAGGTCGAGAACTCTTACGAGGTCGCATTCCTGAATTATGACATGGACGAAAACAAGCTCCGTGACGCAGAGTTGGCGTTGCTGTTTAAGAGTTGATTGTCATAGGGGCTGTGTCATGATGTCATAGGCTTATATATTAAGTATACAAGATAATATATACTAATACGAAGAAGGAAGATATATATTAACTGTCAAAGATAATATAAATTAAGCGAATTTTTTCTTCAGCTATAATGTCTGTGACAATGATGTTTGATTAATAAAAACTGAAACACGAGCAGAAAGCCCTGAGTTTGCCCTATTCAAATCCGAAATAGTATAGTTACCCCACCGCACGCGTTGAACGCGATTGTCGCGCAACGTGGAGCGAGTGTGGGGATTATACAGGTATCGAAAAAACGAAAGAGTTGGGGGTATGGAGGTCGGTCCGCGAGACCGGCAAGCATAGCGGTCGGCGTTCCGCCTGCCACTGAAACGGGAGACCCCGTGCCCCTTTTGGTTTGCAGGAAAAAGGCTGGCGTCATTTGCGCCCGCCATTCCACATCGGACGGGCAGTGCCCGCCGATTATTCGGCATTTGCTGTGACGTAAGCAGAGGCGTCTTTCCTTGGGAATTTCAAAAAAGCAGGCGTC
>Ga0129307_1001279_pt1 | contig 28323 bp, 23 predicted proteins | sample P1105metagenome_FD_94437 | JGI IMG/M metagenome (GOLD analysis project Ga0129307, IMG submission 94437) | Capybara group fecal microbial communities from Wisconsin, USA - P1105 metagenome | ecosystem: Host-associated > Mammals > Digestive system > Large intestine > Fecal | place: USA: Wisconsin...
TCGACGTCGCACTGGTAGAACTCGCGGTAACGTCCTTTCTGAGGACGGTCGGCGCGCCACACCGGCTGCATCTGGTAACGTTTGAACGGGAACGCTATCTGGTCACGGTACTGCACCACGAAGCGTGCAAACGGCACTGTGAGGTCGTAGCGAAGACCTTTCTCGCAAATCTTGCTTGAGAGCTTCTGAGAGTCAAGCGGCTGGCCGTTCTGCTCTACGCCCGACATGAAGTCGCCCGAGTTGAGGATGCGGAACAGCAGCTTGTCGCCTTCCTCGCCGTATTTGCCCATCAGAGTGGAGAGGTTCTCCATCGAAGGGGTCTCAATCGGTTGAAAGCCAAAGCGTTTGAAGACGGTCTTAATAGTGTCGAATATATAATTTCGGCGCATCATGACATCCGGAAGGAAGTCGCGCGTGCCCTTTGGAATAGACGGTTTCTGTGCCATTTTTGCAAAAGAATTTGAATTTGCAAAGATAATAATTTTTAGAACAGAAGACAGAAGTTAGAAGCAAGAATTTTTTCTTTTTTAAACAATATGAATAAAAACGTCACGTTACAATAGAAAATCACGACTCTATGGCAATTTTACGTTAACTAATTCAATTTCAAGTAATTATTAACCTTAAAAGTAAAAAAAAAATGACAGACAACGAAATTATTGTCAATGAGGACGCACGGACAAAACCAAATGAACAGAAAACTCCAAAAAAGTATCAGAAACCCATCACAAAGGTAGTATTTATTGGCATTTTGGTCTTGATTCTGCTGATTCCGATGCAGATGATCAAGAACCTCATCAACGAGCGTATGCGAACAGCCGAAGATGCCACGAGAGAAGTTTACCAAAGCTGGAGTGGACCTCAGACGGTTGTCGGACCGGTGCTTTCGCTGACTTTGAAGACACAGACAAAAGACGCTGAAGGCAAGGCAAAATTCGAATATAACACATACAATATTTTACCTAATGATTTGAAAATCAATGGAAATATTGCCACACAGGAGTTGAAACGCGGCATATATGAGATTGTTGTATACAATGCGCCCGTCGACATCACTGGAGATTTTGTTTATACCGATGAGTTGAAAAACATCATTGGCAGTTTTGAAAACGCCGAAGTAACCAATGCAGCTATATACATGGGTATCAGCGACTTACGAGGTATCAGCGAAGAAGTGACGATGAATTACGGTGAGCAGCAGCTTAACATGAATTCCGGTATGCCCTCGTACTCGTTGAGCACTTCCGGATTGTCGAGTAAAGTTAATCTCGACTCATTCCTTGCCGGAAACACCGTCAATTTCTCAACAAAGTTAGCGTTAAAAGGTTCTAAATCAATCGATTTCATACCTTTAGGGAGGACAACTTTTGTATCATTGACATCAAACTGCACCACACCGAGCTTCCAAGGCTCGTTCCTGCCCACAAACCGCAACGTGACAAACGACGGCTTCACCTGCGATTGGAAGGTAGTGCAAGTGAACCGCAACTATCCGCAAGTCATCGTCGGACAATCATATAACAGTTCTGTTTACGATTCGGGATTCGGTGTCAACGTTCTTATTCCGCTGCAGCACTACCAGAAATCGATGCGCACCGTAAAATATGCGATTCTGATTATTTTGCTGACGTTTGTGGTAAGTTTCTTCGTGGAAATGATCCAGCAGAAAGACATTCATCCCGTGCAGTATTTGCTCATCGGACTGGCGCTCTGCCTGTTCTATTCATTACTGGTTTCATTATCAGAACACATTTCATTTACAGCGGCTTACATAATCGCTGCCTTGATGACCGACGGTTTGATAACATGCTACTTGGCTGGAGTTTTGAAGATTAAGAAGACAGCATTAGCCATCGGAGGACTGCTATTGGCACTTTATGCCTTCATCTTTGTGCTGTTGCAGCTCGAATCATACGCCTTGCTCGCCGGCAGCATCGGACTGTTTGTGCTACTCGCCATATTGATGCACTTCTCGCAAAAGATTGAGTGGTATAAATAACAAATTTTGTAGAGATGCACAGCTGTGCATCTCTACATTTTTAATACAAAAACCCCAACATCCACAGAGGTAGTTTCGCCCCTACAGGTGATTCGATATCATCTGCAAATATGTAAGAATCAGGCAAATCGGCAATCTGGCCAAAACCTTTGTCTTTACCTCCAATTTCAAAATGATATTTTGAATCAATTTTGAAATCGCCTTTGTCTTTACCATATTCAACGCTATGATTTTCAGAAAGATGCGTGATGGCAAAAGTCTCACGAGCCGTCCCAATTTCCACCGATGAAGGACTTAATGCATAGAGAAGATTTGTGTTTTCAAGATAAACTTTATCAGGTTTAGTGAGTTTTCCTATGCTCTTTTTATCTGAATACAAAAGATTCAGAAGATTGGCATCGCCCAGATTTTTCAGGTATCCAATAACCGTGTCACGCCCGATTTCGATGGCAGCCGCCAGTCTGTTGGCATTCACTTCGTAAGGCACACTTTCGGATATGACAGACATCAAAGCTTTGATTTTTCTGACGTTAGCCACATCAACTTTACAAATCAGAGGCAGTTCAACTTCAATGACATAGTTGACAATTTGCTCAATTTTTGTAAAATAATCCTCTTTCCCTTCCAGATAGAAAGGATAATAGCCGTATTTCAAATACTTTTTAAACTGCTCTACAGGCTTGCATTTTGACGACACTTTTTCCCACAATTCAAAAGGATTTGCAAGTATATCTTCCAGTTTATAAACAGGAAAATCAAGACCTTCGTAAAACCTCAACGCCTCTCTAAACGAAAGCCCCGACATGGTGTATTTTACGCATCGGCGCGACAGATCGGCATCGCCAGCCAGAAGACCCAGAAGCGACGAACCACTGATAATCACTTTCAACTCTGGATACAAATCATAAATCTCCTTAATCTCCCTACTCCAGTTTTCATATTTATGAATCTCGTCTATTATCAGGCGTTTGCCGCCATTCATCACAAACTCATCGGCAAGGTCAACGAGGGTTCTGCGCGACATATCGACGGTATCAGACGAGCAATACAACACGCTTCTGTCGCCAGCAGGATAATTGAGTTTAACGAACTGTTTGAGCAAAGTCGATTTTCCGACACCTTTGGCGCCTTGTATCGATAAAAGCTGAGCATTCCAGTTCACACGGTTCATCATTTCCCTAACGATTGCAATTGATGTGTTAGCGATTAGGCGGTCATGTTTTACAAATAAAGTTTCCATATTAATACCTTTTTCGGCTGCAAAGATACAAAAATACTTTTTATAGACAACACTTTTTTATAAAAAATGTTGGTTATAGGCAACACTTTTGGATAAATTGTGTTGATTGTAGAAAGTACTTTTAGTTTTGATTATCTTTTCAATATCCCATCAATCACCACATAAATCTCCTCTTCCCTCTCGTAAGGATGAATCTGGAAATACGGATTGCCGGTGAGCATGGCGGAGAGTTGGGTCTTGGATTTGTTGTAGAAGATATGGCACGGGATACCGAAACGCTCAGCATAGGCGAGCTCGTAGCCGACACCGAGAGACGGGCAGGTGCATTCGCCAATTAAGAGGTCGCTTTCGCGAAGCCAGGCGGTGTCTTGGTTGTAAATCTTTGAGTCACGCTCGAAACCTTGCTCTTCGAGGCATAAGTTACTGCCGCCGACATGCTCTGTCAGAACGACATCGGTGCGCTGGATGTAAGAGATGATGCGGTTGTAGAGGTCGGCATCGATGCGACCGCCGCGGATGGAACCGGCGAAGTAGATTTTCTTGTTCATCGTTAAAGCTTTTACATTGATGGAGTTATGAAAACACGCCAAGAGCCTTCCGTCGAGCCGCGTTCGATATATTTGTTATCTATCAGTTGAGCGACTAGTTTCTTTACTGCCGACATGTTGATACCAAGCTCTTTTTGCATTTGATCCAGAGTGAGAACCGGCTCCATCATCATCAAATTCAACAATTTATTGTAATTCGGCGAGCGGAATTCAATGCGTTCGCCGTCATACCACCACAGGTTTTCATCATGTTCGGTCAAGAAACACACGTCATTGTATATCTCTTGAGCCATCAATCCTTTAAAATATTGCGCAAATGGTTTGATATCTTGCAATGATGCATGTGCTCCCTTGTACGGCTCTTTACCGACAAGCAAATCAGCCTGGTGCAATGCCTCAAGATACTGGCTTTTCAGCCTGCTACGCACCACTATCATAGGAATATCATGCTTTGTTAGAATATAGTTCACCATTAGTCTTGCAATACGACCATTTCCGTCCTCAAATGGGTGAATCCGAATGTAGCGATAATGAAACAAAGTCGCCAATTCCACAGGCGATAATTTGCCATCAGCCTCCGCTTTGTTATACCAATCAACGAGGTCGGTCATCAAAGCAGGCGTTTCTTCTGGTGAGGCATAATCAAAAGGGTCGCCATAACGTGTGATGACACTGTTCGGACGTGTTTTATATTGTCCAGCGTGTACGGTATAACTCGTTGTCATTCCGCCAGGAAGGTTTTTATATACAGTATAATCCTCGCGCAACAAAGTGCGGTGCAATGTACGGATAATGTTTTGAGTAAGAGGCATTTCTTTCACAGCAGCCTCTTCCTTCATCATTTTGAGAGTGACATTACTGGCAGTCATATCTTGCACATCTTTCGCATCAGCCTCGCCAATTATTTTTCCAAAAAGCAAAAGAATCTCCGTCTGACCATACGTCAGAGTATTTCCTTCAATATGATTTGAATTGTAGTTGAAATCAACCGTAAACCTACGACTCAAACGCGCTTTGTCATCTTCCGACAAAGGCTGAATCTCACGCCATGCCTCAATTGCTTTTTCTAATGTTAAGTACCGCATAATTCAAAAATATTAGTTTAAAGGTGGCTGTTTGTCCACCTTTTCGCCTACAAAATTACAACTTTTTTGAATAGCAAGAGCTTTTTTGTCAAAAATTTTTGAATGGTTTTAGATTCTTTTGCAATAAATCACCACCTTCTTTTCCCCCATCATCGTCGTGCCGAAAACGAAATTCTCATCGCTCTCCTTAAGATTTAATGATTTTCGTAACTCATTGGCACTCAGTGGGAAATTGCGGACAGCGACCGAGGCTTCAGCGACATCTTTCAACAATTCCTTTTTAATCTTTTTGTTAAAAGGCGCAAAACCCACGACCTCGAAAATACGACCCGGGAAATCGGAAATCAGGTTGTCAGAGGTGTATAAATGGCTGTTCACGTGCAATTTATCGATGGCGAAACGCTGGGAAATCAGTTTGAAGACACCGGATTTCATGAGGGAGGCGTTGGGCTCGTAGAGGTAGTGTTTTATTGTTGGCGCAAATGTGGAGACCGCGGAGTTCTCAGAGCTCTCGGAGAACTCGAAGGAGATTTCTCCGCTCCGCTTCACTGCGGTCGAAATGACGGTGTCGTTTTGCAAATTCACACAAAAATATTTTATTTCCCCATCAAAACCTGGTTCAATCTTTATCAAAATCTCCTTGCATTCGTTTCTCACCGACACGATATGGATTTCTGAAATATTTTGCAATTCATTGGTAATCAATGATATATCCAACATAGGAGATGCCTTGATTAAGACATTTTTTGCATTTTTTAACAAAATATTCTGCAAATCAATGACGTCGGGCGAACAGTCATGCAACGAGACCATTTTGCGATTATAGACATCCCTTCTGGCAGGGTCGATGAAAACCAAATCAAAATTTTGATTTTTTGATAAAAATGATTCCGCATTGGAATTTACAACCGTGATTTTTCGGCCTAAAACCGCAAAATTATGTTTCGCCAAATCGCACAATTCCTTCTGATTCTCAACGTAATAGGATGTCTTGAATTTTTCTGAAAAGAAATAAGAATCAATGCCCAAACCGCCTGTCAAATCGACAAAAACATCTCCATTTTCGATCAGCGAGGCCTTGTATTTTGCAGTCAACTCTGAGGAACACTGCTCCAACGAGAGGTGTCTCGGAAACAGCAAATCGGGATTAGAAGCCCACGACGGCACCTTTTTCTGAAGAAGCTGCCGAGCCTCTATCTGATTGAGCACCAACGTTTTATCTACATCTTCAGTAAACTTCTGCAACGCCAGCTGGCGCACGTCATCCTTCAGATGCTTCTCGATGAAATCCCGGGTAGCTGTATTCATCAGCTTTTCAAAGCGTTATTGTTTTTCCTACGGAAATTGAAGAACAAAACCGTGAACAAAATCGTGATGCAGCCTGCGATTATCGGGGCAACGACGCTCGAAAAACCAACGCCTTCGACGTATTTTCCGGCAGGGAACTCGAAAATGTATGTCATTGTCACCATCGTCATGAACATCGCAGGAACGAGGCTGAAGATATAATTTTTCTTTTCCTTGGAGAGATAAACCGTTATCGCCCAAAGAGTTACCATCGCAATCACCTGGTTCGCCCAAGCGAAATAACGCCAAATCATGTCGAAGCCAGAGGTGTCGGCGATACTGTAAACCAAAACGACCGCTGTCACAACGAACATCGGGATGGCAACGATGAGACGGTTTTTGATAGGCTTCTGGTCGTAGTGCAGAAAGTCGGCGATGATGAGACGTGCCGAACGAAGCGCCGTGTCACCAGAGGTGACAGCTGCCGAAATCACGCCGAGAATTGTTATCACTGCAATAGCCGGGGTAAACCACGTATTGGCAATAATGCCGACAATAGCCACTCCGCTCTTACCCGTAACGTCAACAACGCTGTCAGGGCCGAAGAAATACGCAGCTGCAGCTGCCCAAATCAAGGCCACCACACCTTCAGTGATCATCGCGCCGTAGAAAATGCTGCGTCCTTGTTTCTCGTTGACCATACAACGTGCCATCAAAGGCGACTGCGTAGCATGGAAACCTGAGATAGCGCCGCAGGCGATGCTGATGAACATCATCGGGTATATCGGGCTGTGAGCCGCATCCGGATGACGGTTGTATAACCCGCTCCAAATCTCAGGAATCTCAGGCTTATAGACGATAAATGCCACGAAGATAGCGACCGCCATTCCCAACAGCAAAAAACCGAAAACAGGGTAAATCTTGCCGATGATTTTGTCTATAGGCAACAGTGTGGCTATCAGATAATAAACCAAGATGATGGCGACCCAGATATAAGGGCTGAAATTCGGGGTGAAATTATTGATTAACAATATCGCAGGAGTGTTGACAAACACCACACCGACCAAAACCATCAGAATTACCAAGAATATACGCATGAACTGTTTCACGCCGTTGCCGAGGTACATTCCGTGAATCTCCGGCAGACTCGCGCCTTTGTTTCTCAAAGAAATCATTCCCGAGAGATAGTCGTGGACAGCACCGGCGAAGATGCTACCGAACACAATCCAAAGAAACGAGGCGGTTCCGAACTGCGCACCCATGATGGCTCCGATGATAGGTCCAACGCCTGCGATATTCAAAAACTGAATCAAGAAGATTCTCCACGGCTTCATCGGTACATAATCGACGCCGTCAGCCATGGTGACAGCAGGTGTCTCGCGTTTCGGGTCAGAGCCAAAGAGCTTCTCTATGAATTTTCCGTATATCAGATAGCCGAGAATCAAGACGGCTAAAGCAATAAAAAATGTTATCATAATTTTAATTATTTTTGTCCAAATTCCATTAAATAAGCCTTGATAAAGTCATCGATTTTGCCATCCATCACCGCCTGTACGTTGCTTGTCTGGTAGTTGGTGCGGTGGTCTTTCACGCGGCGGTCGTCGAACACGTAAGAGCGGATCTGCGAGCCCCACTCTATCTTCTTCTTCGATGCCTCGATTTTGTTTTTCTCCTCCATGCGATGCTGCAACTCCTTGTCGTACAATTGTGATTTCAACAAACGGAGGGCATTTTCCTTGTTTTTCGGCTGGTCGCGCGTCTCAGTATTTTCAATCAGAATCTCCTCCTCGTGACCGTCGTATGGGTCTTTATATTGATAACGAAGTCGCACTCCCGACTCCACCTTGTTCACGTTCTGACCGCCAGCGCCGCCGCTGCGGAAGGTGTCCCATGTCAGGCGTGACGGGTCGATGACGATTTCGATGGTGTCGTCGATCAAAGGTGACACAAACACCGAGCTGAACGACGTCATTCGTTTGCCTTGGGCGTTGAATGGCGACACTCGCACAAGGCGGTGTACCCCGTTCTCGCCTTTGAGGTAACCGTAGGCGTAGTCGCCGTCGATTTCCATGGTCACCGACTTGATGCCGGCATCGTCGCCTTCAAGGATATTACTGATTCTCACCTTATAATCATGAGCCTCGGCGTAGCGCATATACATTCGCATGAGCATTTCCGCCCAGTCCTGCGACTCTGTTCCGCCCGCTCCCGCATTGATTTTCAGCACGCAGCTCATCGAGTCTGCCTCGTCATGAAGCATATTGCGGAACTCAAGGTCTTCCACTAGTTTTATGACATCGGCGTATTGCTTATCGACCTCTTCTTCCGTGGCCTCGCCTTCCTTGGCAAAATCGTACAAAACCCCGAGGTCGTCGTTGGCTTTCACGATCTCGTCGTAAGACGTCACCCAGCTCTTCACGTCGCGGATCTGGCGCATGATGACCTTGCCGTTTTTCGGGTCATCCCAAAAACCGTCGGCTTTTGTTTTCTCTTCTAATTCAGCTATTTTCGACAGTTTGGTGTCGATGTCAAAGATACCTCCTCAAGGCATCAATCCTCTTACTCAGTTCTTTTATGCTGTCTAAAGTGACCATATTAATATAAGGTATAATTCTTTATTTAAAGATTTAAAAATTCAAATGTTTAAAGATTCAAATTTTTTGCAAAATTAGTAATTTTTTCATCACGCCGTAACCGACTGCAATTCTTTGCCTAAAGAATGAAGCGCATTTACGATTTTATCCTGTTGTTTTTTCATAGGATGGCTTCTTCCGCAGATATAATGCCCAAGTTGTCTTTCGTTGATACCCGTCAATCTTGACAAAGCAGCTCTTGTGATGATTTTATCATAGCAATATAATATGCTTTGAATATTCATTTTAAATTCAAATACATATTGATTATCAAATACTTTATGGTATTTTCTTTTATCTTCTTTCGCGCATTCGATATAAAAATCGACGCTTTCCTGAACATATTTAACAAAATCGGAAAAGTTGCCTTTAAATGCAACCACCCAGCCTGGCAGCAATTCGCAGCTGGCGCTGAATCCGTTTTCTGTTTTCGATGTTGAAATGATGACTTTTTCCATATTTCGTTTTTGCAAAAATAGTAAAAACACTATTACTCGTCAGAAATTTTTATGAAAAATTTTTAATAATTTTCGCCATTATATGGCGGTTTCTTGTTCCTTTTTTCTTGACAAAAAAGGAACCGAAAAAGTCAAGGCCCGAAATAATCGGAACCACCCTGCAGCCGAGCTAAGGCTGTGATCCTCAACGCGGGGAGTGCTTTCTATCGAAAGCAAACGACTAAGCGCCCCGCTTGAGTATCAGCGCCTTAGCTCGTCTTTTTGGCCACCGCTGCCCCGCGATTCGGGCCGAGCCCACGCACCGCGGAGTGATAATGGAGCTAAGCCAAGATAACATTCCTACTTCGCAACTATAATCCGCATATCTTCTTTACGGATACGGCTTTCAAATGTACCAACATATTCGTCGTCTTCATGACGATTAACACCAGTGTATTCTAACGAGCTGTCTTCGTAACGGCGGAATTTCAAAATGGCATCATTCATCTGATCGCTATTGAAAACTCCAAGCGAAACCAGCAATTCAAAGTCTGGAATGGTAAGCGACGTGACGCGTAAGAAAAGCTCCGGTTCAAGCTTGCGAATTATATCGGTCAAGGCCTCCTCGCGAAAATCGGTAAGATACATGAAAATAGGTATACGAGTGGCAAATTTCATCAGTTTTTCCTGTACCTGCCGACGCTTGCTCTTGTATTCCTTTTCCTCATCAGTCAGTTGCTTCTTCTCTTTTGGAGTGATATCGTCGCCTTTTCGCTTCAAATTCTTGATTTTCTCTGATTTATTGACAATCGTCTCAATAATATCGCCACCCAAAGCGCGGAAACCTTCAATTTTCATTATAGCTTCCATAGCCGCCTTGTTGTTCAACACTCTTCTTAAAGTCAAATTGTCAACATTTACCAAGGTTGCGCTATTCCAACGTCGCGCCAAAAGCGTTGCTGTAGTACCATTATCAACAAAATCAAGGATTTCTGTAGCATTTACAATCTGCATGCTACTGCCGTCGAATTGCAAGATTGGCAGGAAACCAATAAACTCATCCACTTTTTGAGTGGCATTTTTATGAATATCGGTATTCAATCGGTTAGCGTAACTAACCACTTGCCTCAAAGCACGGTTCGGAGCAAAATCGAACACATAACAAGTCTGTTTTTGAATAATTTTTGTCTTGTTTTCACCTTCAACAACCCATGGCGACTGCACACGAAACGCCGACTGGAAATAGGTTTCGGGCGAAGAGCAGTTACGCAGCATGAAAATCGCCGACAACGGCTTGATTGTTACGCCAGTGGTAAGTTTTCCACAAGTGAGAGTGATGGTTTTCGTCAAAACAGGATTGTCGCCCATGGCATCCTTGACTGGCTCCAAAGCCTCCAAACCCGTGCCAACACTTGAACCGCCGCAATTAACTATGGTATAGTTTTGATAAAAATTGTTGGCCGGACGACGCAAAAGGGTTTCCATCGCATCGCACGACGCCACACTGCTCATAAACCACATCGAATGATTGCAGAGGTCCAGCAACCGGCTGTCGTCATATGGCAAAGCTGGTTTCTGATTTAGCGGCGAATCGCTATTGTTGAAAATTGAAGCTTTACCTCTGATGATATCGAGCCATTTTTGCACAGCATTTTCATGCACAAAACGAGCGTTCTTCCCCTTCCCTTCTGCTTTGAAAAACTCGTTCAGGTCAAACTCATCCATATCGTACTGCTCAATCAATTGGCCGAGGTCGTTGGGCATCTGATATGTCATCATAACCATTGTTGGCAGCTCAAGATACGGATTAGGCTTGCCTTGATATTTTTCTTTCTTATCTTGTTCGTCCTGATATGTCCAGTTGAAAATCTGATTCTCTAAAAACTCACCGTTGGCGATGGCGCGAAATGGGGTACCGCTCAGATAAAGATAATAACTGCCCGTAATAGGCATCTGATCTTCATCGAAAAGCTTACCGCTGATGGTGTCGTAACCGTCTTCCTGCAAAATGTCGTTCATCTCCATCAGTTCCTCTTTCGACGAGCCTTCACCGATGTCCAACAATGTTTTGGCGTTTTCGTTCCATGCACCAAAATGATATTCATCGAGCACAATCAAATCCCAGTTAATGCCATGTACCCACTCGTTTTTCGGCTTAATTCCTCCCGACTTGCTTTTGCCAAGATAATCCTGAAACGAGCCGAAACAAACAATAGGTTTGTCTTGCAGCAATTCTTCCGGCGAACCTCCATCGCGACTGCTGAAAAACTGCCAACCTTCGAAGTCGATGTGTTGCAAAAGGTCATCTCGCCATGCGCCCTCAACCGCCGGTTTGAATGTAAGCACCAGCACACGCTTTGCTTTCATCTTTTTCGCCAACTGATATGTGGTGAAAGTCTTGCCGAAACGCATTTTTGCATTCCAAAGAAAATGAAGAGGTTCATCCTTACCATGTGGCGTTTGGGTGAAATAGTCGTACGTCATTTTAACGGCTCGAGCCTGCTCATCTCGCATCGGAAAGTCGAGCGTACGCTGGGTTTCCATCTGGCGACGGTGCTTAACAGCCAAATAAGCCGCTTTTACATCTTTGAGAGTGCAACGGAACCACTCGCCTGCAGTGTTTTTAAAGCCGTTACGACGCAAACATTCATGCACGGCATGATCGCGAAAATGCTCGCCACTGCCATCTGCATAAAATGCAGTGTCGAACCATTCCAATTTATAGGTCTTGCCAGGCGTAACGATAGGATGCTGCTCCTCAATACGGATATTCACATCCTCCCGGGTGGTGTCGCCGATCTTCAGCTGACCCGGGAAATGGCCATCGCTGTAAGCATAAATCTGCGGCGTAAACCGCCTGTGTTCCGGAAGAATTTCTTTTTGAGTCTTCATTATATGTTTATTAACAATCAATTACATTGTTAATTGACACGATGAAGACCGATTCGTTTAATGAGCGATTTCTATAATAGACACGCCCAATGCCAATTGAATCAACGCAATGGTTTTGCAAGTAAAATTATGTCCAAATGCAAACCATCTTGAAACTTCCGACTCTTTTTTACCTGTGAGACGAGCCAAATCTCTTTTGCTCAATCCCTTTTCATTCAATGTTTTGTATATCTTTTCAGATATACTGAAATTTAATTCAAACGATGCTCTCTCTTGAGGTGTAATTGAATCATACGCCTCTTTTAAAATTGGTGAATAAATCTTTGTATGGTTATCTGTTTTCATGATAATTGAAAAACTTTTCCTTCGATTCCGGTAATAACATTTTTCTCAATCGTCACTGACCCATCTTTTTGTGCTTCTTCAAGCAATTTATCAAACTCCTGCAAATTCATGACATAACCGCTCAATTCTGAGTTTTCTTCATAAGTGCGTGTCTCTTTTCTTCCACCATTTCCGACAATAAGAATCTGATCTGAAATACGTAAACAATACAACCGCAACTTGCGAGAATCTATTGACAGCGCCGCCACATGATCACTCATTTTCCCCTCTGGACGGAAAAACCGCTCCAAAGCTCCAACCGCCATTATCTTTTCCAATGCCAAAATAATGTTTTTATAATCAGTGTTCAATGTAGCATCATCCTTGAATTTTTGCACAAACTTCTCAAATTCACTAACAGCATTGCCTTCAAAACAAATCGAATACAAACTCACATTATCTGTCTGCTCCAACGTCTTAATACTTACTTCTTTCATAACCACTCAATTAATAACGATGCAAAGATAACACTTTTTTTCACATATTTAACATATATGTGAAATTTTTTCAGTCTTCATCATGTCAAAGAGCAAAAAACACTGCTATTCCATCGGTTTTATCATCGATTCAATAAATGCTATCTCGTCTTTATCCAAATTGTATTTTTTGTACAACATCTCGTCAGTCCAAGGATGAGAGAAATCTTGGAGAGGAACAAATTGAAATTTATCTTTGGAAATGTTAATAGAAGTCAATGCCTGCAAAAGAAGGAACCTGAAAAATTTTGTTTTTGCGTACGAATAAAGACCGACTGCCTCATTTTTCTTATTAAATGCAGCCAATACAAGATATGTTTCCGTACAAACCTCACAAGGTTCTAACACTTGTAGAGAAGATGTGACCATGTAATTCCCTTCAGATGTTGGTTTGTTTCCTCCTGACATCGCTTTTGTAATAACAACCTTATACTTGCTAACAATATTCTCTTTGTCATCGAACTCAGTGTTATCAATGAATGACTTCCCATCTATAGACAGTAAAACATAGTCATTTCGTTGTCTCTGTTTGTGTCCTTTCACACTGCTTATTATCGAAAAACAATTTCTACTATATACCAATCCATCCATTGATAAAGGAGTGATTTTTTTTATTTTACGGATGATACTTATTGCCTCATTATCCCTAATAAATACAGAGTATTCATCCAATTTTCTTTCCAATACAGATGTGACTGTATTTCCTTTGATATTAGTAACCTTACACAATCCTGTATAGTCTTTCTCCCAAAGAAAATAGCAAACACCTCCAGCAATAATAACACCAGGAAAACATTCGGCACTATTGGGATAGTCATACAAAAATTTAATGTGTTTATCTTTTAACATAGAATTTCTAAAATCATCCAGTCCCTTTCCCCCTGCGTACCACCTTGCTGGAATAATCATTAGTAAATATCGTGGTTGTAACTTTTTCGCCCTTTCTACAAAATGATGATATAACGGCATTGCACTTGATCCTGTACCACCGCCGTCATTCAACTGATACGGCGGATTTCCAATAATTACGTCAAATTCCATATTCTTATTAAAAATGTCATTTATATTCTTATGAATGAATGGATAAGCATAGTTTTCGCCCTTTTCATCGCGGTCGTATTGGACTTGGTTTGCTCCACATTTCTTACACTTTCCATTTTCCCATTTATGCTCGCAGCGCATATAACGCAGATGGCCTTGCTCGTCATTAAAACATGTAGCAACGGAATATTCGCCATCGGCTTTCTTGGCGCAATAAAGCGTGCGGCGTCCCATCTCGGCTGTAAGTCGGGTCAATGCAATACCGAACAACTGTTTGCTCATTATATGGTCGATGCGTTTTTGAAGGTCGGGGATTTCTTTTTCCAAACCTTTCAACAAACGTTTGGCAATTTCACGCAGAAACACTCCGCTTTTGCAACAAGGGTCGAGAAATGTAGTTTTAGAGCTACAGAACAGCTCTTGCGGCAACAGATCAAGCATCTTATTGGCAAGTTCGGGCGATGTAAAAACCTCATCACTGCTAAGGTTTGCCAAACAGTTGAGGATGTCGGTGACATGAACGTTATTTGGTTTCATAGCTGTAGATTTTTGTATAGTGAACTAATGGAAACTCGCGCACAGGCTCATCGAAATGCTGAGCCTCACCTTGTTCGTCGAACAGAGAATACTGGTGTTCTTTTTTAACCAAGAAATCGAACTGGAAATCACGCCGTTGCACCTTATCGCCAATGAATGTCCACTCGCTGAACACAATAGGTTTGCCGTCGGCGGCCGTGTAGGTCAGGGCATCGCCTTGAACGATGTTGCGGTTGAGGATGTAACGGAGGTTTTTGTGAAAACCATCATATGTTTTTTGAGACGTTTCGGGAAACGTCTCTACAATGTATTCGAACAAACGATTTCGGCATTGTTCAGCGTTATCGGGCAGCAATTCAATGCCATATACGCTACTGACTGCCTGTAATGTGTATTTCTGAAATTCGGATGTGTTGCGGTTGTAGCGTGCCGCCACGGTATTCATTTTACGGCGCAGAATTTCGATAAGGAAGTTGCCGTCGCCGCATGCGGGTTCAAGGAAACGGCTGTCGATGCGTTCCGACTCGTCTTTCACCAAATCGAGCATCGCGTTCACCTCGCGCGGGTTGGTAAACACCTCACCATGGTCAGCCACCCGCTTTTTGGATTTCACTTGGGTGCTTTCGGGCATTTGCTATTTGTTAATTTCTTAAATTTTTAGCAATTTGCCACGAATCCCCACCTTATCGACTATCCTACGACCATATAAAAAAGGAGGCGAGCACCTCGTCTCCTGTCTGCGGCCGTAGGATGCCGGGAAAGAATAGACAAAAATGCTCGCTTTGATACGAGCATCTGCTTTTGTCGTTCTTTTCCTTTGAAATTTCCTACGTTTCAGACAGGCCGGAACAAATAGCAAACGCTATGTTATGTAATATTATTTACTCTTCTATTTCTATCTTATAATGTTTGTTTTACATTGCAAAATTAGAAATTATTTGGCATAAATCAAATTTTTTTGAAAAAAGTAATTATTTATCTTGGCTCCGCCCCCACGGCGCTCTGCGGCGGGTGGGCCCGGCCCGAATCGCGGGGCAGCGGTGGCCCAAAAGCCGGACTAAGCGGTTGATACTCAAGGCGGGGCGCCTAGTCGTTTGCTTCTGAAAGAAGCACTCCCCGCCATGAGGATCACCGCCTTAGGACGGCTGCAGCGGGGGCCGATAATTTCGGGCCTTGATCTTTTGGTTCCTTTTCCATCAAGGGAAAAGAACAATGAAACCGCCCCCTCGGGGCGTAAAAATCAAAAATATTTTTGAAAATTTAATGGAATCTTTGGAAGATTATATATCTTTGCATCGGAAAGTGTATCGTAGGTAGAGCCATGATCCGGAACGGAGGCAGGGTTTCTCCCTGAGGAGTGGGTTCGACTCCCACCGCCCACGATACACTTTCTTTTTTATTTGTCTTGGTTTCGCCCCCATGTCGCTTCGCGGCGGGCAGGCTGGCCCGAATCGCGGGGCAGCAATGGCCCAAAAGCCGGACTAAGCGGTTGATACTCAAGGCGGGGCGCCTAGTCGTTTGCTTCTAAAAGAAGCACTCCCCGCCATGAGAATCACCGCCTTAGGACGGCTGCAGCGGGGACTCCGATAATTTCGGGCCTAGATCTTTGGTTCTTTCCATCATGGGAAAGAACAATGAAACCGCCCCCTCGGGGCGTAAAAAAAAGGACGCTGTTAAGCGTCCAATAAACCAATTGAATGACGAACCATCACAATCGAATTCCGATAAAGGCAAATATCTGCCATTGACTATTAGTCGTTATCAATTTATTGTTACTGAAATTCGTCCAATTAAGCTGAGTCGTCGCACCGGCAAACCATCTAGGGTTGAAATTATACACAAGGGCTCCACGGCATGCTATGAACAATTCAGGAAAATCAGAACTCGCCACATAGTCATCCTCCATATAATTATTAACCACAGTTCTGCTATTAATCACAAAATATGGAAGAGCAGACAAGTGTACGAGCATTTTTTTGAACAGCACAAAATTGTATGCGTATCCGACACCTATGCCATACGTCACGTTTTGGAATTTAAAGAGTTGGTCGCCAGACAGAGTGTCGCCGATATTAATGGCATTCACATGAAATTCACCTCCGACAAGCAAACTGCCGGCGCTCTTTTTTTGAATAAACATCTGTGTGTACGCCGCCGGATATGAAAATTTCTTATTGTTTATGGCATAGTAAAAATTGAAATTAAATACGGTTTGTGACACCTTTCCTTCCGGAACATCCAATTCTAAAGGCAAAGGAATATAAATTGTATCATTATCATAGATAAGAGGAAATTCCGACATGCCGGGAACGTCAAAAGTATACTTGCCGATCAGGCTTAGGATACCGCTCAAGCTAAACTCGAAACCGAATTTCTTGCCATACATATTCAGCTTTACGTCGAAATCCTGATCTTTTACGCCCTTAAGCTTTTTAAAACTGATACCTCCACCAATGGCAACACCTTTATAACCCACCTGAATGTTGAGTTTCGGCTTCAATCCGGTACTAAGTGTTGATTCAAATTTTGTGCCTTGATAATCGCCTGTGGTGTAAAATTTCTGTATCAGAGTCATAGTCCTCAACTTAAACGTCCACTTGGTGCCGACAGGACGTCCGATATATGTCGAATCGTATGTTATTTTGTCGTAATTTCTGAACAGGAAGAATCCTTTTTTCTCTGACTCCTGCGCCATCAGGGCGAAGCAACTTAAAATCGTTATTAAAGTTAGAAACAGTTTCTTCATAAATAGAGTACTATTTTACACAGAATGAATTCGAATGCAAAAATATGAATTTATTTTCAATTTTTAAAAACAAAATTGTAACTTTGCACCAACTAAACATTTTTGTATATCTAAACACAACAACTATGACAAAAAAATTACTTTTCACAGCATTTATTATGCTTTTTTTGGGAGTTTCAACCATAAACGCACAAGAAACCACCAAGCTTAATGTTCCGAAACACGCTGTCTCAGTACAGCTTCCATTATCATTGACAAAGGCTGGTATCGGCGCGAGGTTTTCTTACGACTACACCAACAATCTGCGCTTCACCATCGATGGCAACTATTATTTTTATTCATCAAATAGAGCCCAAAAGAGAACTGTCGACAGAAACGACCTTACGAAGACAGGCACAATTGCCTGGGGAAGACGTGCCGACCTTAGCTTCAACGCCAATTTCATATTCGGCAGAGAAAATTTCCATATTTATCTGATAGCTGGTTTTTATTTGACGGCGGGTTATTCAAACGCAAAAAAAATAGTAGGGGCAGTGTATGACCTTGTCACGTTGGGAGAAATTCAGAATACAGATGACGACGGCACCGATGACTATGTTTACCTTGACGACGGCTACAAATATTTTTACACTGACCGACTTGATAAGATGTTCAGAATCGGTGGAGGTCTGAATGTCGGTTTCGGCGCTGAGTATCAGATTAATATGCACAACAGGGTTTTCCTTGAACAGCATGCTGCTCTCGGCTCTATGGTCGGAATATTCATCAAGCTTGGCTACTCCTGGTGCTTCTAAAAACTACGGATAACATTCCAAACCAAAGTTGGCTCATACCCTTTCTGCATGGCGTATTGAGCCAATTTTGCTTTTCGTTTATAGGGGTCTGATTCGTTGATTTTCTTGGCATTCAAAACTTTTATCAACTCTTCACGATAAATTTCAGGGTCGATTTCCGATAAGGCGTTGCTGATGATTTCATCGCTGACGCCTTTCATTTTCAATGCCATGCGGATTTTGTTCATACCCCATTTTTTGAGATTGATTTTGCTTCTCACAAAAGTGGAGGCATAACGCTGATCGTCGATATAGCCTTCATCCACTAGAAGTTGCATGATTATTTTCTTGTCGGAATCGGGTATGTCGAAAGTGGCGAGCTTCATTCTCACCTCCTGCGTGCACCGGTCTTGATAGGCGCAGTATCGCAACAACTTTTTTAATACTATATCGCGATTGAGTTCCATCATTAATTTCCGTATAGTCGGTTTATCCAGTCGGCTTTACCCATTTTCCTCAGCGTTTGCTTCACCCACTGGCGGTTTTCGGGTTTGTACCAGAAGAAAAACCGTTGCTGTGCGAGCTTTTCTTCTTTGTTTTTCGCCACAAACACAGGTTGCAGAGTGTACGGGTCGTAGCCCGAATAATAGATTTCGGTTGCCAAAGTCATCGGTGTGGGCGTAAAGTCCTGTACTTGCTCCAAATGATAGCCCAACTCCTTGGTTTTCACCGCAAGTTCAGCCATATCCATTAAGGTGCACGCCGGATGGCTCGATATAAAATAAGGTATCAGTTGCTGGTTGAGGTGATATTTCTCGTTGACCTGATCGAAGCGTTTTTTCAGCTTCTGGAACAGCGAGAACGGCGGTTTGCGCATGAGTTTCAGCACGTTGTCGCCAACCTGTTCGGGCGCCACCTTCAGTCGGCCACTAACGTGGCGACGCATCAGTTGCTCGAAATATTCATCGTAACCGAGACGGCCGTCAGGGTCGTCGTTGGTTAAAAACAAGTCGTAACGAATGCCCGAGCCTATGGTCACCTTTTTTATATTAGGGTTCTTGTCGACCTCTTTATAAAGTTCGATCAAAGGATGATGGTCGGTGTTCAGATTCTTGCAGATACTGGGCTGGATGCAGGTGGGGCGGGTGCATTTTTCGCACAGCGACTCATCTTTGCCACGCATTCGGTACATATTTGCCGACGGACCTCCCAAATCACTGATATAGCCTTTAAAATCAGGCATTTGGGTAACTTGCTCAACTTCTTTCAGAATCGACTCTTTGCTCCTCGATGCCACAAATTTTCCCTGATGCGCCGAAATTGTGCAGAAGGCGCAGCCGCCGAAGCAACCGCGATGAATGTTCACCGAGTGGCGAATCATCTCGTAAGCCGGAATCGGGCCGCGTTTGGCATATTTTGGATGCGGCATTCGGGTGTACGGCAGGTCGAAGGCGGCGTCGATTTGCTCGGTTGTGTAAGTCGGATACGGCGGATTGATGTAAAGCGTATAAGCGCCTACATCTTGCAACAATCTTGCGGCATGTTTTTTATTCGACTCCTCCTCCACATGCTTGAAATTCGATGCGTAGAGTTTCTTGTCTTTCAAGCAGACCTCATGCGAAACGAGTCTTATGTCCTGCCATTCCGATTCGATGAATTGCGATTTCTTTTTCAGGAAAAACGTTTGCGGAATACTGGTGATCTCATCGATTTTTTTGCCTGCTTCAAGAGCCTTTGCAATCTCGACATTGGCAATTTCTCCCATGCCATAGACCCCCATATCAGCCTGAGAATCAACAAGAATCGATGGTTTTAGAGTGTCAGACCAGTAATCGTAATGCGTCACACGGCGCAACGACGCCTCTATGCCACCCAAGACGACTGGCACATCGGGATATAGCTGTTTCAAGATTTTTGAGTAGACCGTAGTTGCGTAATCCGGACGGAAACCTGCTTCGCCGCCAGGAGTGTAAGCGTCGTTAGAACGCAAGCGTTTGTTGGCGGTGTAATGATTAACCATCGAGTCCATGCTACCCGACGATACACCGAAAAACAGCCTCGGTTTACCAAACTTGCGGAAGTCGCGCAAGTCGTCGCGCCAGTTGGGCTGCGGGATGATGCCCACTTTATAGCCTTCGCGCTCCAAAGTGCGCCCTATGACTGCCATTCCGAATGAAGGATGGTCGACGTATGCGTCGCCGGTGACAAGCACAATGTCGAGCTCGTCCCATCCGCGCAGGTCGGATTCTTTCTTCGTTATCGGCAGCCACTTGAGATCCATATTATTTCACGCAGAAATCGCGGAAAAACGCAGAAAGCCCTTCCCTTGCGTCAGCAAGCTTGGCAAACCATTCCTCACTTGAATTCTGTCCCACCACGTCGGTGACGTATTTCACCGCAAAGAACGGCACTCCCATCTCACGGCAAACGTCAGCCTCGGCAAACGATTCCATATCAATGACATCGCCTTCGATATCGTTGCCTTCCGTGATGAAGGAATCGCCGGTGTTGCAGGTACCGTACACTAATTGATGCCCCGTAAAGACACTATTAATCGCGTCTCTACCGAATTCAATCTCAGAAACGATACCATCAATTGCCACCTTACGTAAATCTCTGTCAATAAAACGGTTACAGACGATGATATCGCCGACTTTATGATTCAAAGTACCAGCCGAGCCGGCGTTTATCACCATATCGGGATGATATTCGCAGATGGCGCGCATCAGACGCATTGAGGCATTCACCTTGCCCATACCTGTTTCAACATAAATCACTTCCGCGTTAGGGATGTTAACTTCAATTTTTTCCTCAGGAATAGCGTAAACTATTAAAATTTTCATGATTAAAAGTAATTTCATAGCAAATTTATTGTTAAAAATGTCATCGTTTCCATACCAATTTTCATCGAATTCTCGTCGATATCAAAAGTTGACGTATGTTGTTTAGCCACAATGCCTTTCGCAGGATTTGAGGTGCCAAGGCGATAGAAACACGCAGGCACTTTTTGCGAATACCAGGCAAAATCCTCGGCAGTCATCAGTTGAGGCAGATCTTTAACTTTGTCTTCTCCTAAAATCTCTTTTGCGAAAGCAGCGCATTTTTCGGTCAGTTTCACATCGTTTTTCAATGAAGGATAACCTTGTTCGATGTAGACTTCCGCTTCACATCCGTATTCTTTTGCGATATCGTTAGCCACTTTCGATATATTGTTTTTCAATGCTTTACGTTTCGTTTCATCGAAAGTGCGCATCGTGCCTTTCAGATTCACTTCTGAAGGAATGACGTTGTAAGTGCCGTCGGCCCGGAAACCGCCAAATGCCAATAAGACGTCGCCATTTTCCGGATATATTTCCGACAATTTTGTCACGGTTTTCGCCGCCGCCAGCAACGCATTATCACGTTCAGCCGGTTTTGCCGCGTGACCTCCCCTGCCCTTCACGGTGATGTTGACCTCGTCGGACGAAGCCATGTAAGCTCCGGCATGGAATCCCACCTCGCCGCAAGGCAAATCAGGATAAACGTGCTGCCCGATAATCAAATCGACATCACCCAGAACGCCTTCTTTTATCATCAATGAAGCTCCACCCGGCAGTTTTTCCTCACCAGGTTGGAAAATCAGCTTTATCGTGCCAGAGAATCTGTCACGCAAGTCGTTGAGAATGAAGGTAGTGCCAAGCAGCATCGCAGTGTGCGCGTCATGACCGCAGGCATGCATCATGCCGTCGTTGACCGAGCGATAAGGAAGGTCGGTAGTTTCCTGGATAGGGAGAGCGTCCATGTCGGCACGGAGGGCTATCACCTTACCCGTCATTTCGAGCGAAGTCGAGACCCGAGCGAAGCGAGAGCTTTCGCCAGAAGCGAAAAAATCTCCTGCAATTGAATGAGATTTCTCCGCTCCGCTTCGCTCCGGTCGAAATGACGACTCTCCTTTTATCGTAGCAACGACACCTGTTCCCGCGACATCTGATTGATATTCAATATTTTTTGAAGCAAGACAGCGTTTGATGAGTTCGGCGGTTTCCTTCTCGCAAAAACTCAGTTCGGGGTGCTGATGAAGCTGACGGCGGATGGCCACCACCTCATCGAAATACTCGTCACTCTTGGCTTTTATCAATTGCTCCATTATTAATTTTATTTTTTGCAAAAATAAGAAAAATTTTAGTAACTTTGCGCTCCATTTAAAAGAGTCGAAAAAAATTAAAATATAAACAAACGAACATGAAAAAGGAAGTTAAATTTAGTCTCGTTTACCGCGACATGTGGCAGAGTTCGGGCAAATACGTGCCTCGCAAAGACCAACTGGAAAAGATTGCGCCTCTGATTATCGACATGGGATGTTTCGACCGTGTTGAGACCAACGGTGGCGCAGCCGAACAAGTCAACCTGCTCTACGGCGAGAATCCGAATCCGTCGGTGCGCGCTTTCACAGCGGCATTGCACAAGGGCGGCATCGAGTGCCATATGCTCGACCGTGCTCTTAACGCATTGAGAATGAACCCCGTACCAGCCGACGTGCGTCAGTTAATGTACAAGGTGAAAAAAGCTCAGGGAGTTGACATCACACGTATTTTCTGCGGCTTGAACGATGTGCGCAACATCATCCCGTCAATTCAGTGGGCCAACGAAGCCGGCATGATTTCGCAAGCTGCCATGAGTATCACCTATTCTCAGGTACACACTGCCGAGTATTACATGCACATGGCCGATGAACTCATCGCCGCAGGCGCCAAGGAAATCGCTTTGAAAGACATGGCAGGCGTTGGCCGTCCCGTTTCTTTGGGCAAAATCGTCAACCACATCAAGACTCAGCACCCTGAAATCAAAGTACAGTACCACGGTCACACAACTCCAGGCCTTTCGATGGCGTCAATGCTTGAGGTTTGCAAGGCAGGCTGCGATTATGTGGATGTGGCAATGGAGCCGCTTTCATGGGGCACAGTGCACCCTGATGTCATCAGCGTTCAGGCAATGCTGAAAGACGCCGGATTCCTTGTGAAAGACATCGACATGAAAACCTACATGGCTGCCCGCAGCATGACTCAGAGCTTCATCGACGACTTCCTCGGCTACTGGATCGACCCGCGCAACCGTTACATCAACTCTTTGCTCGTCGGTTGCGGTCTGCCTGGCGGCATGATGGGATCATTGATGGCCGACCTAAAGCCGGTGCACGCAGCCATCAACATGAACCGCAAGAATCAGGGACTGCCGGAGCTTTCTGAAGACGAGATGTTGGTTGAACTGTTCCAGGAAGTGCAAGATATATGGCCTAAACTCGGCAATCCGCCACTGGTGACTCCGTTCAGCCAGTACACCAAGAACATCGCTTTGATGAACCTCTTCGCTCTGAGCAAGGGCGAGCCTCGTTATGAGACCAGCATCGACCCTGCCGCATGGGATATGATTCTCGGCAAAGCCGGAAAACTTCCGGGCACACTGGCACCTGAAATCGTGGAATTGGCCAAGAGGAAAGGTTTCGAGTTCTTCACAGGCAACCCGCAGGACAACTACCCTGACGCACTGCCGCATTTCATCGAGATGATGGAGAAAGAAGGTTGGGATCGCGGTCAGGACGACGAAGAGCTGTTTGAGTTTGCAATGCACGAGAAACAGTATCGTGAATACAAGTCGGGCGAGGCAAAACGTCGTTTCAACCAGGAACTCGAGGCCAAGATGCAGGCCAAAGCCGAAAAGAGCGGTATGACCGTCAACCTCGACGACCTTCGCAAGATGCGTCACCCCAACGCCGAAGCCGTCACATCACCAGTGAGTGGCCGTATCATTTGGGAACTCGACGCATACGAGAAGTCGATTCCGCCTGCGACAGGCACCAAATACAACGAAGGCGACACCTTCTGCTACGTGCAGACACCTTACGCACCTGAAGAAATCAAGACCAACTGGAGCGGCAAACTCGTTGAAGTTGTCGCCGAACAAGGCAAGGTGGTCAAGAAAGGCGACATCTTAGCATTCATCGAGAAATAAACACCAGCCCGTCATTTCGAGCGTAACGAAGTGAAGTCGAGAAATCCCCTACAAAAGAGTAGTTACTCAATTGCAGGGGATTTCTCCATTCCGCTTCGCTTCAGTCGAAATGACAACTAATAAATCAGTTTCGTCTTCACGAAACCTTTAATCTCATCTTTTGATGCATTGACACCGAAAACCTTGTTTGGTTTCAGATACCAGACATCATTATGCTGTTTGAACAACGCCTCACCGCCGCCGGTGATGTTGAGCATCACCACATCATCGGGCTTCACCATCTTGCTTTCCACGGCCTGCATGAGCGAGGCAGTCGCCACACCGGCGGCGTGGTAGATATCGATGTCTTCAAGTTCCTTAAACATATCGCAGGCTTTCTGAGCCTCATCGTTGGTAACAGCAAACATTTCTCCATTGGTGTCTTCGAGTGCGTCGAACAGTCCGCCTGCCAGTGAATAAGGCGGTTTGCGGTTACTGAGCACCTTGGCCACTATCTCCGCAGCGTCCTTGCGGGCTTGCTCGGCGTCGTATGGCAACATAGCGCGTGAATGTGCCTTCCATGCGTCATACATAGGAGTGAAAGGTTTGTTCTGTGATGCGCAGATTTTAGCTTTGTTCGAACCGAAACGTCCGTCTTCTATGAAACGCAGGTTAGCCTCCCAAGCTGCTATAGCGCCTGTGCCGCTTCCCACCGCCTGGAAATAGAAATCAGGGATACGTCCGATGAATGTCACCGCCGACATCATAGTTGTGCTCATGCCGTCACGACGGGCGATATTTTTAGCACCACCTTCAGCGAAGAATCCGTCCATTTCGCAAACAATGTTTCCAAGGTTGATTGCGTCGAAATAGTCGCTGCCGTGCTCGGTGCATAGCAGTTTCACACAAGGATTGAGCGGCTTCTCAAACCAAAGCGCGTCGATGTTATCCTCGGGAACGGTGAGCAAAAGATTGATGTTGTTGTCTGAGCACACTTGAGCGAAGGCACGGGCCGTATTGCCTGCCGACGACACCACCATAACCTGTTTGCGCAGCTTTTCGTCAAGACGGGCGCACACCGAATAAGCTTCTGTCTCCTTGAAAGAGCAGGTGCGCATCTTAGCGCCTATCTCAGGATAATATCCATTGAATGTAATGTATAAGTTATTGAGTCCCAATTTCTTGGCAAGTTTCTCGCTCTTGTATGTCACCGGACATGAAGCTCCTTTCAAAAGGTTTTTCAGAGGCATCCAGTCGGCAAAACGGTACAATCCGCCGTTTTCAGGTTTTACCTCCAATTGTTTCTTGTCGTAAATGGCTCTGATCAGACTTGGCTTGTCGCAGCCCGGAAAATCGAGCATCCATCCTGAATCTTCTGCAACGCGTCCGTCAGCGACGCATTTTACCTGATATTTCGTAGGTTTAAAAGTCATAAAAAAAACATTATTTCAAGGTCGCAAAGATAGTAAATTATTTTACTAATTTAAAAAAATGACAAAATTTTTGCCCTTTGTTAATAATTATTTACAAGAAATACATATCTTTGTAGCTCGAAAATGAGTAAATTTAATATCATGAGAAACTTGAAACACGTAATTTTATTAGCAATTGCTATGTTGTTCGTCGTTTCGGCCCAGGCGCAGAAAGACGAGAAACCGGTTTATCAATTTACAGACGATGTTTTGGTCGACCACACCATCGTCCAGAACCAGGCCAAGTCGGGCACATGCTGGTGTTTTGCCGGCACAGGCTTTGCCGAGGCTGAGATTTTAAAGAAATATGGCGTGAAACTCAATCTCTCGGAAATGTTTTCAGTGCGTTGGGCTTACACCAAAAAGTTCGACCGCTTCGTCAAATTGCACACTGCCACCAACCTCAGCGTAGGCGGTGAGATTTTCGACGTGCTTTATGCCATCAATGACGCAGGCATGATAACCGACGAGGCTTACAGCGGTCTGGTAATCGGCGACGACAAGCACAATCACAGCGAGATGCAGAAATGCATAGACGGCTATGCCAGAGTGGTGACTCAGAAGAGCAACGGCCGCATACTCTACGAGACATATCCTAAGGTTTTGAACAGCATTCTCGATGCCTACCTCGGCGAGGTGCCTGAAGAGTTCGAATACGAAGGTGTGAAATACACTCCTAAATCATTTGCCGAGAAATACGCTCTCGACATCAACGATTATGTGCAGTTCGCATCATTCATCGACCAGGAAATGTACAAGCCTTTCCTCCTGCTCATCCCCGACAACTGGACCTACACCATGACTTACAACATGGGGTTCGACGAGATGATGGCTGAGGTTGACAACGCCCTTAACAACGGCTACACAGTGGGTTGGGCTCAGGATGTCAGCGACAAAGGCTTCTCACGCAAAGACGGCGTAGCAATAGTTCCTGAGGATGACGTGAACAAAATCCGCGAAAGCAACCCCAAGGCATTCAAGAAAATGACCGACGAAGAAGTGCTTGCCAAGCAGTATTCTTTTGAATATATCATGCCAGAAATGGAAATCACCGCCGAAATGCATCAGCAAGCCTACGACGACTGGAGCACCGGCGACGACCACAGCATGCTTCTGGTTGGCATAGCCCACGACCAGAACGGCAATAAATACTACAAAGTGAAAAACTCTTGGGGCGAGAGCGGCCCATACAAAGGCTATTGGTACTGCTCAGAGCAGTTCGTGAAGCTGCACACAGTGTTCTTCACAGTGAACAAGGCCGCATTTTCAGATGGAATGAAAAAGAATCTCTTCTAGCCGTCATTTCGACCGACCGAAGGGAATGGAGAAATCTACTGCAACAAATTTAATATTAACATAAAAATAAAATTAAAATGAAATTCAGACATTTTTTAATGGCAGCAGCTATGATGCTTAGCGTGCCGACATTTGCACAAGGTCCTGAAAAGGAAGCAAATCCCGAAGAAGAAGGTTACAAATTTGAAATCATCAAGGAATTACCTGTAACATCTGTGAAAGACCAGAACAGAGCAGGTACATGCTGGTGCTACTCATCACTCGGTTTCTTCGAGGCTGAATTGCTTCGTATGGGCAAGCCAGAATACGATTTCTCAGAAATGTACATCGTTTACAAGACTTATCAGGATCGTGCCGACCGTCACGTCCGCACACACGGTGACGTTTCATATGCAGAAGGCGGCGCTTTCGGTGATGTCATCTATGCCATCAAACATTACGGCCTTGTTCCGGATGTTGAGATGAGAGCAGGTCAGATGCACGGCGACAGCCTCAGCGACTTCTCAGAGTTTTCAAGCGTCAGCGGCAAGTTCCTCGAAGGCGTAGTAAAATGCAAAACCCTCCAGCTCGGTGTCGACGAGAACCACACCCCGCTTTGGAAAACAGCTTTCAACGGCATTCTTGACGCCTACATCGGCAAATGCCCTGAGACATTCGTTTACAACGGCAAAGAATATACTCCTATGGAGTTCGCAAAATCAACAGGTTTGAACATGGACGACTATGTCAATCTCGCCTCATTCTCGCATGAGCCATGGTATGAGCCATTCGTAATCGAGGTTCAGGACAACTGGCGCTGGGGCAAGGCATACAACCTCCCAGTTGATGAGTTCATGGAGGTGATGAACAACGCCATCGACAACGGCTACCCGATCGCTTGGGGCGCTGACGTCAGCGAAAGAGGCTGGCTCCGTGGCAAGATGGCAGGCGTTTGCGTGCTTCCAGACCTTGAGAACCAGGCAGCTGATAAATCAGGAACCGACTTCGCACACTGGAACGGCCTCAGCGCAGCCGACCGCCAGAAAGAAGCAATGAGCAAGCCAACTCCACAGCGTTGGGTCAACGACCAGGATCGTATCGACGCTTACAACAACTACGAGACAACCGACGACCACGGCATGGTGATCTACGGCAAGGCAAAAGACCAGATGGGCAACGTTTACTTCATGGTTAAGAACTCATGGGGCGACGCAGGCAACTACAATGGCAACTGGTACTGCTCGGAAGCATTTGTGCGTTACAAAACCTTGAACTATGTGGTTCACAAAGACGCTCTTCCAAAAGCTATCAGAAAGAAACTCGGAATCAAATAAATTGACAGTTAGCAGTTGGCAGTTACCAGTTGGAATGATAACTGCCAACTGCTAACTGGTAACTTTTTATAAAGTGTTACAGGAAATCGAAAAAAAATTTTTGGTTAAGGGCGACTTCAGAAATGAAGTGTTCAAAACCGTTCATATCGTTCAAGGCTACCTCTCAAGAGTGCCTGAACGAGTAGTTCGCATCAGAA
>Ga0129307_1001280_pt1 | contig 28310 bp, 21 predicted proteins | sample P1105metagenome_FD_94437 | JGI IMG/M metagenome (GOLD analysis project Ga0129307, IMG submission 94437) | Capybara group fecal microbial communities from Wisconsin, USA - P1105 metagenome | ecosystem: Host-associated > Mammals > Digestive system > Large intestine > Fecal | place: USA: Wisconsin...
AAGATCCAGGGCATCGGCGACGGATTCGTGCCGGATGTCATGGATCCGGGGCTGGTGGACGAAATGCTCAAGATCAGCGACGATGAAGCTCTCAAATACGCACGTATGGTCTCACAGACGGAAGGCCTGCTCGTGGGTATCTCTTCCGGCGGCTACCTGGCAGCGGCAGTGCGTCTGGCGAGGCGCCCTGAAAACGAAGGAAAGACCATTGCCACCGTCTTTATGGACAGCGGCATGCGGTATTTCTCAACAGAACTGTTTGACTGATAAGGGCGTGTTCAGTCCGCCATGACGGAGACTTCCCGGATGCCGTAGAATTCCAGCAGCCGGACGGCTTCATCATTGAACCGCTCCCCGCTGACAGCAATGGGAACTGCCGGCGGACAGGAAACGGTAGGAACGGCACAGATCTTCCCTGCGGCTTCGGAGGAAGGAATGACGCGGGAAGGACTGAGCAGGGCTTCGCGGACCGACAGGGCTTTTTCCAGGACCGGGATCTTAAGAGAGACGGTTCCGGCTTCCGGGATCCGGGCAGGATCTGCAAGTTCTTTACACGCCGCGAGGATCCGTTCGAAGTCTGCGTCACGGTTTTCCGGCGTGAACATCAGTACAAGGTACTCGGCGTCGTGATACTCGCATTCGATCCGGTGTTCACGGAACATGGCGACGGCTTCATCGCCGGAAAGGCCCAGCGGAGCGCAGTCAAGTACGAGCTTCAGGGGCTCGGTATCAAGGAACGGGACGCGGATACTTTGAAGATCCTGTTTTAAGCTGTTTACGGACTGGATGGTCTCATCCAGTCTTTTTTTGTATCCTTCCGCAAGATAACGGTTGCAAAGGTCCAGAGACTGGAGGATCAGGTAGGAAGGACTGGAGGTGCCGAATACGGACAAGGCTTCTCTTGCGTGGGAAGAAAGTGTTTCAGAGTACTTCCCCAAACGATCCGAAATATGCAGATACGCACCGCCGGTCAGTGCCGGCAGGGTCTTGTGGGCAGAGTCGCAGCACATGGCGGCACCGAGGTCCATGGGATGTACCGGCGTTTCCAGGAAATGCAGGTAAGCGCCGTGTGCGTTGTCCACGAGCAGGGGAAGACCAAATCTGTCGCAGACCCCGGCGAGGCCCCGGATATCAGCAACACCTCCGAGATAATCCGGAGAGGTGATATAGACGGCATCCGGAAGCCGGCTGTTTTCCGAATAAGACAAAAGCGTCCGGCGGAGCCTTTCCGGTGTAACAGGGCAGCTGCAGACGGAAGCCGGCAGCTTGTCGTTCGGGGCGTCATTCCCGGGGCTTTCCGGATATAGCCACTCCACGTCCAGATCGAGCAATGCGCAGGCGCTGATAAAAGCTTTGTGAACATTGCGGGCAGCCAGGACCGTAAACCTGACGGAGTTCCGGCGGCACGGGCAGCAGGAGGAAGCCAGCATCAGCATTGCCCGGATCACGTGGCTGGATCCTTCTGTGGAGTAGAAGGTCCTGTAGGTGCCGAACAGCCGGGCGGCATTCCTCTCGCTTTCCGCGATGATGCCGTCAGCGTGGAAGAGATCATCCGCTCCGGTGATCTCCGTCAGGTCGCGTTCTTCGCAGCCGAGGAGGCTCCGGCCTTTGTGTCCCGGCATGTGCAGCCGGCTTGTTCCGGACGCGATATATTCATTTACAAAATCATAGATCGGAGTATTCATGGAAATCATTGTATCACGCGGCCGGAGGGCTTGACAAGAATCGTCGGGGTCGTTGCCCGAACCGTGAATTTGTGTTAATATTTTTATAGACCCGCCGCGTCTGTTTGAGACAGGAAAAGCCCGGGGCGGCGAGCGGGACAGAATGAGAGAATGACCAATGAATGCAGAGATCTTATGTGTAGGAACTGAAATACTGCTGGGTGACATCACCAATACCAATGCCACCTATATATCCCGGAAGCTGGCGGAAAAAGGTATCAATGTCTTCCATCACACCGTTGTGGGAGATAATCCGGCGAGGCTTGAGGAAGCCCTTACCATTGCGATCCGCCGCAGCGATCTGGTCATCACGACCGGCGGCCTCGGCCCGACCTATGATGATCTGACCAAGGAGATCACGGCGGCGCATTTCGGTAAGAAGCTCTGCCTCCATCAGGCAAGCTATGACGAGATCACCGGGTATTTCGGGAGGAGCCCTTCCCGTATGACATCCAACAACCTGAAGCAGGCGGTGCTCCCGGAGGGCTGCCTGGTCATGCCCAACCACAACGGAACGGCGCCGGGCGTCATTATTGAAGCCCGCAATGCGGAGATCCCGGCACATGCCGTCCTCGGAGACATCGAGGCGGAGGTGGCGGCTGCGATCAGCGCGGGAAGTCACGAGGATGACGGTATCTGCTATGTGAAAGATGCGGCAGAGCGTCCGCAGTCTTCCGCCCTTCCGGAAAAGATCGCCATCCTTCTGCCCGGTCCGCCGCGGGAAATGCGGGCCATGTGGGAGGAATCTGTGGATCCATATCTGGACCGGCTTTCGGAATACACGATCGTTTCCCACAGCATCAAACTTTTCGGGATCGGGGAGAGCGCCATGGAATCCATGCTCCATGAATACCTGCTGGAGCATACCAATCCCACGGCGGCACCCTATGCAAAGGACGGCGAATGCCTCCTGCGGGTGACTGCAAAGGCACATACCGCCGGGGAAGCGGAAGCCATGCTTGCTCCGATGGTCGGCGAGCTCTGCGAAAAACTGGATAAATATGTTTACGGCGTGGATGTACCGGACATCCAGACGGCCCTCGTGCATACGCTGAAGGAACGGGGCCTTACGATCTCCGCGGCGGAAAGCTTTACCGGCGGACTCATTGCAAAGCGGATCACGGATGTTTCCGGAGCTTCTTCGGTCATTGCCTACAGCGCGGTGACCTATGCCAATGCGGCAAAACATAAATACCTCGGCGTGGAGGAAGAGACTCTGGACGCTTACGGCGCAGTCTCGTGGCAGACCGCAAAGCAGATGGCGGAGGGGATCCGCCGTGTATCCGGTGCGGATATCGGGGTAGCCACCACGGGCGTGGCGGGTCCGGACCCTTCAGAAGGAAAGGCGGTCGGCACCTGTTTTGTGGCGGTGTGCTATCCGGACCCGGCAGCAGACCGGGAGGCAGCCGGTATACCGTATGATCCCGCGGAGGACATTGCGGTAAGCCAGATATGGCCGCAGACAGATGAACCGTCGGTGTTCCGGCAGGACGGGACCATCACCGTGGTGCAGCAGCTGCATCTGGGACGGGGCCGTGTGGATGACCGGGAACTGATCCGTTTTATCGGGGCTTCCCACGCGCTCAATATGGCAAGAAAAGCAGCATTAAGGATAAAAGAAATGTAAAAGGACCGATTGCATCCGGGATGCAGGATCGGAAATTAAAGGGGGATGAATATGGGAGAGATACGCAAGCTGACGATCTTACATTCGAATGACATGCACGGAGACTTTCTGCCCAAGGACGTCGACGGCAAAGAGACCGGCGGACTGACGAGGCTGAGCGGCTATGTAGACAAAGTCCGCAAAGAAAAAGACAACGTGATCTATGCGATCGCCGGAGACATGTTCCGGGGATCCATCATCGATTCGGAATACATGGGCCTTTCCACGATAGATCTGGTCAACAACCTGATGCCTGATGTGGCAACCGTCGGCAATCATGAAGTCGACTACGGCATCGGCCATCTGCTGTTCCTGGAAAAGTGTGCCAAGTTCCCGATCATCAACGCCAACATGTTCGTGACCATGAACAACACCCGTATGTTCCAGCCGTATATCAACATCGAGGTCGGGGGAATGCGGATCCTGTTCATCGGCATCCTGACGGAAGAGGTACTTGCTTCCGCAAAGAGCGAAAAGATCATCGGAACCTTTATCGACGTCGAGGAAGCGGCCAAAGAGGTCGGTATTATCTGCGACAACTACCGTACGGTCAATACGGACATGGTCGTGCTGCTCACCCATATCGGCATCGATCAGGACAGGGAGCTGGCAAAGCTCCTGCATCCGGACTGGGGCGTAGATCTGATCATCGGAGGCCATACGCATACATTTATGACCGAACCGGAGTACGTCAACGAGATACCGATCGTACAGGCCGGTACCGGCACCGGGGTCATCGGACGTTTTGACCTGCAGTACGATACGGGTGAAAAACGCATCGTGGATCTGCGCTGGCGCTGTGAACCGATCAATGAGGATACTGCGCCGAAGGATCCGATCATGGAAGAACTGCTGGACAGCTACCGCACCGAGACGGACCGCAAGTACAAGAGGGTCGTCACAAGATGGGCAAGGAAACTGACCCATCCTGCAAGGGAGCAGGAAACGGAGATGGGCAACCTCTACGCGGACGCGATCCAGTGGGAGTCGAGCTTTGACATCATGATGATGGGCTCCGGAGCGATCCGTAAAAAAGAGATGGGACCTGTGATCGAGTATCAGGATATGCTGGAGAACACGCCTTTCGATGACGCCCTGTGGATGCTGGAGGTGACCGGCGCCCAGTTCAGGCGCATGATGCAGCACATCCTGCGCGATGAGGCGTGGGAAGGACACACGGAGTTTTATCAGGTTTCAAAGGGAGTCAGGGTCAAATACCGCAAGAGCACGCATACGATCGAAGAGTTCAAGTTCCGCGGCGAAGATATCAGGGACGACCAGCTTATAAAGATCGCGCTGCAGACATATCATTATGAGAATTTTGACGAATTCCTCGGTGTTCCGCTCGCGGAAGTGGCGGCAAATATGAAGCCCCGCTGTGTGGCGACTTCGGTCAACAACATCATTGAGGAGTATTTTGCAACGAACAGCGGCTTGGATTCCCATGTGGAAGGGCGCCTGGAGATCGTGGAGTAAGCTTCGGTCAGAGGAGGTCAGGATGCGCAAGAGATGCAGACATATACATGCGGCAAAAGCAAAGATCCTCGCAATGCTGATCGCCGGAATGACAGCGGCGGTGCTTGCGGGCTGCGGCAGTGCTGCTGAAGAGACGAAAGCCTCCGAGGAGACCTCTTCGGCTGCAGTACAGGAAACGACGTCGAAAGCAGCGGAAACATCTGTCCGGGAGACGGAGACCGCGGCGGCGGAAAGCGAAGCGGAGGCAGCGGAAACGGTACCGGAAACGGACGCCGCAGAAGATGCCGTATACTATGCTCCTCAGCCCGGTGAAGCGGTGCCTGCCATCGAGGGAAGCTACAGCGCCGGACGGGTCGTCGTATTTGATGATGCGGCATATATCAGCCAGCCTGACGGCATTTACAGGCTGGATCAGGGCAGTACTGAACCGGAACTCCTGGTCAGTGCGATGATGGATCCGGAGTCCGAAATATGTACGGACGGATGGATGCTTTATTACTGCGGGCATGACGGCGCCGTAATGGAGCTGGATCTGAAGAAAAAGGGTGCAAAGCCGGTCCGGATCTCGGATAAGAGCCTTGTTCTTCCGAAGGGCAGCGGCGTGACCGGCGCGAGCCATCATTCGCTTTACCTTGAGGTCAACAACTTCGCGGCGTCGGAAGAGGAAGAAGACTATTACACCGGAGGACTTCCGGACGTCATCCGGATGGACCGGAAGAGCGGTCTTGCAAAGGAGACATTTGAAGGCTGTTTCGGCGGCTGCGGCGGCGGTCTCACTTATGTTGTGCAGGACGGCTTCGACGTTTCGCCGAGGGAACTGAAGATCTTTGATTTTCAGGATCATGAGATCGTTGATGAGCCCGGCGCCTGGTCAGTTACCGCGGAACAGGGGACGGTATGGTACAGCATATCGGAAGAGGATTCCGAATATGCGAACGCGGTCCTTTATAAGATCGATATCGACGAGGCGGAGGAGGTCCTTCGCTGTGAGGAAGAAAACGGCACATTTTACGGGATCACCGTCGGAGGATTCCTTGCGTGCGTCCATTATTTTCCTGATGACGATGGCCTGACGAACGGCACGCGCTGGATCGATCTTCGCTCGATGCAGCCGGTCGACGAAAGCCTGCTGCGTTTTGCGGGGCAGGATCCGGTCTACTGGGGCGCAGGATATACTGTCGCCGGAACGGACTATCTTACGGAGTATAACCGTGTCTGCCGTGTCGGGAAAGACGGCCTGACGGACATATTTGATCTGCCTGCCGATGTCTTTGGAGGCGGTATATACCTGACGGAAAAGAGCATCATTGTTCCGGACATGGAGAACAGGGTGCTGATATATGATCTTGATCCCGAAGGAGACGTGCATGCGATCCCGGTGACTTCGTATTCGATGTCCCGCCGGGAAATCGGCACGGAAGGTCTGACAGTGACGGAGCAGTATCCGCAGCTGATGACGGAAGGTGCATATCACTGGCCCGCTCTTTGCAGGGCGCTGGATCAGTATAACTCCTTCGCTGAAGCGCGTGTGCGCGTCAATGCAAAAGACTGTTATGATATCGCGGAATCGCTGGCGGAGAGCGGCCTTTTTAAGGACTATGAAGATCCGCCGCTCAGGTCTGTGGTCAACGCGTACATTCAGAGGGCGGACACCCTTTGCTTCAGCCTGATGGATCATGAGTATGCAGATCCCGTTGTCGGGCCGAAGAACTATGAGGTAAAGACGGGTTATAACTACGCGCCGGAAGACGGACATGAGATCGGACTCGAGGAAGTGGTGACGGATCTCAATGCGCTTGCGGAGATGATGATCGCGCATCTGGAGGAAAACTTCCCCAACGAACGTCTGACGTTCAGCCCTGCGGACTTTGTGGATGACCTGCTGTCGAGGAGAAGCCTGAAGAGCACAAAGGAGCTGTCCTGGGTGCTCGGCTATGAAGGCGTAAGTTTCTATTTCAACGGCAGCGTCAACTTCCCGTTCACGAGAGGAAGCTGGAAGTACTACGTAGCATTTTCCGAACACCCGGAGATCTTTGATGAGAAATGGTTTGATACGCCGGAAGATTACTCTTATGACGTGATCGTGGACGACTACTTCGCGGAGGATTACCAGATCGAGTCCGAGGACGGCATCGAGACCGCACTTTTTGTGGCAGAACGCGCGAGAGATGAGGAAGGATATCCTCTGAATACGCTCGACGGGCTTCAGGCATGGATCTCACCGACGCGTATGTTCGAGATGCGTCAAGGCTCAACAGTCGAAGCATACATATGGTCCGACACACTGAAAGGCATGATCCTGCATGAGGGAAGCGCCGGCGGAGGAAAGAACTATCTGCTGCTGCAGTATAACGGTGACAGCATGGAGCTGGAGACCTTCGCGATCGAAGGCGGGTTCCGCTCCGTCGGGAATTATCCGCTTACCGCACTGCCGCAGTACTGCCCGGAAAACGGCGTGGATGCCGTGGGCAGGTACGTGACGCATACATGGCTGAGCGACCCGGATCATTTCACAGTGATGACGCCGGGTAAGGAACATCCGGAGAACGGATATACACAGAGGAACTTCGTCAGAATGGAAGGCGGAGAGATCGTCGACTGACAAAACAGCAGTACCCCGGAAATGAGAAAAAACTCAGTTTCCGGGGTACTTTTTGCCCATGAAATCGGAATTATTACCACTGGAAATACGGTTATTTCCGATTTCCGGGGTAAGTTTTATTCCTGAAAGGTGAAAAAACACAACTGAAAATCAGGATTTTTCATCGGACCGGGGTATAAGACATGAGGAAATGCTGTACTCCGGACCGGATCTCACTGATCAGGGCATCCAGTTCCGGATAGCGGCGGCAGTCTGCCTGGGAACAGAACAGACAAAGCTCACCTTTGGTCTGTTCTTCGCGGAAGGGAACATTCACGACATCGCCCGAACGCACGCTGGCATACCTGTAGTGGGCAGGGGAAAAGCCGAGAGCGAAGACACCGGTCTGCTCGCTCACCATCTTGATGACGGTGCTGACGGATTCAACGGTGATGACATTTTCGGGAGACAGGGAGTTCATCAGTTCCGGGAAGAATGCCGAGATGGTGGAAATGTTGGAACCTGAACGGGTCTCCGCATGAGCAGCACCGGACTGTCCGTCCGGTTCTGATTCCGTATCCGGGAGGATCAGGATGTGGTCCTTCAGGTCAAGAAAGGAGATCTCCTGGCGCTGTGCCAGCGGATCATCTTTATGAATGAGGCAACCGTAGCGGCCCGTCATCAGGCGGAAGGGCTCATTGCCCTGCTTTTTGGAAAGAGCGGAAATGGTCTCTTCATCGTGGCAGAGACAGAGGGAGATCACCGGGGCTCCGGAGCGTCTGGAAATGAACCGTTCCGGCTGAGCTTCGGTCTGATAACGGATATGAAGACCGGGGTATCTGCTCCTGAAGCGAAGCATGATCTCGGGGACCAGGAATCCGGCAATGGATATATGCACGTAAATGCTGATCAGGGAAGGCGGCTGGCGCCTTCCCATTTCTTTCCATCCATGGTAATAAGCCACGACCTGGCGTGCTTCTTCCAGCACACGGGCGCCTTCCGCAGTCAGTTCCACACCTGTCCGTTTTCTTTTAAACAGACGGACCCCCAGTTCTTCTTCCATCAGCTGCAGTGCCTTGGTCAGGCTCGGCTGAGCAATAAACAGTTTCTTGGCGGCTTCATTGATGGAGCCGCTTTCTGCCGCTGCGATAAAGTATTCCAGAGTAGTGATCTTCATATGAGCCTCACAGGTTATAACAGATGGTCTCCGGCGATGGATTATAGCTTTTTTTCATATACCGGATTGTATCATATATTATACAAGACCGGTGGAAAGAAGTATATTTGCATTAGAAAAAATGCACGTACCGGCCCGGATGGAGGCGCCAGATGACTAAAGATACCTATGAGAACTTTACAAGGATTCTTCGCTCGGAACTGATCCCGGCGATGGGATGCACAGAGCCGATCGCGGTCGCCCTTGCGGCGGCAAAATGCAGAGAGGTGCTCGGCTGTGTGCCGGAGAAGATCGTTGCAAGATGCAGCGGCAATATCATCAAGAATGTCAAGAGCGTTACCGTCCCGAACTCCGGCGGGGAACACGGCATACAGGCTTCCGCTGTGCTGGGGGCCGTAGCCGGAAGAGCGGACCTGGACCTGCAGGTCATAAGCAGGGTCACGGAGGAAGAGATCAGGCTTGCCAAGGAACTTCTCCGAAAGGGGATCTGCTGCTGTGAACTTGCGGAGGGCGAGGAGAACCTCTATATCCTTATCACCATGACCGCAGGCGCGGATAATGCTTCCGTGGAACTTCGGAACAAACATGATCACATTTCCAGGATCGTGAAAAACGGTGAAGTTCTTTTTGAACAGCAGGATATCCGGACCGATGTGCGCGGGGATAAGAGCGCACTCAATATAAGAGACATCCTGGAATATGCCGACACCGTGGATATAGAGGATATCCGGGAAATACTGGAAACACAGATCCGGTTCAACCGGGCGATCTCGGATGAAGGCCTCCGGAATGACTGGGGCGCATCTGTCGGAAAGACGATCCTTGAACTGGAAGGCAGCGGCGTTCTTGCGAAGGCAAGGGCAGCGGCGGCAGCCGGCAGCGATGCACGTATGAACGGATGTGCGCTTCCGGTCGTCATCAACAGCGGCAGCGGCAATCAGGGGATCACCTGTTCCCTACCGGTCGCGGTCTATGCGGAGGCGCTTGACTGCCCGCACGAAAAGATGCTGCGGGCGCTGGCGGTCTCAAACCTGATCTCGATCCACCAGAAGAAATATATCGGCAACCTGTCCGCCTACTGCGGCGCGGTTTCCGCAGCGACCGGCGCGGCATGCGGCATTGCCTATCTGGAGGGTGCCGGTTATGACACCATCGGCAGGACCATCATCAACTCTGTCGCCACGACCGGCGGCATTATCTGCGACGGTGCCAAGTCATCCTGTGCAGGCAAGATCTCGGCGGCGCTGGAAGCGGCCATCCTCGGATATGAGATGGCAAAGCGCGGCAGGTTTTATCAGCCGGGCGAGGGCATCGTCGGCAGCGACTACGAGACTACGATCCGCAGTATTGGCTGTGTCGGCAGGGAAGGCATGAGATCGACGGACGTGACGATCCTGAACCTGATGATCTCCTGACCCGCTTTATAAAAGCATTCACGAAATCAATAAAAAGCGTTATAATAAGTAACAGTGTTTTTATCTTTTAAGGAGGGGAACCAAATGACCAACAAAGAAAGAATCATGAAGGTGCTCGCAAACGAACCCGTTGACAGAGTTCCGATTGCGTTTTTCCACCATTTTACCGGCCCCGATGACTGGAACATGGGCCTTGAGAGACCCGAAGCTGTTGAGCGCAACATTGCGGGACATATCCCGGCATTGAAGAAGTTCGTTCCTGACGTGATCAAGATCATGAACGATACGCTCATGATGATGCCTCTCGACGTCAGCTTCGTCGAGAAGGTCTCCGATCTTTACAAGATCCAGGCTCCGAAGCTGGATGAAGCTTACGCAAAAGCACAGATCGACCTTACCAAGAGAGTCGTTGACATTTATAAGGGCGTGGATGCGCCTATCTATGTCACCAGCTTTTCCGCAACATGGGTCCTTCGTAACGCTTTCTCCGTCGGACTTCCCGTCTACGGCGCGGAAGAGCGCATGATGCAGCAGTTCATGAAGGAAGACCCGGAAGCGATCAAGTATGCGCTTGAGACTCTGACCGACGGCATCGTCGAGCTGAACAAGGTCCTGCTCACCGAGTGCGGAGCAGACGGCATTTACTTCAGCTGCAACAACCAGGGCGGATTCTTCCCGGATGAGTTCCATAAGAAGTATGTTGCTCCGAGTGAGAAGAGAGTGCTGGCTGAGGCCAAGAAGATCCGCAACACGCATATCCTCCATATCTGCGGTTACCACGGACACGGCAACGACCTCAAGCTTTACACCGATTACGATGCGGCGGCATACAGCGTTGCGGTCAATGCGGAAGGCGTTACCATGGCAGAGGCCAAGAAGCTCTTCGGCGGAAGATGCGTCATCGGCGGATTCTCGCAGGACGGCGTGATCTACACCGGCACGAAGGAAGAACTGAAGAAGGCTACCTGGGATATCCTGGATAACTGCGGACAGATCGGCGTGATCGTAGGCGATGACTGCACCGTGCCGAACGATATCGATGATGACCGTTTCAACTGGGTGAGAGAAGCCTGCATTGAATACGCTGCACAGCACTGATCATAAAGCTGTGTGACCGTATCAGGAATAAAGAGAAAGAGGGATAATTTATGAAAGACAACAGAACCGGCTTTGAGAAATTTATGGTCTGGTTTGGTCTGGGCGCGCTGATGTTCGGTACCTACTGCGGCGCGAACATGGCTTCCGGCGCTTATGCCGCAAACTATATGGTGACCAAGGGCGGCGGACATATGTGGCTGCTGATCGGCATGTTCGTCGTGCTGATGGCATTCTTCTGCGGTGCGGCACTGGACTTCATCCGTGTATACAACACCCGTGATTACAACTCATTCTATCTGGCACTTTGGGGCCTCCGCGACGAAAACGGAAACGAAAAAGGAAACAGCTTCTTCCGTATGCTCGTTACCGTATTCTATGATTTCTACAGCACAGTCATCGGCGTCGTTACCGTTGCAGCGACCATGTCCCTGTTTGCCAGCCTGATGAACTCGCTGTGGGGCGTTCCGACGCTGTTCGGTTCCCTGATCTCCCTGCTGCTCTTCGCAGTCTTAAGCATGTACGGCGCAGCTTTCCTTCGCCGTTTCAACACAGCTATGACCATCTCCCTGGCTGTCTGCCTGGTAGCGATCCTGGCGCTGGTCATCGGACTTAAGGGTGATGTAATGGCAGAGCGCCTTACCAGCCTTACGATCGGTTCCGACTGGGGCAGCCGCACGGTCAAGGGCCATTACTGGTTCGTGTTCCTTTACTGCGGTATCTGCTGCAGCTGGGGCGGTCCGCTGTCCAACTACTGTGACCGCATCAAGACCAAGAGCGACGCATGGTGCTCCGGTATCTTCATCGGCTTTATGATCGGCCTGGTATTCCTGCTGACCTCCCTGATCGTGCTTCCGTACATGCCCGACGTGGCAACAGAGAATGCACCGATCCTTGCGATCTGTACGAATTACCTTCCCAAGATCATGACCGCGATCTACTGGGCAGTCGTTATGTTCTCAGTCGTATCCACCGGCCCTACCTTCATTTTCAATACATCCAACCGTTTCATCAAGGTCTGGAAGAACGACAATGTTCCGACCCGTATGAAGCTGTTCATCATCGCGATGGCGTTCCTGATCCTCTGCCTCCTGCTCAGCTTCGTAGGCCTGATCGCGATCTGCCAGGTATGGTATAAGTGGCTCGGCACCCTGGGTATTTACTTCATGGGTATCCCGATCATCTACTCACTCTATCGTGTATGGAGAAAAGACAGGGAAGCAGCCGGAAAGTAAATCACACTGCAGCATCAAAAGGGGAGTTGTCCGCATGCCGGACAGCTCCCGTTTTATAAGGAGGAAGAATGATGGAAGCGCATGAAAACAGGACGGAAAAGGTGGTCCTGGTCACCGGCGGTGCCAGCGGGATAGGCTTCGGCACGATCGAATATCTTCTGGAACAGGGCGGGTATACGCCGATATCTTTTTCCAGAGGCGCTGCTCATATCGCTGCGGCAAAGGAAAAGCTGGGCACGCTTGCGGAGAAGGTCCTTTTTCTGCAGGGTGATATCAGTTCGGAAGAGGACTGCACGCGGCTTTATGAAGAGATAGCAGTACACTACGGCAGGCTTGACGGACTTGTCAACTGCGCCGGCATCATCAAGCTCGGCGGCATTGAGGAACAGAGCCCGGAGGAATGGAAAAACTCTCTCAACATTAACCTTACCGGCATGTTCCTTGTGACAAAGACCCTGCTGCCGCTTCTGAAAAAAGGAACCAATGCTTCCGTGGTCAACCTCTCCTCCATGGCAGCGGAACGTGTGGGCGGATCGATCGCTTATTCCGCGGCCAAAGCGGGCGTGGAAGCGTTCACAAAGTATCTGGCGAAGGAGCTCGGCAAGTATAATATCCGCGTGAACTGTGTCGCGCCGGCAGCCGTTTATACGGATATTTATGTTTCCAGCGGCGATTATACGCAGGAAGGATATGATAAATGGTCCGAGGAAAAGACGGTCCTTTATCCGCTCGGAAGGATCGGATATCCGAAAAAGGATCTGGCGCCGACGATCGAGTTTCTGCTTTCCGACAAATGTACATGGACGACCGGAGGCAGGTTCCTGGTGGACGGCGGGATCAGTATCTGAGATTTTTAAAATTAATTCAATTGCAGGCTTGTAGTTTGTGGAAAAGTGTGTTAGAATAAACGGGCTGAAAAGCGATGGGATCGTAGCTCAGCTGGGATGAGCGTCCGCTTGACGTGCGGGAGGTCATGGGTTCGAGCCCCGTCGGTCCCAGAAGCCGTACACTTATGTGTGCGGCTTTTTGTATTCAAAAAGCCTTATGTAAGCCTGAGCGGCCGGACATAAGGCTTTCCGTTTCCTTTAGGTGTTCTTTGAGAGATAGGTCTCTTTGTCGATGTTGTTTTCCCAGTATGCCACAATGATGGTTGCCGCTATGTCTCCGATGACGTTGGAGGCCGTCCGGAACATGTCCAGGAACTGGTCGATTCCGAGCAGCATACCGAGAGCGCCCGGAGAGATGCCCATCATGACAACGACAGAGGACAGCGAAACGATGCTGGAGTTCTGTACCGCAGAGGCGCCGATCGAGATGATGAAAACAGCTACGATCATGGTAAAGTAAAAATCAGAGTTCATATGTATTCCGTACATCCTTGCGAGCATCATGCAGCACAGGACAAGATGGACGCAGCTTCCGTCCATGTTGACCGTTGCACCGAGCGATGTCGTAAAAGACGCCAGTTTGGAATGTACGCCGAGATCATTGGTACAGAAAGCGACCGTCTGGGGAAGGACGGATATGCCGCTGCCGGCAAGGAACGGGACCTTGGTGTATTGGGAAGACTTCTGCAGGAAAGGCATCGGCGAGAGGCCGGTCGTAAACACGATAATGATGCCGTAGATCACAAACATCAGGAGACAGCCGATCATTTCGGCGGCGATGAGCCGCAAAAGGACCGGGAAGACACCGGTTCCTATGGTAATGATCATGGAGACCGTTGAAATAAAGGTGATGAAAGGCACGCAGGCAGCAATGATCGCCACGATCTTCTGAAAGAAGAGATTGAGGGCGTCCATCAGACTGTTGAGGATCGCCACCTTATCTCCGAGGGCGCCGAGAGCCGCACCGGAGATCACTGCCAGATACATGACCTGAAGGATGTCGGAGGACAGAACAGGCGCAATAAAATTTGCCGGTATGATCCCGGTCAGGAGCTCTTTAACATTCAGGGCTGTAAATTCACCGACCTGCTGCGGCCCGATGAGCGTAAGGGCATGCCCCTCTATACCCGGTCCGAAGAATATGTGTCCGAGTCCGATGGCGATCAGGATCGCGAGGATCGTCGTGCCTATATAAACAAACAGGATCTTTCCGGCGATCCGGCCTGCATCGGACAGACTGGACAGACTGTTGATACTTGTGACGATCGCGCAGAAAACGGCAGGGACGACCAGAGCGCCCAGAGCGTTGAGAAACAGGATCTTCAGAGTATCAAGGATGTGATAATCGATAAATGAGAGCAGTTCTTCGGGGAGAAGAGCTTTCATGACCAGACCCGCGACGATGCCTCCGAGCAGTGCAAACAGGGATGCATAAAGAAAGCGTCTTCCGGAAGAATGCGCTTTGATGATGACATTGTTCAGGCCGCCGTGACGTACATAAGTCAGATTATCACGGTTCCCGCGGATGATCAGGGTACGGTAGTAATCCTCGCTTTCCTCAGCCCAGTTTTTCAATTCGCTGATCGGATCATATTCAGCGCCGTCAGCAGAAAGGATGACCTGGATATCGCCGATGCGTCTGCGCAGCTGCACGCGGATCTCCTGGAGAGGGTCCTGCTCGATCATGCGGATAAAGATCTCTTCCATCAGCAGCAGGGTATTGTTGATCTCCTTGGAATTCAGTTTCAGAGTCCGGAGTTCGGTCTTCAGCTGTTCGCTGACTTCGGAAATGTTCTGTGCTGTCAGTCTGTGATTAAATGCCATAGGTCGCTGTCTCTCGATCGTTCATCTGGAGGATGGTTCTGTCTGTGACGATTATAGCACCTGGAGCCTGGTTTTAAAATGTTTTTGATATTTGTCTTAAGACCTTCCGGCAGGTTTCGGCATGCTGACCCGGAACCGCGAATTGTAATGCTTTTGTATATGATCTGATGTAAAATATTGATTACCGTAAATGTGAATGATCCGGGATCTCCTGATCACGGGTCATTATCAGGAATATATATTCGGAGAACAAAATGAGGAAAATGATATCTTTCAGGGACATCGTCCGACCGGCTGCGTGAAGATCGTGAAGCCGAAAAAACCGGCTGACGGATCTCCGCTGACATTCATCGGCGAGCCCTTTTATGAGGGGAAGATCGAGGATTCAGATGACGCGCTGGATGCGGTGATGAGCGTGATCGATCTTCTGGGCGGTGATGAAAATACCGTTCTGGAGCCTATCGTTATCCGTCCGAATGAGGACGGTGTGGTCTACTATACATTCCAGCAGCTGGAAGGGGATGTGGCTGTATATGCCGCAACGGTCAAGCTGATCGCGAATGCTGACGGTACGGTACTATGACGAGAGCATTACCGCGCGCAGCATGGATAATAACGCATGGGCAGACAACGAACTGCTGATCTATGATACCTTTATCCGTGTTTATGACAATTATCTGGATACAGGCTGGGAAGGCCCTGACGGAGACGGATCACCGACCCTGCTGCTGATGGACTGGGTCGATGACAACGGCGAGCCGGTTCACAATGCCTGCTATGCAGGCCGGCAAAACGGTTTCCAGGTCTTTCAGTTCAACCGTGATGACCCTGACGGAGAGTGTACGGATATTATTGCGCATGAGTTTACTCACTGTCTGACGGGCACGCTCATGACCAACAACCTGTATATAAATGAATACGGCGCGATCAATGAAGCCTTCAGCGACATCTGCGGAAACATCACGGAAGCCATGCTGCATGACACGGAAGATACGACATGGCTGATCCAGGAGAACGGAAAAGAAACGCTTCGGTCGATGAGTGAGCCGCGTCTTTATGAGCAGCCCGCATTTGTCTGGGATCGTTATTATGTTCCGCCGGTCCGGTCATCCACGAACAATAATGACAGCGGGGGGCGTCCATATCAACTCATCTCTTCTGAACATGGTGGGTTACCGTCTGAACGAGGCGGGAATGGAGCTTCCGGACCAGCTTTATTACTGGATGAATGTGGCGCTTGCCATGACCCCGAGAACAGACTTTGCCCAGCTGGCGGAACTGCTTCCCTGGAGTATGGTGGAGGCGGGTTATCCGGAATATGAAGAGACGATCCGTAAAGCTATTGCGGAGGTCGGCTTTGAGAACATGGATCTGCCGGAAAAAGCGCCTGAAGACAGCGGCATGCTCACTTTTGAGTGTCCGTTTTATGTCAGTGAGATGGACGACTCCATGGATGTGATCGCCCTGTTTTACAACATTGACACGGATCAGGATTATCTGACCTGGCCGGATTATTCAACGGATGTGGTCGCTGCGACCCTTCCGGAAGGCTATTATGTCACATCGCTGATCTTTGCGGACATGGAAGAGGGACAACTGTATTACGCGGTGCTTATGGATGACGGCTGGGAGTTTTTCCCTGAGGCGGAAAACCTCGGCGATGTCTTTGAATCAAGGGAAGACATTTATATTTGTTTCCTTGGAGAAGGAGAGATCACGGAACTGGAGACGGATACGCTGAAAGAAGCGCTTGATAATATGTAAAGTTCCCGCGGAGGAGCTGGAGAAATGAAAAGACCGGGCTGCGCAATCTGCGCAGCCCGGTTTCAGGTTCCGGGGATTACGGCAAAGGAATCGGGGATCAGCTGCCCTGCTTTGCCTTTCTGGACTTTCCGAGAAGGATCGCATAGTCGATCGCGTTGGTAAGGCTCAGCTCGTTTGCATGGCCGTTTCCTGCATGACCGAATCCGGTGCCGTGGTCTACGCTGGCACGGATGATCGGAAGTCCGAGCGTGACATTGATGCCGGCAACGGCATCCCATGCCTTCTTCTCGTGGTTGTAAACAAAGCCCTTGACCTTGAGCGGAATATGTCCCTGGTCATGGTACATGACGACGACGATGTCGTACCAGCCGCCCAGTGCCTTTGAGAAAACGGTATCCGGAGGTGTCGGTGCCTTCTCGGGGATGTTGATGCCCTCGGCCATTGCCTGGTCGATCGCCGGCTGGATCTCTTCGATCTCTTCGGTGCCGAACATGCCGTTCTCACCGCAGTGCGGGTTGAGGCCGGCAACGCCGATCTTCGGGTTCTCGATGCCGATATCCTTCATGCCTTCGTTTGCAAGGCGGATGACTTCAAGCACACGCGGGGTCTTGACACGGTCACAAGCCTCACGCAGGGAGACGTGTGTGGAGACATGCGCTACGCGCAGGTTCTCATGAGCGAGCATCATGGAATAGCTCTTGGTGTTGGTGTAGTGTGAATAGATCTCGGTATGTCCGGAGAAATGATGACCGGCCATGTTGATGGCTTCCTTGCTCAGGGCATTCGTGACGGTTGCGTCCACTTCGTTCGCCATCGCGAGTTCGATCACTTTCTTGACATACTGGAAAGCTGCCTCGCCGCCGAGCGCGCTTGCGCCGATCTTGAAAGGCTTCGGCTCATCCTGGTCGAGAGAGTTCGGGATCTTGTCTTCGGGGACGATGCCCATGTCGAGCACATCGATCGTCCCATACTCAAACTTTGCTTCTGAGACTGCTTTGATCGGGTTGAGTTTGACGTCAAGTCCGTCGACCTTTTTCGCTACCTTGGCAGCATAGGTCATGCTGCTCATATCGCCGACGATCAGCGGACGGCAGCGGTCATAGATCGACGGGTCCATCAGGGCTTTGACCGAGATCTCGGGACCGTTTCCGAAGGGATCGCCCATAGTGATTCCTAAAATCGGCAGTGTGCTCATCGTGTTTCTCCTCCTCTGTCTGTATTAATGAATATTGAATTATCTTTTGCCTTCTCCGCGGATGGAGCCTGCGGAACGGCGGATGTGCCTGTTTATACGATGCCGCCGGCGATCTTGACAAGCAGTTCCTCACTGCCGAATCCGCCGGACTTGGTGATGATCTCGTGCTCCCTGCCCTGATACTGCAGCTTGAAGACTACGGTTCCGGGGTCGATCTCGCACATCGGGTACAGCTCATAGCAGCCGATGGCGTTGGCAAACTCAAGCAGAGTATCTCCGCCGATGATCATCAGTCGGCCGTCATAACCGGATTCCAGCATGTACTTGACCAGCAGACCGGTACGCTTGGAGATCAGTGCGCGGGTCTTCTCAAGCTCAGCTTCCGTCTGAGTACGCTGTACGCCGTCCTTCGCATACAGGGTATCGATGATCAGGCCGGCACCGTATCTTCCGACATAGACAATGCCCTGTGCGGTCTCCGCAAGAGCGTCCGTATCTCCGAGGAACTGCGGGTCTACCAGATGGACACGGCTGAAGCCGTAGCGTTCCGCAAAATTCATCTGGGCGACGGAGATCGGGTTGACGCTTCCGCAGATGACGGTCAGGCGTCCGTCGGACATGGTCGGCGCCGAACGGGTCTCATCGCCGACACGTGCGGCGAGAGCCTGGGCAAGCCCCGAACATCCTGCAACCAGCTTCGGCATGCCTTTCTTGCACAGCGTCTTGAGCTCGGCATCCAGCGTGTCGCTGCTTTCGCAGTCGTATACGAAAATGGCCTTATCATCACTGACAGGAACTTTATTGATGGCATCCTCGACGCTGACGGACTCAATATGTGCGGAAGACTGCTTGTGAAGCAGATCCGGAACATAGCTCTCGGTTACGGGATCAAAGGGATCGCGTCCGAAGACACTGTTCTTGACAGCAATGCCTGCGACGTAATGAATACCGCCGAGGGTGATACGGCGCATGGAAGGAAGCGCGGGAATGAAATAGAGCTGGTCAGCGCTGGATCCTTCAAGTACTGCCGTCAGTTCCGCACCGACGTTGCCGCGCAGGACGGAGTCCGTCTTCTTGAAGATCGTGCCTACCTTTCCGTCCGCGATCTCAACGACTTCCCGGACCATATCATAAGCGTCTTCGGGCGTCTCGTGACGGGTCGGAACACAGAGCACCAGGACTTCCGAAGGATCATCCACGAAGCTGCTGTCCCATTTGGTCATGACCTTCGTTTTCGCGCCTTTCTGGGCAAATTTGACACCGGTATCCAGTGCGCCGGTGAAATCATCGGCGATTATCAGCACTTTAATCATTTCCATACCTCTCAAAAATGTATATGAACGAATTAATGGTGACTTTCTATAATATTTTATCACTAACCGGGCCAGTATTAAAGCATAAGTTATAAATATGACTGTTCCATTTACTTACATAATCGTCGTTTTGCAGTATTCTTCCCGGTACTTTATCTTTTGCGGTTCCTTCATCGACGCAGAGTGCTGCCGGCATCGACGGGATCACATACCGAAGATCCGGGTGACGGCCAGAAACCAGAGAGGGATCGTGAAGGTACCGATGATCGTACTGACCGCAACGATCAGGCTGCCATACTGCAGATCAGCCCCGTACCGGGCGGCCAGTACAGCGGTGAGACTTGCACAGGGCATGGCGCAAAGGATCAGGGTGACGCCTGTCAGATAATAATCCGTTTTCAGAAACAGACAGATCAGAAGTATCAGCAGCGGGGCGGCAACAAGCCGTATAAATGAGAACCACAGAACGTCCGGCCTGAACAAGCGGCGCAGGTCGATACTGCTGAGCACACTTCCGATCAGGAGCATGCTCATAGCCATCAGACATACATGAAAATAATGCATGGACTGATACAGGATATCCGGGATCTGGAGATCAAAGACCATGATCAGGATGCCGATCTCCACGGCAATCACACATGGGTGGGTCAGTGTCCTGAAAAGAGTGTCCCGGAAATTTACGCCTCCGGTGAAAAGGCTCATGCCGTAGCTCCAGATAATGATCCGCACAAAGATCATATAGAGGCTCTGCAGCATGACGCCGTAGCCGCCGAACAGGCTTTCCACGACCGGAAGCCCGATGAACATGCTGTTGGAATTGATCATGCCGTACAAAGCGAGGACACGCACTTCCGGGCCGAAACGTCTGAATGCAAGTTTGCCAAGCAGAACGGAAATGATCATGACCAGCACGCTCAGTCCGACGATCGGAAGTGAATCAAGCAGAGCATCCAGACCGTTCTGCCCCGTAAAGCTCATAATGATGTTGCAGGGCAGGATCACGTCACATACTACATTCGTAAGCGTCTCCCGGCCGGCGTCTGTGATCCTGCCTGTCCGCCGCATCCGGACGCCGGTCAGGATCAGCAGAGTCATAACGATCTCAAGTTTAATAAGGTCAAAAACCATTTTAAGAATTTTCAGGCAAAATCCATGAGATTTCCCTTTTCATCAAAGTTCAGATAACGCGGTTCCTCCAGGATCCTCGCGGCAGGGTGCCGCCGTACTTCCTCAAGGTGTGCTTCCGAGACCAGGATCTGCTCAAGGCTGAGGGTGTTTTTGATATAGACCATGCGCGGATCGGACCGGTCACCCGAAGTCATCAGCTTGACAGCGGCTTTCAGCGCCAGTTCGTCGTCTTCCATGATCATCGGGATCATGCCGACTTTCAGGACGGTGCTTGTAAGCATGTTGGCGTAACAGCCGTTGGTGCGGATCTTGTTGAATGCCCGGAGACATGTGATATCCGCATTGCCGAGGCCGAGATAATTGCCGTGGCTTTCATCTGTGATATCCAGGATGACAACGCGCTGTTTTCTGATTCCGCCGGTCTTGAACGGCGTAGCGAAAGTGCCGGTGACATTGGCGTCGAGTCCGCTGCCGGAGATGTTTTTGCCGATCTCCCGGACGATAAGCACATCTGTTTCCGGAAGGATCAGGCGGGGCATGCGGCTTTTGGCGTAGTTCAAAAGGCCGGGTTCTTTATCAAAGATGTCCTCCGCCTTAATGACTTCGATCCGGCATGTCCGGTCGCGTTCGTTTTCGATCGGCGCAACACCGAAGATGATATTGCAGTGGTCAAAGACCACTCTCGCAAACAGCGGGATCCTTTCCGCCAGTTTGCCGAAGCCGTATTTATGCAGGCTGTCGGCGCCCTCGCGTTTGCCGAGCCCGATGGCCATCATCTTGGCCATGCCGCTTTCATAGGTGCCTGCGAAGGCTGTATGGCCTTTGATACGTCCGACCAGGATGATCGCGTCGGCGTCATGCGCGAAGCAGTCCATACGGACTTCGTCATCGCCGACGTACCCGACGCGGACAGTCTCCATGGAAGAATAGATCGGGCATTCGCAGAACTCCTCCGTGATGCCGTAGCTTTCCAGCAGCTCCCTCTGTCCCTCATCCGTGGCTCCGCCGTGGCTTCCCATCGCGGGAATGATATAGGGCTGCGCACCCCGGGCCTTGACAAAGCGCGCCAGTTCCCGAAGGATCACGGGCATGTTGGCGATCTGGCGGCTTGATCCGGTCAGGACCACTTTCATGCCGGGGCGCACCCTGGAAGCAAGGTCGGGATCGGCAAGCTTTTCTTTCAGATAAACCGGAACGTCCTTGATCGCATCGTCGGGAAAAACCTGCCGGACCAAAGCAAACCTCGGCAGGCTCACATCTTTAAGGATCTTGCGCAATTCACTTTGTTCTTCAAATATCATGCTGTTTCCCTCATTTATAAGATTCTCCGGACACGGCGTGACCCGTTTCCGGAGAGATCATTCAGTTGATCGGTTGTTGATGCTTCAGACCCGGAAGATTACACTTCCGCCCACTCGGCACCTGCCCAGCGGGGATGGTCATACACTTTCTTATCCGCGACGAAAGGCCACTTTTTGCCTTCCAGAACTGCGGCGCAGCCGTCTACGCACATCGTGTGCATACGGATCACGGCTTCTTTTGTCTGTGCAGCGCTGTGCGGGCTGACAATAACGTTCGGACAGCTGAGGATCTCATCATCCAGATGAGTCGGCTCATGATAAAAGACGTCCAGGCCGGCGCCGGCGATGCTACCGCTCTTCAGTGCTTCACAAAGCGCGGGTTCATTGACGATCTCACCGCGGCTGCAGTTGATCAGGATTGCGGTTTTTTTCATGGCGTCCAGCTCGGCCCTGTCGATCGTATTGTTGGTGACGCCTTCGATCAGCGGCATCTGTACGATGACGACATCCGCGGCTTTGATGGCTTCCATCTTATCGTCATACTTTTCGACGCCGAGTTCCGCCATCTGCTCTTTTGTAAGGAAGCTGTCAAAACCGATGACCTTCATATCCAGACCGTTCGCCAGATGTGCGATGATCTTTCCGATGGTGCCGAGACCGATAATCAGGCAGGTCTTTTCTTCAACTTCAAAAGCTTTCTTGGCATCGCGGATCTTCCAGTTACCTTTGCGCTGCTCCACGTCGCTTTCGACCATGTTCTTGGAAAGCGCCATCATCAGCGCGATCGCATGCTCTGCGACGGAACGGTTGTTGGCGCCGGGAGTGATGACCACCGGGATGCCTGCAGCGGTCGCTGCTTCTACGTCGACACTGTCATAACCGATACCGGTGCGGCCGATCACTTTCAGGTTTTTGCATTCCATGACACGCTTGTCGATCGCGAGCTTATCAGCGACGCGTACGATGAAAGCGTCGGTTTCTTCAAGCCGGTCGAGATAGTTATGCGGATGTGCGTCATGCGCCACAAAGATATCATCCGCCTTCGTTTCAAGCAGGGCCATTCCTTCCGGGCCGAGTGCTTCAGTAAGTAAATATTTCATTTCCATCTGCCTCCTCAAAAACGGATACCCGGGTATGGTGAAAGGACATATCCGGGTAAATGAATGCATATTGCCGATCAGCAAAGACCGTTGGCCTCGTTTTCAGCGAGTACGGCCTTCAGTTCCGCGATTCCTTCGTCACTTAAGTAATTGAACGGGCGGCGGTTGTCACCGACAGGGTAACCCATCATGGCAGCAGCCTTCTTGATGACGGTGTTCGGGTTGCCGAACTTGAACACTCTCTGGATGCTGACGACTGCGTCCTGCGCCGCCTGAGCGCCTTCGAGGTCACCGGCAACAAATCTGTCGTAGATGGCGGAGATGGTCTTCGGATAGAGATTCGCGCGTCCCGCGATACCGCCGACGCCGCCTTCCTTGAGGCAGGTCAGGATCGCACCGTCGTTGCCGGCGAGAATGTAGGTCTTCTTCGGAAGATCCTCGGTCATGCGGATGTAAGCTTTAAGGTTGTCGATATCGCCGCTGGAATCCTTTGCACCGACAATGACGTCGACGTCTTTGCAGAGCGCGCGGACGGTCTCCGGAAGGATCCTGTTGCCGGTACGGGCAGGGATGTTGTAAAGCACGATCGGGATGTTGACATGCTTTGCGACTTCTGCATAGTGGTCATACAGCTCTTTCTGGCTGGCAAGTGCAAAGCTGGGAGTGATGATCGAGAGCGAATCCGCGCCGAGCGCTTCCGCACACTTGCTCATCTGGATCGTATCATAAGTGGAGATACAGCCCGAACCTGCCATGACAGGAACTCTGCCCTTGACCTGGTCGATGACCGTCTCCAGGACTTCTTCTTTTTCCTTCATGCTGAGGATATATCCCTCACCGTTGGTTCCAAACGGGAACAGGCCATGCACGCCGCCCTGGATCAGTCTTTCGACCTGGTTGCGCAGTTCCTCATGGTTGACTGTCTGAGCTTCGTCATTGTTCATCGGTGTAAGGATCGGGACGATGATTCCCTTGATGTCACAGCTTTTCATATTTCTGATACTCCCTTCTTTGATCTGTTATGTCTGACAGGATGACCGTGCAACTGATTTTGAATTCATTATAGAAAACATGAGACGGGTTCACAAATCCGTTCAGTCCGGCAAGAGATTCAATACAAAACAATCGCAAATGAAATATGTCTCAAAATGATACAATGCATCGACCGATCATAAAAGATTTATTGATCTATGATGTTGTAAAATAACACACAGAGGCCGGAATAGAAATGGAGGTCAGTATGCGTAAATTCAGAATTCTTTGTATCCCGCCGTATGAAGGCATGCGGGATCTGCTTGATAATATTGCCGCGTCCCGCTCCGACGTGGAACTGATGGTCCATCAGGGCAATCTGAACGAGGGACTGAAAGTCGTGCAGGATAAAATGAAAGGAAGCGTGGACGCCATCCTTTCCCGCGGCTGCACTACGGAATTGATCAGGGAAAACGTCAGCATCCTTACTTATGATATAGCGCCGTCTGTCTACGACATCCTGCGGATCATCCGGACAGCCCAGGAAACCGGAGAGAAATACGCCGTCGTGGGCTATCAGAGCATTACGCAGTCGGCCAAGATGCTGCGCAATATCATTCAGTATGATTTCCGCGTATGTACGATCCACAGTGAAGAAGAATGCCTCGAAAACCTGAACCTGCTTAAAAATGAAGGATTCCGCCTTATCGTGGGCGACATGATGGCGGTTAACTATGCCCGCGAGATGGAGCTTCACAGCCTTCTGGTGACTTCCGGGATCGAAAGCATTAATTCCGCAGTCGATGCAACGATAGATATCCTGCAGAATTACGACGCAATGAACCAGCGGATCGACCTTTTTACGGAGGTCTTCAATCAGGATGACGATGACACGGTCGTATTCAATGCCGATGAGGAACTCTATTATACTTCCACGGAAGAGCTTCCTGCGGAACTGACGGACGAACTGAGGAAAAGTGTGACAAATGTCATTGCGCGCGGAAATCTCAACATTATCCGCCACCGCAACCGTATCGTCTATACGATCAGCGGCAAGCGCATCCATACTAAAGGCACGGAGTTCTGCTGCTATCGTATCAAGACTGATAAGAAGTCGGATATGTATGACAGATATTCTATCCGTGAAGTGTCCGGAGAGAGGGATCTGACGGATATCTATCCCATAGAGTTCTATCTGGGCAATGATGAGACGGCGGCATCCTTTATGGAATCCTGCAGTCGGTTCAGCGCAATGAATCAGCCGATCCTTTTCCTCGGGGAACGCGGGACCGGCAAGGAGCGTTTCGGCTATTATATCTATTCCCATGGCAAGTTGAAAGATAATTCCATGATCATCGTGGATGCCGGACTGATGGATGAAAAGGGCTGGAAGTATCTTCTGGAGAGCGATGACTCTCCGCTGAACAATACACGGATCACGCTCTACTTCAAAAGAATGGAGCGCATTCCGCCCGAATGGCAGAACAGGATCATCATGTATCTGAAGGACTCTGATATCTTCCGTACGAACCGGCTGATGTTCGCATATACGCTGAAAGATAATATTGAACCGACGGATGATCTTTATCTCTATCTGACAGAGAATGTCAACTGCCTGCGTATGTTTATGCCGTCACTTGCGGAAAGGAAAGCGGATATTCCGGCACTGGTGTCCCTGTATATCAATGTATGCAATATCAAGCACGGTACCGCGGTGATGGGATTCACCTCGGAGGCAATGACCCTGATCCAGAATCACCGCTGGAGCCGCAATATCTATCAGCTTTATCAGGCGGTACAGGAACTGGTCCTCAATGCTGAGGCTTCGTATGTATCAGCTGACAGCGTCCGGAAATACATCGATCAAAAGGGCAATCCGGACCGCAGTCATATGCAGCAGCCGACCATAAATCTTGACAGGACGCTGGAAGAGATCGAACGCGACATCGTCCATATGGTGTTTGAAAAAGAGGATATGAACCAGTCCCGCACTGCCAAGCACCTCGGTATCAGCCGGAGTACAGTATGGAGACTGATGAAACAGTAACACTGTGGCATATTTTAACAGCGGGTCGTCACTGACCCCCGGAACGACCGGATATTCTTTATTTAAAGCCGCTGTGATCGCTTTTCGGAAAAGCGACGCAGCGGCTTACTGTTTAAATTCGAAACAGTTTTTAAACCATTATGTTGTTTAATCAGACACAACTCAAGGGGTAATTCGTTGAGACGTTTTTTGATGATGAATATAATTTTAGTAAATGACAGACAGACCGCACAAGCCTGTTAAATATAAAAAACGGAGGGAGTTATGCTTACGAAGTACAGCCTGAAGATGCCGCGCGAAGTATACAGCGGCGAAAACGCTCTGGAAAACATCAAACCCATTCTGGTAAAGAATCATGCAAAAAAAGTCGCGGTGTTCACCGGACAGGACATCATCATTGCCGGCCTGATGGATTATCCGCTTCAGATGATCAAAGAGTCCGGCGCGGAGATCGTCATGTTTGACGACATGCCCCGTGAACCCAGCTATATTCAGGTCCAGGAGATCATCGATAAGTTCAAGGTCCTCGGCTGTGATTTCATCGTTGCCTGCGGCGGCGGCAGTGTCCAGGATGCTGCAAAGCTGGCTTCCATCCTTGTGACGGACGAGTACGGCGTAAAGGAACTTCTGGAAGATCCGAAGCGTGCTCATAAGTGTGTCAAGAGCCTGATGATCCCGACGACCGCGGGAACCGGCGCCGAAGCGACCCCGAACGCGATCGTAGGCGTTCCGGAAAAGCAGGTCAAGATCGGCATCGTCAATGAAGAGATGATCGTCGACTATGTCATCCTGGATGCAGTCATGATCAAAAAGCTCCCGCGCAAGATCGCGGCAGCGACCGGTGTGGACGCGCTCGCTCATGCGATCGAGTGCTTCACGGGCAACAAGGCAAATCCTTTCAGTGATGTTTTTGCACTGAAGGCTCTCGATATGATCCTCAACAACATCATGGACGCTTGCAACGATCCGGATGCCATGGAAGCAAAGACACAGATGCTGATCGCGGCGTTCCTGGCAGGTGTTGCGATCACCTCCAGCGGAACCACAGCGGTCCATGCCCTGAGCTATCCGCTCGGCGGAAAGTATCATATCCCGCACGGCGACAGCAACGCGATCCTGCTGGCTCCGGTCATGAGATTCAACGAGCCGTACTGCAGAGACCGTCTTGCGGCGGCGTATGACCAGTGCGTACATGGTGAAAAGACCTGCACCACCGACGAGGAAAAGAGCGCATACATCATCAACTGGCTGGCGGATATCGTAAAGGGTCTGGATATCCCGACATCCTTAAGCAAGGCTTACGGAGTCCCGGCGGAAGACATTGACTTCCTTGTAGATGCGGGCATGCAGCAGCAGAGACTGCTGACAAACAACATGAGACCGGTAACTGCAGAGGACGCCCGCAGGCTCTACGAGGAGATCCTGTAAATAAACGGCAAAAGACCGGAAAATCTGACAGCAGGTGCGGAAAAACATGGAACTGGAAGTTTTCAGAAAAAAAAGAAAAAACGTTCTGCTGCTGAATCTTGTCTATTTCATCGTATTACTGATCATTGGCGTTTTCCTTTTTCTGACAGGCGCGGGACGGTGGATATGGATCCCTGCGGCAGCGGCCGTGGCGTTCTACCTCGTATCGGCCCGCCCTGCCAGGGCTGCCTATGAGAGAGAACTGAGGGAAGCGATACTGAAACATTCCGTTCTCAGGGAGCTGGATGAAGCAGTCTATGACAGGAGTTCCGGGATCGATCCGGAATATCTGGTCCGGGCGGGCATCGTAAGCGCGATCAATGATTCTGCCTTTCTGAGCCGTGAGCATATCCGCGGAAAAAGCAGGAAGCTGCAGGTGGAAATGGCGGACGTGACGTTTCCTTTCCGGGAAAACGGACTCAATAAGATGTTCAACGGCTGTCTGATCCATATAACAGCTCCCGGCAAAGAGTATACGCCGCTCAGCATTTTCAGAGGCGAGACCGGAGAAGATACAGAACTTACGCCGAGAGAGGAAAAGCTGATCGAACGGCTGGGATCCTTTATCCCGGGCTCTCTGTACCTTCACAGGGAAGGCGGGACACTGGATGTTCTGCTCAGGGGCCGGTTCATCGGTTTTACGATCAATCCGCTCGAGGAGGTAACTGAGGCTGTGTTCCGCAGCGATCCGCTGCCAGAACTGAAAACAGCCCTTGAACTGGCGTCGCTCTGACGCGGTTTTAGGAAATATAAGAAGAGGAGGAGAATGATGAATAAGAATTCCAAGTACATGATGGATATCCTTCCCGGGATCGTCATTGCTTTCTTTTCTCTGTGGTACATATCCATGGTAACGGGCATCAAGACGTTCACAGGAATGGGTTCCATACCGCTGACCAATCATTTTGTACCGTACCTCTGGGGCGGCGCACTTCTGGTCCTG
>Ga0129307_1001281_pt1 | contig 28295 bp, 21 predicted proteins | sample P1105metagenome_FD_94437 | JGI IMG/M metagenome (GOLD analysis project Ga0129307, IMG submission 94437) | Capybara group fecal microbial communities from Wisconsin, USA - P1105 metagenome | ecosystem: Host-associated > Mammals > Digestive system > Large intestine > Fecal | place: USA: Wisconsin...
ACCAAACATGGATGGCCGAAAACTTGAATTATGATGCGGACAACAGTTTTTGTTATAACGATTCAATGAAATATTGCAATAAGTACGGACGTCTATATCCTTGGGGTGTTGCGATGGATAGTGTAGGGAAGTTTAGTTCTGGTGGAAAAGGGTGTGGTGTGGGCACGTTTTGTTCACCTACCTTTCCTGTTCGTGGCGTGTGCCCTAAAGGTTGGCATTTGCCTAGCTATGTAGAATGGGAGCATCTTTTTAAAGCTTATACAGGTTTTCCGGAGGAAATTACGGGTGCAATTCTTCTTAGTACGCTTAGAGCGAAGAAAGGGTGGGAATTGAATGGTGAAGATACTTATGGCTTTTCTGCGCTTCCTGCCGGTTGGGGCGAGGCCAATTTTTGGGGGTCCTTCTATTTTTGGTGTGGGGGTGAAGAAACTCATTTTTGGAGTTCTAATGAATTAGCTGGGGATGGCGAGTATTCTGGAAAATGGCTTGCTTATTCTGTTCAGTCCAATGAAGGCGTTTATTATTTGGATTACAACCTAGACAAGGAGCAGGGATTCAGTATTCGCTGCTTAAAGGATGAATAGTGGTGCTCTGTGAACAGTGTAGTCGCCCGTTTAGCTCAAAGGGAGCCGAAGGCGACCGACCTCATTGCTCAAAGGGGCGTAGCACCGACCTCGCAGCTCACCGCTCAATGTAAATTTTTCTCTCGCGTTTTTTGCGTGGGCGTTCCGCGTTTGCACTTTTGTAACTTATTGTCCATCAAATAATTACAGTTTTTAGGGTGCATCGAAAACGAACAAAATCCACATTTTACAATTCGTTTTGCATGGTACAGATGAGACGATTGTGTATGTTTTTTTGAAGTTTTACCCAAATCAAAATATGTTTTCATTATTATATTTCACTAAAATCATGGGCCGGACGGGCTCAAAATTTAAACTCAAAGGACAAATATGAAACGTCTCTCTCTCTTTGCTATGGCTCTTTTAGTCTCCAGCTTCGTCGCTTGCAATCAAGCTTCCGCTGGCGGTTCGTTCAACCAGCAGGCCCGCTTGGATAGCCTCGAAAAGGATTTCAAGCAGGTCAAGGAAGAATTTGAAATCATCAAGTACGCTCTCGACAAGCGCGGCATCTCTTTGGAACAGGCCCGCGCCGAAATGGAAGCCGACAACAAGGTCTGGGACATTCCTGATGAAGATAGCCCGGTGTTCGGCAATACCAAGGACCCGAAGCTCACGATTGTCGAATTCACCGAATTCCAGTGCCCGTACTGCTCTCGTATCGCTCCGGTGATGCAGGAACTCAACAAGAAGTATCCGGACAAGATCAAGTTCGTCTACAAGCACTTCCCGCTTAGCTTCCACTCCAATGCCCAGGCTGCTGCCGCTTCTTCTATCGCAGCACACAAGCAGGGCAAGTTCTGGGAATACCGTTACGCTCTCGCTCCGCATTCCCGCGAACTTTCCGATTCCGTCTATCTCGCTGTAGCTAAGGAAGTCGGCCTCAACGTTGACCAGTTCAAGAAGGACATGGTTCTTGACTCTGCCATGAAGGCTCGCATCGACAAGGACTTCCAGTTGGGCGTCAAGGTCGGCGTGCAGGGCACTCCGAACTTCTACATCAACGGCAAGCGCCAAGACCGCTTCAGCCCGGATCTCGTCGAAAAGATGTTGAAGGAAGCCAAGTAATTCTGTTTTCAAGCGTGCACGTTGAAAATCACAGCGTGTACGTTTTTTCTTTTAAAGATTTGTAATTTAAAATCAAAAACAACAAAAGGATGCACATTATGATTAAGCAATCATTGAAAGTTGCCTCGCTTGCGGTCCTCGGACTCAGCGTTACAGCTGCAATGGCTCAGCCGAAACGTCCGCATCTGGCCGTGTACAAGTTCTTCGATGAACAGTACCGCCCGGGTGGATACGACTACTCTTACGGCGGCACAAGTAAGGGTGTCACCATCACCAAGTCTGATGGTTACAAGTCCAAGGCCGCTTTGAACATCAAGTTGGATCCGAAGGAATACTCCGGCGCATCCATCTGCCTTTACAATGAATTCTTCGACTTGAACAAGTACATGCTTGATTCCAAGCTCGAATTCATGATCAGGGGCAAGAACGGTGGCGAAGCCGTGAAGGTCGGTCTCCTTGACGAAGAAGTCTCTGACGGCAAGAAGACGCAGGTTGTCGTTCCGATGAACAAGTACATCGAAGGCGGCGCCGTCACGAAGGACTGGAAGAAGGTTTCCATTCCTCTCGTCGATTTCCCGGACCGTGGCCTCTACTGGGACAACACCCGCAAGTCCGAATTCCCGGCACGTATTGACTGGGACAAGATTGCGGAAGTTCGTTTCTCCATTGACAAGAGCGCTGCAAGCGAATTCGAAGTTTGGGTAGATAACATCGAAATCGTGAAGGGCAACAAGAAGGCTGCCCCGAAGAAGAAGATGATCTACTGGGACGAAAACAACGACGTCATCGACGGTCCGAAGAACCCGGAAAAGCTCGACGGCAAGGTCAAGACGCTCGCTACGTTCTACGACAACCAGGTCAAGGGCTTCTCTTATAGCTACGGTGGTCTCACCGCTCAGCGCGAAGCTGAATCCAAGACTCCGGGCAACAAGAACGTGCTCGCCATGTACATCGACAACAACGACTGGTCCGGCGTGACCTACTCTCTCGGCGAAGGCAAGTTCATCGACTTGTCCAAGGTTCGCGACAAGGGTGGTCTCTACTTCTGGATCAAGGGTAAGCTCGGTGGCGAAAAGCTCTATGTCGGTATTCTCGACAACCAGGGCAACGACATCAAGAGCCAGACCAAGGTCGGCCTCAACGACTGGGCCAAGGTCTCCAAGGATTGGCAGCTCGTGAAGATTCCTCTCAAGCGCTTCACCGACAAGGGTAAGGCTTGGGACGCTAACAAGCAGGCCGAAGTCGCCAAGGACATGAAGTGGGACAAGATTCAGGAAATCCGCTTCTCTGTTGGCAAGGGCGAAAACCAGGGCGAACCGGGCAAGCCGGCTCCTGTGACGGTCTTCGTTGACCAGATCACCTTCACGTCCAACATCGACTGGATTGACCCGGATCTCAAGTGGGATTCCTTCAAGTCCACCGCTCCGGATTACGTGATTACGGACTTCGAAAGCAAGTTTGCTAAGGACAAGTGGGAACCGTCCACCGGTCCGAAGTCTCAGCTTAGCTTCAAGATCGAAAACTGCCCGGAATTCAAGGGCAACTGCTTGAACATCCAGCACTACCTCCTCGCCGACTGGGTTGACGTCGTGTTCGACATGAAGAAGACCGGCCGTCCGGCTGCTGACCGCGACTGGACCAAGCACTGGGGCCTCATGTTCGACGTTTACTCCGAAAAGGCTTGGCAGTCCATCACCGTGCAGGTGCAGGACGCCGGCAACGAAATCTTCGTTTCTAACGTCGGTGCTCCGAAGGGCAAGACCACGATTCTCGTGCCGTTCCGTACCTTCGGCAAGTTCCCGTACTATCAACCGCCTGACGCTGTTGAAAACGGTCTCTTCGACCTCAAGGGTGTCACCGCTCTCGACTTCAAGCCGAGTGGTGAAGGTACTGCCGGTGGCTTCAAGATTGATAACGTCCGCTTGACCAACCAGCGTGAAGTCAAGGCTAAGGAACGTCCGCCTGTCATCAAGGTCGTGGTGAAGGGCGAAAAGGATGTCCTCAACCCGAATATCTCTGGTGGCTTGTTCGGTATCAACGCTGCCCTCTGGGATGGCGACATGCTCGACAACAAGAACTTCAAGGTTCAGACTCGCGAATTTGCAAAGCGCATCAACCACGGCATTATCCGTTATCCGGGTGGTCTCCGTGCTGATGACGACCACTGGAAGGAAATCCTCGACAACCACGACTGGATGGTCGATACTGACGAATTCCTCGAATGGTTGAAGAAGACTGGCTCCAACGCTATGTTCACCGTGAACTTCGGTTCTGGCACGGAACAGGAAGCCGCAGCCTGGGTCAAGCACACGAACGTCGACAAGAAGGCCGGCATCCTCTACTGGGAAATCGGTAACGAAATCTACGGTAACTGGCATCCGTACTACGAAAAGTATGGTAAGGACGGCGGTACCATCTATGGTAAGCGCGCTCGCAAGTTCATCGAAGCCATGAAGAAAGTGGATCCGACCATCAAGGTGGCTGTGCTCGGCGTTCTCGAAGGCGACTGGAACGACAAGGTTCTCGCCGAAACGGGTGACATCGCTGACGGTCTCATTGTTCACCACTATCCGCAGCACTTCGGTGAAGAAAACGACTTCGCCTTGCTCTCCGCTCCGCAGACGCTCACCGCGATCTACGAACGCTTGCACAAGGTCGTTGACAAGTGGACTGCCAAGTTCAACAAGGGCAAGAAGATTGAACTCTGGCTCACCGAATGGAACTCTGTTGACTTCAACCCGGGTCCGCAGACCTTGGCTGTCGAAAACGGCTTGTTCGTCGCTGACTACCTCGGTATGCTCGCTACTGAAAACGTCGATAACGCTCAGTACTGGGATATCCACAACGACATCACTCCGGAAGGCGGTGACTACGGTTACTTGACCCGTTCCGGTGAAGACTGCATGAACTGCCCGCGTCCGAGCTACTGGGCATTCCAGATGGCTTCTGACGCTCTCCGTGGCAAGCTCATGAAGACGACCATCAAGGGTGACGAAGACGCTCTCTTGACCGCTTACTACACCGTGAACGGCAACAAGAAGCAGCTCCTCCTCGTGAACAAGAGCCCGTACAGCGAATTCGACATCAAGCTTGACATTCCTGACTTCAAGGGCAAGGCCTCTGTCCAGACTTTGGACAAGACCTCCGAAAAGCTCAAGGAAGGCTGGGCCAACGACCCGTCCAAGAAGGCTAAGACTGTCGATATCACGAAGGGTATCAAGGTCGGCAAGCGCACCCTTACTCTCATCACTTTGCAGTAAGGTGTTGAGCTAAGGCTCGCAAACTAGATTCTCGAAATCTTAAAGGACTCCGCCGGAAGGCGGGGTTCTTTTTTGTACTAAGAACTTTAAAACGTGTAGACCAATTTTTGGTGCGCTGCAATGATTGTAAAAAGGTTGAATAACGGTTTTTTCTAAATTGAATGAACGGAACATTATGAAACGTCTCTTCGCTTTATTGCTGCTTGTTGCTTCGGTCGCCGCTACGACTGCGTGGGCCGGGTCTTCGGCTTTTTGGGGCAACCCGTTTACGCATGACGGGCTGTTTGCAAGTGCCGCGATGGGCGTTGGCTATGCCTCGTTTGAAAATGCGGACAGCAAGGAATCGCTTACGGCAGACGGTTTCGGCATGAATCTTCATGGCAAGCTTGGCTATTACGTCGTTCGTGATTTGGCGCTGCATGCGAACATTGGCTATGTGATGTATTCGAATTTCCGCGAAGCGCGGTATGGCGTGCCGACGTACGTGGATCACGATTTTTACGTTGTCAGTTCTGTGTTTGTCGGTGGCGGTGCTACGTATTACGTACCGATTTGGAACAACGTATTTTTAAGCGGTTCACTTGGCGTTACCGGCTATAGGCTCAACTGCCACAGGTATTCCGGGAACACGGGGCTTCGTGCATTCAGTTTCGATATTGGCGCCGGCAAGGAATGGTGGGTCAGCGAACGCCTTGCCTTAGGCGTTTCGGCATCGTTCAATTCCGGTGAATACTGGTCCGAAGACGATGGCGTATTCCGCTCGTCGTCAATTATGTTGATGGCGTCAATTTCTTTCCATTAAAAGATGTGGCCCCGGACAAAGTCCAGGACCACAATGTTTGAGGTGTAATTTTTTGCCTTAGTGCCGAGCGCTCTAGAACCGAGCGGTCTTACTTAAACAGCTTCAGCGGCCTTCTTCAATGCTTCGGCCTTGTCGGTCTTTTCCCACGTGAAGCGTGCGCCAGTACGGCCGAAGTGGCCGAGAGCGGCGGTAGCGACGTAACCCGGCTTGCGGAGGTCGAGCATCTTTTCGATGCCGGCCGGAGAGAGGTCGAAGTTCTTTGCGACAATTTCTTCGATCTTGCGGTCGTCAATCTTGCCCGTGCCAAACGTGTTCACGAGCACGGAAACCGGCTTGGAGTAACCGATAGCGTAAGCGAGCTGCACTTCGCAACGGTAGGCGAGGCCTGCTGCCACGATGTTCTTTGCAACATAGCGAGCGGCGTATGCTGCGCTGCGGTCGACCTTGGACGGGTCCTTGCCGCTGAATGCGCCACCACCATGACGGCCCATGCCGCCATAGGTATCGACGATGATCTTACGGCCAGTGAGGCCGCAGTCGCCGTGCGGGCCACCGACAACAAACTTGCCGGTCGGGTTCACGAGGTAACGGGTCTTCTTGTCCAAAAGCTTGGCCGGGATGACCTTCTTGATGAGCTTCTCGATGATTTCCTTTTCGATCTGGGAATGCTTGAGTTCCTTGCCGTTCACCTTTTCGTCGTGTTGGGTGGAGATGACGACAGTGTCAACGCGGACCGGCTTGTCATTTTCGTCGTATTCGACGGTGACCTGGGACTTGGCGTCCGGACGGAGCCACTTGATCTTGCCCTTTTCGCGGAGGTTCTGGATTTCTTCCATGAGCTTGTGGGCGAGGCTGATCGGGAGCGGCATGAGTTCCTTTGTTTCCTTCACGGCGTAACCGAACATCATACCCTGGTCGCCAGCACCCTGCTTGTCGTCTTCCTTGCCTTCGGCAGCCTTGGCGTCAACGCCCTGGGCGATATCCGGAGACTGCTTGTCCATAGCGACGAGCACGGCACAGCCCTTGTAGTCGAACTGGAGGTCTGGGTTCACGTAGCCAATGTTCTTGATGGTGTTACGTGCAACTTCCTGGAAATCAACAACAGCCTTGGTGGTAATTTCACCAGAGATAACGACGAGACCGGTGTTCACGAGCGTTTCGCAGGCGACGCGGCTCTTCGGGTCTTGGGCGAGGCAGGCGTCGAGGATGGAGTCGGAAATCTGGTCGGCGACCTTGTCCGGGTGGCCTTTAGAAACAGATTCGGAGGTAAAAAGATAATGTGCCATTGGGGGCTCCTATTATAATAAATCCTTTAAAATTCTTTCTATGCGTAAATTTAGTTAAATGCATAGACTGTGGCAACGAAATTGCAATCCAAAACGAGTTTTTTTTACTCCAAAAAGCCACTAATAACAAAGACCTATTACCAGTAATTACACTTCTTACTTCCTACCGCCTACTTCCTACTATTTTTCTATAATTCCATTGGATTCCCGTGGAAACAAGGAGCGGATATGGATTTGCTTTCTTTCAGAGCTTGGCTTGATGACTTGCTTGAACCTAAATCTTTTAACGACTTTTGCGTGAACGGACTTTGTGTAGAAGCTAATGACAAAGTAACTAAAATTGTAACGGGCGTGAGCCTGCGCGACCAGCTTATCGATGCTGCGATTGAAGAAAAGGCGGACTGCATCATTGTCCATCATCCGAATGGTTTTTGGAAAGGCGAGAGCCAGCTTCCGGTGGGGAAGTTCGGTGAACGGCTCCGCAAGCTTATGCGTAACGGCATTTCGGTGTTTGGCTTTCATTTGCCGCTTGACGGTCACCGCGAAGTTGGCAACAACGCCATGATTGCAAAGAGTCTCGGGCTGAACGTCGTTCAGGAGTTTATGTACGAAGGGCTGAGGACTATCGGCGTCATTGGGGAATGGGAATCGCCTGCGACGCGGGAAGAGTTTTTGGATCGCCTCAACAAGACTTTTACGCATGGCGTTCAGAACTATTTTTTCCATGGGCCAAAGCAAATCAAGCGCATCGGCATTTGTAGCGGCAGCTGCGGTGTTTCGGGAATCAGGGAAGCGATGGACTTGAATTGCGACGCGTTCATCACCGGTAGCATCAAGGAAGAAATTCCTATTTATTGTGAGGAATACGGAGTCAATCTGGTTTCGTGCGGGCACCACCGGACGGAGGTTTTTTGTGTGAGTGCGCTGGCCGCAAAAATCCAGTCGGAATTGAATATTTCCGCGAAGTTCATAGACTTAGACAATCCTATATAAACAGTAGTTTGTGTGCTTTTTGTCACATGTTGTCTAAAATTTATGGTCTAAAAATCCTATAAACTGGTTTAAAATTCTGTTTTCTTGCATTTGTTATCAAAAGTAATGAAAAAGACGGATTAAAACCTTTGCATTTTTAGGGGTCTTTTTTTAAATTTCCCTTAAATGAATTTTGTAAAGACATCGATCCATTTTCAAAAGTCATCCCGGATGCTGACCGTCAAGGTTCCTGCATTTCTTTTCCGTGGTGGACTTTTTGTGCGGATTTTGATGATTACCGGGTTCGTTCTTTTCTTGGTCCAGATTCTTTCGACTTCGGTCTATGATGGCGTTTTGAAGCATGCGTTTGCGAGCCGTCAGAAGTTGAACAAGGAACTGACTCAAATCCAGAGCACGGTTGATTACATTTCAAACACTTCCAATGATTTTTTCAAGGCCGAGAAGATGCTTCATGCGAAGCTAGGACTTGTGTTGCCGGACGAAGCATCTCGTAATTTGGCGACGGGTGGACATATCGAACCGGAAGTACAGCTCTTGCGCAATACTTCTCCTGTTTTTGAACGTACCGCCAAGATTCACGAAGACGTATGGCGTATGTTTGGAAAAATCCAGAACAACGAAAAGTCTTTTGATGATCTGACAAAGTATATAGATCAAAGCCGCTCTGTGTGGCGCTATATTCCGTCGGTTTCTCCGACTGCCGGTCGTTATGCCTCCGCTTTCGGTCCGCGTATTCATCCGGTGACGGGTGAAATTGGCAAAATGCACCAGGGCATTGATATCGCCAACGACCGCTGGACTCCGGTTTATTCTCCGGCGGATGGCGTGGTTGAAATTTCCCAGCTGAGTTCCTCGTTTGGGAATTTTATCGTCCTGAATCATGGCAATGGCCTCAAGACCCGTTACGGGCACTTGCAGATGTCTGCTGTGAGTCCAGGCGAATTTGTACATCGTTATCAAATTCTTGGCTATATGGGCAACACTGGTCGATCTGTCGGTCCGCACCTCCATTACGAGGTTTGGCGTAACGGCGTCCCGGTGAACCCTCTTCCTTATATTCTCCCTAACGACTATGAAGTCGACTAATTCTCGCTAGCGTTTTTTACGCTTGGAGGGGCGCGCCCGAGGAGGGTGCTGTGAAAAATTACGGCTGTTTTGTGCCGGCCTTTGCTTGTTGCGGCCTGGCGCTTTTTTCGGTCACGTATTCGTGTCCGATGTTTGTTGAATTCTATCCTGACCCGAAGGATGTTTCGGATAAGGAAGGCGAATACGTCGAAATCCTCTTGGACGATTTTCGTGCAGAATCGCTTTTTGTGCGGTTTGAGTCCAAGGCGGTTTTGTCGTTTGCGTGGCCGGACGCGGAGCGGCTGGTGCTCGTGCACGATTCGTCGCAATGCCAGGCTGTGGAACCTGCGCCGCCGGTTCTGCTGAATGCGCCGCCGGATTCGCTGCATAGTTCATCGCAAAGTGAATTGCGCGGTCAATATGCGCCGAGAAGCGTCGCTTGTGGCTCTTTAGGGAATACGACGCTCCCGAATTCCAGGGAGTCTGCTTGGAAGCTCTGGGCGGGCACTTGCGTGGATTCTGTGACGGTTCCACGACCTAAACCAGGAAAAGTCATTCAGCGCGTGGGAATGACGGACGAATGGACTTTTGTTGATAGGGCGTTTGGCGCTCAGGATAACAAGGAACAGGATTCGCTGTTGGTCGCGAGGATGTTTGCCGGTGGAACGTCGCTGTTGCGCGTGACGGAAGTTCATCATTGCCCCGAAGAACCCATGCCGGAGTGGGTGGAACTCCACAACGCGAGTGCGTACGCTTTGCCGTTGGATGCGTTCCGCTTTTGTGACCGTGGTGGCGCTTTGGGACTGGCGGGGGATTCCATTCGGCCGTTCCAGACTGTGCTTGTAAGCAAGGATTCTTCATCGCTCCGGACTGTACTGGGGATTCCGGATATCCGGCTTGTCCAGGTGTCTTTGGGCTTTTTGAATAACGTTGAAGGAACTCTTCGCCTTTGTTTCCGCAATGACGTTATCGACAGCGTCTATTGGAACAAGGCTATGGTATCGTGTCCGTCGGGATTCAATCCGCTCACGAATCGGCGGGAATATACGCCGGGATTTCTGCCCCGGAGCGCACAAAGTAAAGTTCATGCAAATGCACCGAATCACTTGATTGAATACAAACTATCGTCTCGTGTGGTCTCGAAAAAAGGTGCTCCACTCCGTGTCCGTGTGGAATCCGAAAATGATGTAACGGTATCGCTTTTGGATTCCGCGGGGCGTCGCGTCTGGAAGTCCGTGGCCTCTGCTATGTCGAATGAATGGGTGAAGGTTCCGGTGCAGGAATATCTTGGAATTGGCGTGGGCTTTGTCGCTTTGTCTGTGGGGGAGTACGAAGATGTTGTCGGTATTCTTGTTCGCCCGTAAGGTGTCATGCGCTTGGCTTGGTGCCTTGATTTTGTCTGTAGTTTCGCTGTGTTTTCCCGGAATCGTTCATGCATCGGAAGGGCGTACGCAGTTCGCATCGCTTTTGGCGGGCGGGACTGGCTCGAAGGGACTTGGCGGGTTCAATTCGACTCCGGCGCGTTTTGCGGAAGGCGCTTATGGAGTGTCCTATTACTGGCTGGACGACGTTGATGAAATTTCTTGGAACTTGTCGCTCGATTTCGGAAGCGTGGCGTATCGCGTGGGTGCGTTTGTCAGTTACCTGTCGATGGATTCCCTGTACCGGAATTCTTATTCGGAGTTCTCATTTGCAAAGACGTGGACGCGTGCTGCTGTGGGGATGAGCTACGGATTGGATATGGAGTGGATTCCCGGCGGCGATTTTTGGGCGCGTCATCGGTTCAAGTGGGGTGGCGTTTTTAAGTGGCGATACGTTTATCTGTCGGGAATGTTGAGCGGATTCATGGATGAAGGCGTTTCGTCTACCGTGGGCGTCCATTGGGATTCGGACGATTCGATTGCGACTTTTGCGGAAAGCGATTTCGACTACCTGTACGTGGGTGCCGATTTTCGATGGAAGTTCCTGGATGTCGTGACATGTTATCGTTTTCCTGATTTTGCAGTCGCAATTCAGCTGTCGGTTCGGTGGGGGCGATTGGGTGCCTCGTATGCGCGGGGGTTCCATCATAATTCTTTGGGATGGAATGGCGTTCATGTATCGCGATGGATGAGATGAAAGAGAAAAAATAAACTAAATTTGCATGTATGAAAAAAGTCGTCCTTCTGCTGCTTGTTCTGTCCATTTTTTCTGTCGCCAAACCGGTGAAGCATTCATCGCAGAAAAAGCAAGCGAAGGTTGAAACTGTGGAGACTGCAGCATCGGAAGATGCTGCGGAATCGGCGAGTGCGGCTGATTCGTCCGTGAATGATGAGGCTCCGGAAACGGGTAGTTCCGCTGGGGGAGAATCCCTAGTCGATTCGACTTTTACTTTGTACATCCATCCGATGAATTTCATCGCTCCGTATTCGCATTTTTGGGGCGGTTTCAATGTTCCGAACGGGGTTACCGACTACCCGGCGTTGAACTTGACGTTTGAATGGAAACTTTTTGAAAAGTCTTCTTTGGTGACGATGCCGCACTATGTACGGGTGGATCGTTCCGATGACGGCTACAAGATTTACGATATCGGCTTACAGGAAAGCTATCGCTGGTATGGCGTTGGCGGAAGGTGGAGGTATCTTGAAGCGGGATTCCTGTTTAGTCATCTGCATATCAAGTCGGATAATGACGGCGGTTTTGACGGCTGGCTGTATGGCTTTATGATCAATAGTGGCATCAAGAAAATTTTGAACGGTGGCGAAGGTTTCTTGGGAAAATTCGCACTCTCGTTGGATGTCGGACTGGGCTACACCTGGACGACGGATTTTGAAGCGGACCGTGACAGGGCGTATTTCAAGATGGACAAGGGTTTTGTCATCGATGTGAATTGCGCACTTGGATTCCAAATTTAGACGAAAGACTGCGTAAGGTGGCCCCGGCACTAGGGCCGGGGTGACAGCGTAAAAACGAAAAGACCTCTCTTTCGAGAGGTCTTTGTCGCGGGATAGACGAGGCTTGAACTCGCAACCTCCGGCGTGACAGGCCGGTGCTCTAACCAAAATTGAGCTACCACCCCAAATCGTTTCCGATTTTCGGTAGTGGACGATAACGGATTCGAACCGCTGACATTCTGCTTGTAAGGCAGACGCTCTGAACCAGCTGAGCTAATCGTCCAAAAAGTTACTTATCTTTCTTCTTGTCGCTGTAGAGGATTCCGAGAGGGATGACTACAACGTAGGCAATCGTCAAGATAATCGGTGCAACCGAGAGACTCACCGGATTATCTGCAGGGCCTGTGGCAAGGCAGAGAAAACCGATGAAAAGTAGCAAAATGCCAACACCAATAAGAATAAGATTCTTTTTATTTAACATTTTCTACAACCTCTAGTTAACGAGCCAAATATACAAATATTAAAACTCTTGTCAACTGAAAACGGGCTTCGGGTCGAAAAAAAAGGTAAAAATCTTTTTGTAGATGGGGAGGGGATGACGACGAAAAAAAATGCTCAATAAACGAAAAGACCTCTCTTTCGAGAGGTCTTTGTCACGGGATAGACGAGGCTTGAACTCGCAACCTCCGGCGTGACAGGCCGGTGCTCTAACCAAAATTGAGCTACCACCCCAGTGGTTTTGTTTGTTGGGTCTTTCAACCGAACGACCCAAATATAAAAAGATTTAATTCGTGTGTCAAGGGATATGGGCTGTTTTCTTTGATTTTTTTTGTTTTTTCCATAAAAAAGGAGATGCCTGCTCGGAGGCAGGCATGACAGCGTTATTCTTTTAAAAAGGAGATGCCTGCTCGGTGGCAGGCATGACATTCTCTCGTCTGTAGGCTCCTTGAGCCGTTCTCTCGTCTAACGTTGACCGGGATATTTGACACGCGTGTGGTACGTTCCGTCAAGGCTGTGGAGGAACGCCTCTTCGAGCTTGGAAAGTTCCTTTACAGACAAATTGCTTTCGTTGAACTGTCCGTCCATAAACTTGTCCATAATCGTCCTGTGAATCATGGATTCGAGCGCTTCGGAAGAGGTGTCTGTCATGGAGCGGCTTGTCGCTTCGATGACGTCTGCCAACATGAGAATGGCGGTTTCCATGCTTTGCGGCTTGGGACCCTTGTAGCGGAAATCCTCTTCCTTGATTTCTTTTCCGGTTTCTTTGGCGAGTTCTTTTGCCTTGTGCAAGAAATACTGGATGAGCGTTGTTCCGTGGTGTTCCAGAATTCCGGAGGCGACCAGTTCAGGAATCTTGTATTCCTTGGCGAGGAGCGCTCCCTGCGAGACGTGTCCCGTGATAATCTTGACGGACTGATACGGATCCAAATTGTTGTGCGGGTTCACGCCTTGTTTCTGGTTTTCTGTAAAGTATTCCGGACGCATCGTCTTGCCGAGATCGTGGTAGAGCGCCATGACGCGGACGAGGAGCGAGTTCGCCCCGATGGTTTCGGCAACTCCTTCGGCGAGGTTCGACACCTGGATGCTGTGGTGGAACGTGCCCGGTGCAAGTTCCGAAATGCGCTTGAGTGCCGGCCTGTTGAAGTCGGACATTTCCATGAGCGTGAGCACTGTCGTGATGCTGAAGACTTTTTCGAGGACGTGAATCAAGAGCACGGAAGCGACTGCGGTAAAGACGATGATGTTGGCGCTTGCGGCGATGAGCGTCTGGTAGAACGTGACAAAGTTGAATCGGTTGCGGAGAAGGAGCATTATGCTGATGGCAAGTGCGGCGGCGACAATGCCTACAATCATGCTCCATGCAATCTGCACGCGGTAGCGTATGCGGAACAGCGGCGAAATCACGGCGATGTTCACGATAAGGCTAGTGAGTGTCGCGGCGAGGTCGTATCCGTTCAAAATGCCGAAGAAGCCTGCGGAGAACGTGGCAAAGGCAAGCCCCATGCGCGAATCATAAAGAATGGTCGCGATGACGGGCGTGAAGGTTATCGGGTACAGCCACATGAAATCCACGGCGTCCGGGAGAATGCTATCCGGTTTGTTGAGAGTCCCGGAAAGGTTGTGGACTGCCCAGAAGGCAAGGAGTTGCAACAGCGTGAGGAAGAACAGGCTCCACAGCTGGCGCGGTGTCCTGAACATAGTGCGTGTCGGCATGTAGAAGCAGAACGCGATAAGGAGCGTGAGAATGATAATGAATACGAGAACGTTTCCGTATGGGGCGGTGAGCTTCTTTGCGTTTTCTTCGCTCTGTTGCGCCATCTGGAGGGCGTCGATTTTTTCAAGGATTTCCTTGGTGATGGGAGCGCCTTGAGTTACAATTTCCATGCCACGCGGGACCATGCCCTTGATGAGCGTTACTTTGTTGCTAGCATCGAGCTTGCGCGCTTCGGTTTCTTTTTCGAGATAGAAAATGTTCGGACTTGTAAAGACGTAGAGCGCTTCGTAGAATGCACTCTGCAAACCCTGCTCCACGGAAAACGCCCTCTGCAACTGGCTGAACGCCTCGTCGATGCGGCGCTGCATGGGCTGTATTTCGCTGATGTCTATCGTGTTTTCTTCGTTGTCCTTGATGAGCGAAATAAAGGGCTTGTTGTAAATGAGGCTCTTGACGTTCTTGATGTTGTAGTTGTTGCAGAATAGCGAAACTTCAGTTTCTGTCTTGGCGAGAAGCGTGTTCGAAACGCCTTTCTGCATCATCTGGTAGAATACGGACATCAAGGAATCGCGGGCGACAGCGTTTGTACTGAGCGGCTTGATGGCGGTAATGGAAAGGCGCTGTTTTAGCTGGTCGTAGATGCGGGATGCTTCCTGGACCTTCGCCTGGATAGACGGGTCGCTTCCGTCGTCCTTGCTTGCGCTGACGACGGCTTGCATCTTGCCGTATTGTTCCAGCTTTTTAAGGTACTGTTCCAGTTCACGTAAAAGGCGCGTTGTTTCGTCGGAGTTGAATTCGAAGATGGCGTTCACCTTTTCGGCGGCGCGTGCTTTTTCGTTCTGGATTTCCTGCTCGGTTTTCGGGACTTCGAACTTGAACGGAGCGACAATCGTTCTAGAACTCAATTGCCCCAGGTGCGGTCGTTCGGCCTGGAGTGCGATGTTCTTGTCGGGGAACAATAGAATGGCGATGAGGATTAAGAGAATCCAACCAATAATCAAATGAATTTTTTTCTCTTTCTTGTTCATTTAATACCCTTCTATTTTTTTAGCTCATTCTGTTCGTAAGCTAGCAAAATGTCTTTGACTAAATGATGCCGTAGGACGTCGGTAGCGCTAAATTCGACTTCGGCGATACCGTGAATGCCCTTGAGAATTTTCATGGCGTGTTCCAAACCGGAAACTTGCCCCTTGGCAAGGTCCACCTGACTGGTGTCGCCGGTAATAATCGCTTTGCTGTGGGGGCCGAGGCGGGTGAGGAACATCTTCATCTGGGCGGTTGTCGTGTTCTGCGCTTCGTCCAGGATGATGAAGGCCCGCTTCAACGTGCGACCGCGCATGTAGGCGAGCGGGGCGACTTCGATGGCGCCGGTCTCCTCGTAGCGGTGCAGTTTTTCCGCTGGCAGGAGCTCAGAAAGGCTGTCATGGATGGGGCGGAGGTAAGGCGCAATCTTTTCCTTGAGGTCGCCGGGCAAGAATCCAAGGGATTCGCCGGCTTCGACGGCGGGGCGCACGAGGCAGATACGTTCGGCTTCGCCACGTTCGAGACTGGCGACCGCGAGCGTCACGGCGAGGAACGTCTTTCCGGTACCGGCGGGGCCTTTTGCAAATATGATGTCGTTCTTTTCGACTGCCTTGACCAGTTCGGCCTGTGCGGGAGTCTTTGCGGAGACGCTGATACCGAACCTGTTCCTGAAGACGGGGCTGTCGGGAATGGCTTCGGCAATGCGAGCTTCCTTGGGGCCGAGCATGCGCTCGAGCTGGTGCGCATCCAGAATTTCGCCGTTGCGCGCCGCAATTTTCAACTGATCGAGGACTGCAAGTACGCCCGACATGTCGGCATCGTCGAGGGGGACGATGTCCAGTCCAGGAAGACGGGTGCGTATCTCAACGCAAAAACGGCTCTCCAGTAATCGGAAAACCGTTTCACGTTCGCCTGAAATAATTCGCTTCAGGTTGTCAGATAGTGAGTAATGCCTTATACTACTCTTCATCGCCCGAGGCCGGCTGCTGGATCGGAAGACCAAGCTTGGTCCTTGCATCGAAGATTTCCTTGCGGAGCTTGTGGTTGTCTTCGTTTGCTGCCGCAGCTTCTTCCTGGGACTTCTTCAAGGTCTTTTCAGTGATGACTTCCTTCGGGGCTTCCTTCTTCGGCTGTGCTACCGGCTTGGGAGCTTCGCTGCTGTTGTCGCTGTAGCCCGTGTAAGAAGAGGAGTTATCAGAGGAGGTTTCGGTGCTTCCCGTGTAGCCCGTATCGCTACCGCTGTCGGAGTTAGAGGAACCTGCACAAGCGGTGAAAAGTGCTACGGAGAGGGATGCGAGAACTAATTTCCATTTTTTAAGAGACATTATTTAAGCTCCATTCTAGTCTTTGATGGCTAAAATATATATAGTTGTGACAAAAAAAATGTTAAAAAAGGTAAAAATTGCAATGCAATCGGGAAAAAATGACGTTCTGACCTATTCTCAGGTTTTTTTATCGTCCAAAAATTACGATTCAAAGAAAATTTATGCGAAAAGACGCAATTCTTTAATGAAAAAATTGGATTCGTTTTGCGTTTTTGCGGGAGTGCATGTTGAACCTGGGGGCGAGGAAGCCTTTGTTCAAACATGGACTCGGTTTGTGCAGGATCCGGCATTCTTATATATGACAGGTGTGAACCAGGCGGGGTGTTACTTGGTCTTGGACCCGCGGAAGGGGCGCTCGACGCTTTTTGTGCCGCGAAAGGACCCGTTCAAGGAGTTCTGGAACGGAAAAAGGCTCGGGTTTGTTGAAGGCGAGAAAGTCGTTGCTCGCTTGACCGGAGTGGAGGACGTCCGTCCGATCGATGAACTTTGGAATTTTGTCGAAAAACTCGCTGCGGAATACGGGAGCGGGAAAAGCGCCGTGGATCACGCTTACGCCTTCTATTACGAGAAGTTCAAGGGCGACCACAATGAAAAACTCAAGAACGACATGAAGAAGGTTCTCCGTCGTTATAAGATGAGTGTGAAGAGCTGTGCCGATTTGCATTTCGAAGACCGCCTGGTGCTGGAACCGGAACGCATCGGAGATGCCCGTGTAGCGCAACAGATTACGGACGAAGCGTTCCGTGCGCTGCTCCCAGCGATGAAGAACATGAAGACCGAACGCGATGCGGCGCTGTTCTTGAATTACGAAATGCAACGTCGTGGTGACGGGGACCTCGCGTTCCCGACGATTGCAGCCGGCGGAAAGAACGCCTGCTGCTTGCATTACGTCAAGAATGACGAGACGCTCCGCGATGGTGAACTTGTCCTGTTCGACTTTGGTGTGAGGTTCGGTTCGCTTCACAGCGATATTTCAAGGACTATCCCTGTAAACGGCAAATTCAATCCGCTTCAAAAAATGTTGTACGAAATCGTGCTGGAGTCCGCGAAGGTCTATCAGCGCGTGGTGCGTCCGGGTGTTTCGCTCAAGGAAATCGGTATGATTTGCTGGGAGTTTATCGTGATGGAACTGGAACGCCGCCTGGTGAAAGATGCTAAGGGTTCGTATAAACTATTGTACGAAAAACGTCCGCATGGTGTGAGCCATTTTATCGGGGAACATATCCACGACGGAGATCCGGGTTCCCGCTCCTTGGATGTGGCTTTAAAACCGGGAATGCTTATTTCTTGTGAGCCGGGATTGTACGGAGATTTTAGCGCGACGATTGACGGCAAGCGTTATCGTGAAAGTATCGGAATCCGCATAGAAGATGATTTAATTATTACAAAAAGCGGTTTTGAAAACATATCGGAGCATATTCCACGGACTGTAGGGGAGATTGAGGCGCTCATGAAGTGATTTTGCTATCTTTGAACAAAAGGACATTTTGCAAAAAAAGGGTTTTGTAAATGTGGAAAGTTAAAGGTGCTATAAGATTCTTCTTATCAATCCTTGCAACAGCTTTTGTTCAGGCGGGTGTGTTTATTTACGCCCAAAAAATTCTGTCGGGATCGTTCTTTGCAAAAAACGGTCTCATATGGCAGAGCTTCATGCTGCAAATATTCTTTCTGGCACCGTACGTGCTGATGGTGTTTTTTGCAGGATTCTTCACCAATAAGTTCTCGAAGAACAAGGTGATGGCGTGGTCATCCTTGGTGATGACGCTATTCGTCATAGCTCAGTCGGTGCTCGTGACTGTCGATTTCCCGCGAATCGCATTCTGGCTCTCGATTGGGCTTAGCTGCGGCTTCGCTATCCACAGTGCGGCAAAGTACGCCATTGTGAAGGAAATGTTCGGCGTACGCAATTTGAGCTACGCGAACGCGTTTCTCCAAATTTTCAGCATTGGCGGTATTATCGCGGCGTCCTGGCTTGCTATTGTCGGCGTGAACCTGATTAACCTCGACCAGCTCGTTTCTTACGAAGCGGTGCGTCGCATTACGTCGAAGTCGGTTGTGATTCCGTGGATTTTGACGGCGGTGAGTGTGCTCGGTACTGTTGCAAACTTCATGATTCCACGCGTGAAGTATCAAGACCAGAACGTAAGCATCGACAAGGTCAAGCGCCACTTGAGTCTTGGTTTCCGCGTGCCGACGCTGCGAGCCTCGATTATCGCTCTTTCGATGTTCTGGGCTTTGGCTCAGGTGTTCGTGTTGATTTATCAGGACGTTTCCGGTTCTTCTGCGGTCGACATGATGCAGGACTACATGTCTTTTGCGATTGTGGGCCTCATGATTGGTACGATTGTTGCCGCGCATTTCTCCAAAGATTTTATTGAATCTGGCTTTGTTCCGCTGGGCATGTTTGGCGTTTCCGTGTGCATGTTCCTTGTGCCGTTCTTTGTGCATCCGGTAGCCCTTGTGCTGCTTTATTCCATGACGGGTTTCTTTGGCGGTCTCATTTTGGTGCCGGTGAATGCGCTGTTGCAGTACAACACGCGTCCGAACAATTCCGGTTCCGTGATTGCTTTGGCAAACATGATTCAGGCCTTGGTGCTCGTGGTGTTCCTGTTCGTGTTCACGATGATGGTGCGCAATACGGATATCCGTCCGCAGAACTACTTCATCGGCCTTGCCGTGATTTCTGTGGGAGTGTTCGTTTGGTCGATTTACAACTTGCCGCAGGCGATGCTGCGTACGTTGTTGCGCTTTGTGTTCAGCCGTTACAGAATCCGCGTCTTGAACGTGCAGAACATTCCGAACGAAGGTCCGATTCTCCTCGTGGGTAACCACCACAGCTTTATTGACTGGGCTATGGTGCAGATGGCTTCTCCGCGTCCGCTTTGCATTGCAAGCAACAAGGACCATTTCGACAAGTGGTATTTGCGTGCTGTGCTCAAGCGCCTTGGCATGATTCGCATCGATAGCCGTAATCCTAAGATTGCGATGGACAAAATTCATGCGGCCCTCCTTGCGGGTAAAGCCGTCGTGATATTCCCGTCGGGCGAAGTGTCCAAGTCTCCGCATGTGGAACCGTTTACGATTGATTATTCCTCTGCTGTCGATGGTACGAAGGCTCAGGTGATTCCGTTCTACATCCAAGGTCTTTGGGGCAGTAACTACAGCTACAGTTCCTCGAATATGTTCGGCGCTTCGGCTGAACGTTCTGTGACGGTTGCCTTCGGTGAAGCGCTCCCGGCGGATACGCCTCCTAACGAAATCCGTGCGATTATTCGCCGCATTTCTATTGATGCTTGGAACTATGCTGTTTCGTTTGTCCATCCGATTGCCGATAGCTGGATTCGTACGTACAAGAAGTACGTGAAAAACGGGCCTGCCATTTATAGCCCGGACGGTGCACACTTCTCCGGTTACAAGCTGATGGGTGCTGTGATGGCGTTCCGTTGCTACCTCAAGAAGACGCTTGGCAAGCACGAACAGAACGTGGGCATTATGCTCCCACCGAGTCCTGCAGGTGTCATCGTGAACCTTGCTCTTTGGGTGATTGGCAAGACGAACGTGAACTTGAACTACACGTCTTCTGTCGATAACGTGAAATTCTGCTGTGACCGTGCGGAATGCTCGACCGTTATTACGAGCCGCCAGTTTGTGCAGAAACTGAAGGGACGTGGAAACGACTATTCCCAGGTGGCTTCGGACAAGGTGCGCTTGCTCTATGCCGAAGATATCATGAAGGAAATTCCGAAGGCGAAAATAGCCGTTCTCCTTGTACTGTGCATGGTCATGCCGAGTTGGTTGATTCGCTTCTTGTTTGTGAAACATCGTTCTATGGACGACAATGCGGTGATTGTGTTCAGTTCCGGTTCCGAAGGAACGCCGAAGGGCGTGGAACTGACGCAGCGCAACATGATGGGCAACATCCAGCAACTCGCTTGTATTTTGAATGTGAGCCGTGGCGATGTGATGCTCTCGGAACTCCCGCTGTTCCATAGTTTTGGCCTTACGGTGACAACACTTTTGAACCTCACGGAAGGCTGCCCGATTGTGGCTGTGGCCGACCCGACGGATGTTAAGACGATGTCTCGCGTTTGTGCAGAATTCAAGGTGACTATCATGGTGGCGACCCCGACGTTCTTGCGTGCGTTCACGGTGAGCCGCTATGTGCACCCGTTGATGTTCAAGTCGGTGCGTATCATTATCGCCGGTGCCGAAGCGCTTCGCCCTGAACTCGCGACGGCGTTCCGCCTCAAGTTCGGCAAGGAAATTTATGAAGGTTACGGCTGCACGGAAACTGCACCGGTCGCCTCGGTCAATACTGAAAATACGTTGTTCGATGACTATACGACTTTGCAGGTGAATAACAAGCCGGGTACCGTTGGCCCTGCACTTCCGGGGACGCAGTTCCTGATTGTCGATCCGGAGACGAACGAACCTTTGCCGACGGGCGAAGCGGGCATGATTCTCATTGGCGGATGCCAGGTGATGAGGGGCTACCTCAAGGATGAAGACCGCACGAAGAGTGTGATTGTGCAGAAGGACGGCGTTCGCTATTATCGCACGGGTGACAAGGGTTATCTCGATGAAGACGGCTTCTTGACGATTGTGGACCGTTATAGCCGTTTTGCAAAGCTCGGTGGCGAAATGATTAGTCTTGGCGCTGTCGAAAAGAAAATCCAGGATACTCCGGTGTTGCAGGGCTGCGATTACGTTGTTACGGCAATCCCCGATGCGACCAAGGGTGAAAAGATTGTTCTTTTGTACCAAGGTGAAAAGGACCCGAAGGATGTGATTTCGGAATTGCGTGCAAGCGGCATGCCTCCGCTCATGCTCCCGTCTGCGGCGTTTAACGTGGATGTCATGCCGAAGCTTGGTTCTGGCAAGGCAGACTTTGTCACCGCCAAGAAAATGGCAAAGGAACTGGTGGAAAAAAAATGAAAAGTTTGACCCCTGTACGTACTGCGCGATTGATTGCATCGCTGATTGCCATTCTTGGAATGTTCGCGTTTGCTGTGGAACGTGTACTCACGAAGGTCTTGGTCATGGCGAATCAAGCCGTGCAGATGGGGCTAAACCGTTATTCGAATTCTTTTACGGGGCGTTTCGCTGCCTCAAATTTTTCGGACGATAAAAACCTCTTGGTTGTTCTCCGCCAAGCAAAGGAATTGCTGCCCACTGCTGATAAAGCGTTGCTTGCGTTGTTCATTATAAGCATCATCCTCTTTATCGTGGCCGCCTTTGGAATCGCTTTCCCGAAGCAGTTCTGCCATATACTTGTCTCGCTGAAACTTCTCAAGTGGCAAGACGGGGTTGTGGTAAACGGTGTGTCTGTAATCGGTTCGTCGGATGGAGGTACGCCGGTTTTTAAGAAATTCAAGAAACTTTGCGGTAAAGTTGTCGCGTTCTTGAAACGGATTCCTTTAAAGTACTGGATTTTTGCGGCGTGTTCGCTTGCGTTTGTCCTGATTCTCGTATTTGGTGTGCGCGGTTGCTCGGTCGGCAATGTCTTTGGAAATACACAGGAAGTTACCGATGATTTGACGGAACAGACGATGTACTACATCAACGCGCAGAAAGCCTATTTTGCAAAGAACAATACGGTGGGTGGCTCGAAAGCGCTCAAAGTGCCGGACTCCCTCACGACGGAATATTTTACTTACCGCATGACGGGGAGCCGTTTTACGGCGACATTGAACAAGGACGTCAAGGAATGTCCTGCAGGGAGCCGTTGGATGGTGAGTGCATCGACCAAGGGAATCTTTAGCGTCGATTTGGTGTTGTTCCGTGCGGCGCCTAAGGACACGAATTGCGTGTTTATCCAGCCGGAATTTAAGAATTTAGGCCGGAAATAGCTTTTATAATCCAGGTTGTCTCTAGACAACAATTTGCTGGTTGGCTCTTGCGCATGAGGGGTGCTTGAATATATATTACAAGTACCTAGAATGTTCTAGGGTTGTTGATGGGTTGTGATATGAGATTATTTCTGCCAGTTATGGGCATCGCAGCAGTGACTGCGTTCGCGGATGTAACATGGGTTCCACAGTGTGAAAGCAATGGCTTTACGCTAATCCGTTCTTCGGAACATTTCGAAGTTTGCAAAAAGCCGACGACCGACGATGGCAAGGCGAATAATGTTTCCATTCCGACGTCGGATGCCGAGGGCGTTCTCCAGTCGCTTGAAAAGGTCTATTCATTCTATATCGATTCGCTCGGGTGGATGCTTCCGTTCCCGAAAAGTCCGGACAGAAAACTCAAAAGCAACATTTACGTGTTCGACAACTCTGTGATGGCTGCCCTTTACGGCGGTCAGGACTATGTGAAAGGTTTGAATAACGAATTCGGGCCAGGCATGTGGATTGGTGTAGGCTCCCTCAAGGATTATTGGGGGACATCCCACGAGTTTGCGCATGGTTTGCAGGGCGTTGCCGGCTGGATGGGCAACAACAGCCATTCGGGGTGGTTTGCCGAAAGCCATGCCAACTGGATGGCTCACCAGTATAATCCGAATGACGCCCACTGCTCGGAATATCTGATAAATTATCCGTATCTGTATTACGGTTCTACGCGAGACCGCTATTGCAACTGGCAATTCCTGGAACATCTCAAGGAAGAATTTGGCGGTGGTTACAAAGGGGCGCACGAAGTCAACCGCATTTGGATGGAATCGATTCGCGACGGGGAAGACGGCCGCATGGAACAGACTCCGTTTAGCGCGATGATGATGGTCTATGGTTGGACGCTTGACAGCTTGAACATGCAGTTCGGAAAGTTCGCGATGAAAAATGCCACGCTCGAATACGCCCCCGCGAAAAAGACTTTGTACAAAAAGTCCTATGGCGATTACGAATTTAAAACGCGCCGCGACGCAAGCTGGGGCGATAACTACCGCAGGCATTCCCGTGTGACGATGCTGAACAAGATGAAATGTGATGGTTCTGGTAATTCGGATGGGAACGTCGCGGGGGCCGAGAACTGCACGGACCGTTACGTTTCTCCCTCTTACTGGGCTCCGCAGCGCTGGGGCTATAACTTGGTGCGCATTTACCCGGAAAAGGCCGGGACTGTTACCGTCAAGTTCCGTGGAATCGTGCAGGATAAACCGACTGTGAACGGGTATAAATGCTTTGGCGACAATACCGATTACTACAAGGGAAAAACGTACAATTGGTGCAATTACGCTCCCGATAAGTTACCGGATCCAAAATCGGGTTGGACTGTTGGATTGGTTGCCGAAGGTGCCGACGGAACACCTCGTTATAGCGAACTCAAGACGGGGAAGGCGTTTAATTTGGAAATAGAGACAAAGGCGAATGACAAGGCTTTGTGGCTTACGGTGACGGCGACTCCGACAGAAATGCAGACGATTTTGTGGGACCAGTTCTACTACAGCATTTACCGTTATCCGTACATGGTCGAGGTGGTAAACGGTGCTCCCGAAGGATTCACGAAAGATTTTTGGAAACCTGCCGGTTTTAACGGCGCGACAGCTTCGGGTTACTCGCAGCATGTAAACGGCGGTGGCTGGGTGAGCAGCAAGGCCAAGGTCGCGGCAACGGCTTATGTCGGGCCGGATGCGGTCGTGAACGGCGGTACTGTTTCTGGAAACGCCCGCATCGAAGATTTTGCTGTCGTGAATGGCGGGACGATTGGCGATAACGCCGTGGTGCGCGGACGAGCGCTCGTGACGGCGGGGAACATCAGCGGCGACGCGGTTTTGGAAGACGATGCCTGGCTCGTGAGCGGGACGATTAGCGGCAAGGCCAAAGTCGGCGCGCTTTCGCTGATAGTCAATTCAACCGTGACCGATAATGCGCAAGTCTATGGGGTCATGTGGGCGGTAAACGGTAAAAAGTTGAGCGGCACGGCGCAACTCCGTGGCGACCTCGAAAATAATTTCACGAAGGATCTCTCGAAGGGCATTTTCTACGGCATGGTGGATGACGGTATGCTCAATAATGCGAATTATGGAGCGAACCTTACGACTCCTCCGACCGAAGCAACGGCGAGTATCGAGAATGCCAAGTGGTATGCGATTGCCGAGGATTCTACGGGAAATCAAGGCCCGACAACGAAAATTGTCCGTAAAATGGCTCCGATACTTGAGATGGATGCCGCAAATGGCGTATTTAACGTTTATGACTTGAATGGCAAAAAGTTGGGTCGTGTGCATACATCACCCGATGTTGGCTCGCTGAAATCGTCTCTCCGTGCTGCGGGATTCAAGGCCGGCGTGTATCTTGTGCGTGAACAGCGCTCGCACCGTATAATTCGCGTTGACGTTCAATAAAACGCATTTCAGAAGTCAAGACGCATTGTCGTTTTGGCAACAGAATAAAATTGCGAAACCTCGAAATGGGGTTTCTTTTTTGTTATAATAATATTGGTGGGTTGTATGTCGCAGTTGCGACGGGGTTTTGATTTGGAGTGAAAATGATTAAAAAAATCCTTATGTCACTTGCCGTGCTCGGTGCGGCAAGTTTTGCGCAGGATCCGAACCTGCATATCTATCTTGCCTATGGACAGTCCAATATGTCTGGGCAGGCGACCGTAACCGATAAAGACCGTGTGCAGGATCCGCGATTCCTGGTGTTGCGGGCCGCAAACCATTCCAACCAGAAGGTTGGTGAGTTTTATCCGGCTGCACCACCGATGGGGCATAGCCAATCCAAGGTGGGCATTGTCGATATTTTTGGCCGCAAGATGGTCAAGGAACTCCCGGACAGCATCAAAATTGCCGTAGCGAATGTGGCGATTGGCGGGCAGAGCATTGACTTGTTCGACAAGGACCGCAACAAATCCTATGTTCAAAACGCAAAGAACAAGGGCGATACGTGGTGGATTCAGTACCTCGACGAATATGGCGGCGATTTGTACAAGCGCATTGTAGAAATGGGAAAAATCGCGAAGCAGAAAGGCGTCATCAAGGGATTCCTTTTCCATCAAGGCGAAGCGGACTACCAGATGAACGACTGGCCGAAACGCGTCAAGAAAGTTTATGATGACTTGATCAAGGAACTGGAACTGGACCCGGAAAAGACCCCGATTCTCATTGGCGAACTTGCCCCGACGGGTGATTTGGGTTGGCGTAACGATGCCGTGAAACAGGCGGCAGACCTCATCCCGAACGGTCACTTGATTTCTGCCCAGGGCTGCCCCGCACTTAAGGAAGCGAGCTACACGCTACATTTCACTCGTGAAGGGTATGAAAAGTTTGGCGAACGTTATGCCGAAAAAATGCTCGAAATCCTCAAGTCGCAGGAACCGCCTCCTGATACGAGTAAGAAAGATACAGTCGTGAAGGATACATCCAAAACGGATACGTCTAAAGTCGTGCCTAGAGATTCGACGAAGAATGATTCGACAGCGAAGGACAGCACCGATGCAATTCGTGAGCTACCGAGCGTTCGTGCCGTGGAATCAAAAACGCCGCAGCTTTACTTTGACTCTAGGGAACAGACTTTGTTTGTTCGCTTCAAGAAAAATGGACGCGAGTATCGCTACCGTGTAACGGGCCGCAAAGACTAATGTCGAAATGAAACATAATAAAAGACCGCTGGGCTATTGCTTAGCGGTCTTTTGTCATCCAGACTGAATTAATTTCGTATTATATTTATTGTTGCCTTATGTCGAAACCTTTATTTACAATCCTTTTGTTATGTTCTGCGTTGTTCTTGACGGCTTGCGTTCTGCCAAGCCATGCTATTCGCATTAACGAATCTCTGCCCAAGAATGCTTCCATTGAAAAAGAATCAGTCGTTACCTATGCTCGGCCAGATTGCCCTAAGGGAGAATGCTCACTTCAAGATGAGTTTATCGTCGGACATTCAGAAGTCAATACTGCAGACCAACGCCAAATTGAATTTTATCGATACAGCAGAATGACTTGTGATATAAAAAAGGTTTCGATGTCCGCCCGTGATTATAAATATTATGTTGTTTGGCATTATGAGGGGGTACCGTATAGAGTTATTGAAGCCTTCTGTGATGAAAAATCTCAAGAATTCAGAGCATTTCTTCTTTATGACAAAGATAAGCAAAGAAAGGAATTGCCTGTGTTGAAAAATTCGGGTGAATGGGTGATTGAGGTAAAATGAGAATCCTGCTCTTTTTAATGATTTTTCTTCTTGTGTCTTGTGGAGGCGTGCTCAATTCTGACAATGTTCCTCCGAGAATGGTCGTGGAACCGTTATTTGTTGTCGTTGGAAATTTTCCTGAAGGAATGTCTCCAAAGGATATTCAAGTTGTAGCATACCAGACGAAGCCCGTCAGGAAAATGGCTTGGTATGGAATTCATTTTGGTTTTTCATATGTATTTAAAAATGGGGAATCCGATTTAGACGACAGGAGGGTGTCTTATAGAATTGAAATAGATGGACATGTCCCTGCGGATGAAATTGTGTGGTACAATAAAGGTGTCGCGTACCAAACATTAAAGATTGAGTATGTGGTAAAAAATATGGAAATTGTTTCTTATAGAGCCTATTGGAATGGTGAACGGGAGTTGTGCTTGAATAACTATTTTGAAGTTCTTGACCCCCGCATTCATATTCATATGCCTGATAGTCGCAAGCCTGAAGAAGAATGGTTTACTGTGTTTAAAGATAATCCCAAATGTCACGAGACGGAATGAGAAATTATTTTGTGTATTAGTATAGATCCACAAGGATGAAGTCGCTAGTTTTGGGAGTGTTTTTGGGGCGCTTTACTGTTTTGTGGGGGAAGGTAATTTTGTCTGTTCTCACGAAGAAAAATTCTGTGTGGAAGAAAAATCCTGTGTGATCGTTTTTCTCATCTATGCTTATAGAATAGCCTTTTTCATTGGGCTTATAAGTTATGGAATTTACTGTATTGTCGTCACCTCTGTATTCGAGACATTTGAAATCGTCTGTAGAATCTGCAACGATTAGATTTTTCTGTACGGAATTGATGAGGTTATCGTATTCGATTTCAAACAGCGTGTCATTTTTTAGAATTCGTTCCGTGAACACTCGTTCCGTGAACGAATGTCTCAATGATGGAATCATTTCTGAACTTGCGTAATTTAATGTTCTTTTGCTGATTTGTTCCCCTTGGTATCTGCCATTGTGATAAACTTTTTGACGAATGCACAAGGTGTCTTGTGTGTTGCAGTTCAATATGATGTATTCTGTGCCTTTATTTTTGAGAACAGTTTCTGTGGTGTCGTAATAAAAGTAAAAAAATTCAGCATTTGAGCCTTCTTCTTTTGAATCATAACGCGCTTGTTTTGATAGACCATTTGTATTGTAAATATATTTGTAAGTCCATTCGTTTTCGTTATCCTTAAAATAAGAAGAATCAATACGTGCTTTATCTTGATTGACGAATGAATTCACTCCAAACATAGCTTCAGTGCATGTATTTGCAGTAGCAAAAGCACTCAAGGCAAGAATTGTTATGACGGTCAAGAAAAACGTTTTGCTTTTTCCAAGTAGTTCCATAATTTTTTCCTTTAATCTACTTTAAATATATAAAAACACCCCGGAATGTTCCGAGGTGTCTTTCAAAGTTTTTCGGTTCGACAGGCTCACCGACCTTGAAGGTCCCTGCCTGCACTGAGCATGGCCGAAGTGAGCTTGCCGAAGGGCCGTAAAAATTACAGCTTGTTGTTAGAACCAAGAACGTCAACGATCTTGTGTTCGTACATCTTCTGCATGTTTTCGCGAGCCGGCTTGAGGTACTGGCGCGGGTCGAAGTGTTCCGGATGTTCGTCGAAATACTTACGGATAGCGGCAGTCATGGCGAGACGG
>Ga0129307_1001282_pt1 | contig 28250 bp, 40 predicted proteins | sample P1105metagenome_FD_94437 | JGI IMG/M metagenome (GOLD analysis project Ga0129307, IMG submission 94437) | Capybara group fecal microbial communities from Wisconsin, USA - P1105 metagenome | ecosystem: Host-associated > Mammals > Digestive system > Large intestine > Fecal | place: USA: Wisconsin...
GACCCTCCGTCGTCACGGATATGGCTATCCTGATGATGAATACTTCTTCTTGAAGATCATGGATATGAGCCGGAAGGAGTATGTCAGGAATCAGCCATCACATAAAATTTGTGATTGAACCGTAAAAAATATAATATATAACTAGTGAATCAAATAAAAAACAAGAAAACCTATAGCTCCGCCATACGTAATTACCATATCGTATATAAAACCTCTTCTTGCTTTTTCCGCAAGTTTGTCATAAAGTTCACGCGGATCACCTGAATTCACCTTAATATCTGCAGGATCCCCATTATTTATAGGATTTTTAATAAAATACCAAAGTGGTCCATATTCATGATTTCGACTTTCAATCTGTTGCCCATTGTAATTGTATCGATACGTAGCATTAAAAGCTCCGTACCTATACCTTATCCCATGTTCATCACCCTTACTTTTTCTGACGCTAGTAACAACTGCAGAAACTGGCACCGTACAGCGTTTCTTTAATTTATTTACTCTATTAAAATGTAAGGTAAAAAATACCCCCAGACCCGCCATTGCAATCATGCCAAAAATTAATACATAATACTCTTGAGGAGACGACTGACGTGATGCTGTCTCATCATAATATTGATATGTGACTGTGGTGACACTACCATCCTCATTTATCACCTCACTAGTCTCTTCTCTAGTAGGAGTTGGCTCATCAGTCAATTTGCAGCCTGACAGACAAAAAATACCAGCCAATAAAAAAACAAGAAGAAGGCACCACCTGAGCAGTGTCTTCTTCGAAATCTTTCTCGTTTTTGAATCCCCATATCTCATAACAATACTTCCTCCAGAAATAAATTACTAAGAAAGTATATAACACTATTGTGTTCAAATCTTTAACTGATTATTAAATATAAAGGATTTTTTCATCTTTTTTAGAGAATTAGAAGGTGTTATTTCACTATCCGTGTCATCTCACCTCATACGTGAAGCGGTCGGTGGTATATACACCTTTTCCTGTAATAAGGAGTTTGATACAAACAAACATTGTCATGGCACCTGCAAATACAAAAAGAAACGCAGGAATTTCACCTAGCCTTGCCGGGCCATGTCCAGCATATGAAATCGAATGATTATTAGGATCATAATGAATCTGTACATGTTCTCCAGGATTATGACCACGTCCATCACTACCACTTGCATGATATGTCACATCATCGACTGTATATCTCGCACCAAAACTTTGATATAGCCCACGACTTTTTCCAGAATACTCGTATGTATAAACCTCGCCAGTAGTAGTTTCTGTACACTGAGCCTTCAAGCGATTAGAATTAATAAGACCTGTAACATAAAAATATACCGTCACAGCTACAACCAGTGTCGCAATTATAAGAGTAACAATCTGAGACGGCTTATTAGCCAAAAAATTCATTTTAATTTCCCTGTTCATATAAATACCTTTATACCCTTTACATATATCACAAAGGACTTAGTCACGTGATAAAGCAACTAAGTCCTTATTTTCCTATTTATTAGTAGCAATTAGTTGTGGCTGTTGTACAAGCCATGATACAAACCATAAGTGCAACTTCTTCAGCAATGATTGCAGCAACGCTACTGTTAACTGTTGAAGTAGCAGCATAAGTACTATTCTTTGACTCATGGCAATCACCAACAAGCATAGCAGCAAACATAAGTCTCTGCTTCTTGCTCAGAGTCCAGCTGCCAAAGCCCTTAACCTTGCTAAGATACTCTTCTGTCTCAAGAATCTCATCAACAAGTGTTGTATCATCAACATCAAGATCAATAAGGATACCAAGAGATGCAAGCTCATTATATTCATTACCATACTTTACCTTACGAGCAAGGAACTCGTTAAAAATATGTATTGCCTTATCACATTTTTCTTCTGGAGTACCTTCCATAAGCGCAAGAACCATGCTAAGCCCCTGAATCTCATTGTTGCCAGCCTTCATGCCAATAGTCTTTCTTAGATAAGCATAGCTTGTTTCAATTTCATTTATTATGTCATCAACGCTTCTATCTGTCATAGCAAGGAGAATGCCAAATGCAATATCCTCGGAACCTGTTATAAAAGGATGAAGCTTATTCATCTTCTTATAGAAATCATGGAACTTTTCGATGATAGCATCAGCATCATAAAGTCTGTCTGCATCAAGAATGTTGATAGCACCCTGAATAATGTAACCACCATCTGACATGATCATCTTCTTTGAAAGTCTGTCAAACACACTCTTAAGATCATTAAAATACTGAGCAGGGTCTGCAGATAAAGCCATCTTGCTTACAACCATAGGCATTGCTGAAGCCTTAAAGCTTGAGAACACGCCTGCATGCTTATCAAGATATTTCTTAGCCTCGTCTAGTCTTTCAACATCTATATTCTGTCCTGCACTTGTATAAACCAGCGCAGATGCGATATGCATAACTCCATATGACCACTTGAAGTTCTTTGCAAGAACCTCCTTATTGTTGATCAGAATATCAATTCTTTCTCTTACTAATTCATTCATACTTTTATCCTCCACTTTCTTGTGAATTAACCATAATTTATTCTTTATCCTGTGACACATTACTGAATCATGTCATACTCAGATAATAAACGAAAAAAATTTTTACGTATAAATTATGGCGTGAACGGAATAAAGTATGTCGTGAAATGTAAAACTAATGCGTAAAAGGTATCACGAATAGTACATTACTTCATAATAACAAGGTCGTAATCACGAGAGCCAAGGCCAAGCTTCTCTGCGTGTTCCAAGGTTTCAGCCCAGGATACATTTGGATTGCTGTTATGCCATACATCTCCGTGATCATGGAAATGCTCATCAGCCATGTTGTCGCCCAGCTGACTGTTACGTATTGGTTCAGCCTTCTGACAAAGATCCACACAGGCCTGATCCAGAGCAACAGGATCAAATGAAGCCAGCATTCCAATATCAGGAAGGATTGGAGCATCATTTTCGCCGTGACAGTCACAGTTAGGAGAAACATCTGTGATAAGAGAAATATGGAAGCAAGGTCTGCCAGACACAACTGCAGCTGTGTACTCTGCCATTCTTCTGCCTAGCATCTGTGGTGCATCCCAGTTATCATTACTGATAGCATCGAAAGCACAGGCGCCGATGCAACGGCCGCAGCCTTTACATTTGGCTGGATCAATCCAAGCCTTTCCGCCTTCATAAGTGATAGCATCAGAACCACATTCCTTGGCACAGCGCTTACAATTCTTACAGAGAGCCTCGTCAACATGAGGATGACCACTCTGGTGCTGCTGCATCTTACCGGCACGACTACCGCAACCCATACCAATATTCTTGATACAGCCACCGAAGCCAGCCTGCTCATGGCCCTTAAAATGTGTAAGAGATACAAAGATATCAGCATCCATCACTGCACGGCCTATATAAGCCTCCTTGCAGTATACTCCGTTAGGAACCGGAACCACGATATCATCAGTACCACGAAGACCGTCAGCAATAATAATCTGACATCCTGTAGTCACCGTATTGAATCCATTAATATTAGCGCAGTCCATATGCTCCAGGGCATGCTTACGACTGCCCGGATAAAGAGTGTTGCAATCTGTAAGGAATGGCAACCCACCCTGAGCTTTAATTACGTCAGCAACAGCCTTCGCGTAATTTGGTCTAAGATACGCCAGATTACCCAGCTCGCCAAAGTGCATCTTGATTGCAACAAACTTATTGTCAAAATCAATAGTCTCAATGCCTGCCTTACGGATAAGCTTCTGCAACTTATCAGGCAGACTCACCCCAATAACAGTTCTAAAATCAGTAAAAAACACCTGTGATTTCTCCATAAATATCCTCCCTTGATGTAACTAAAAAAACTTATTAAAACTCTAAGAGAAACGAGTAAAATAACTCACTTTTCTTCTTTCTCAAAAAGATAAGAATATTTTTCTTTAATTTCAGCATCTATAATATCTAATTCTTTTTGAATCTCTGATGTTATCACTCCATCAAACTCATGATCAATATCCGTATCGTCCATATGTAAATATAACTTATCAGCCATGTATCATAACCTCCTTACTTCGTATAGCTTATTATTCTCATTTAGTTCATCCATCTTTAAAATAGCAAGCGTTCTAGCATTTTCTTTTCCAAAAAGCTTTGCATATTTATCAAATAATTCTTCATAAATCTCAGCTACTTCATATACAGATTTTACAATTTCAAAAACATCTCCATCATGACATAACACCAATGAAGTCTTTATATTATCTGAAATAGCATATGTTGCTATATCCCGTCCTGACGGTGGTCTGCTGGAAGGATGATTATGCATTACTATTCCATAATCCAAGCAAGACTCTAAAACTCTATATTCATCTTTATTAAAATATGTATGACCTATGACAGCTTCACGATCATAATTATTTACAATCATTTCACCGGTTCTTGCATTAATCACACACATTCTCTCAACATTTTTACCATCTACCATTTCAAGCAATCGACCAGCTTCTCGATAAATACTTTCATACACTTCTTTTTTTACAGAAATCTTTGTAAACTTATCATAATAAACTTTTGAATTAATGAGTTTCCTATTCACGAAAAACTCATTATTTCGACTTTTTTTCGAAATTAGAGCCTGATCATTCACAAAATTTTTATATGATGGAAATGTTTCTCTAACCATAATCGAATCTTCTTCAGGCATAATCTCAGAACATAACCGATCTAATTCCGCTTTTAATTCAAGCCTCTTTTCAACCATAGCTAGAATCTGTTCACGTTCATCTTTTTTTATATATCTACTTTTAGTTTTACCTTTTTCACTCCATTGTAAATAAGGTTGTTCTTTACCTTTAATTTTTTTATAAACAACTGTTCCTTTAGGAAGCACACTCAGTTCTTTAATTATTTCATTAAATCTAGACATATGAATTACCACCTTTAAACATATTATAGCAGGCCGATAACCAATAGGCAAGGTTATTTTTGAATATATATTGGTTATCTTGGTTATCCAAAACGAGTCACATAAGCTAAAAGCAAATGTGACCCGTAACGTCTACTTATTCTTTTTTTCTAAATGAAGCCTCCCACAACTCATGATTCTTAGCAAGAATCACAAATGAAATAAAAATATTAACGATACATATACCACCGCCAAAAAGCAGAGGCCCATAAATAAGCGCCAGATTATAATATTGATCCGAGCCTTCACCCAGATTACTACCAAATGTTTTGGAAACGATAATCGTAGTTATGATAAGCAGTAAAAAATTTACAATAGCAGCCGAAAGATTTCCAACAAAATATCCGCCCTTCTTCTTTACTGTCAAAAGAACAATCAAAAGAATAAACGTAAACATATTTAGCGTACTTCCGAAGATGAACACTAAAATATATTTACCAAAGGTATCAACCTTTTCGGTAAAAAGCAGTTCAAAAAAACCTCCAAGCAGTGTTACGCAAAGAGGAAAACCAACCTCAAATAACGTGACGGTTGCTGCAATAAGGCCAAGTATAAGATTAACAATCTTTAGTTCTTTAACCATCAAAGCCCCCTGGTTAAAAATCTACTAAGAAAGAATAGTTTTAGATATTTCTAGCAAGTTACGAGAAAGCGTTTGTAATTCATCATAGATTTCATCAGAAATCTCCCACTTCTTTCTCATAGCTTCAAGTATGAGTAATTCCTCAGCCGAACAATCCTCATCAATATTTGATAAATATAATAGTTCAAAGATAACTATCTTATGTACAACTGCATCGTTAGAGATACTATCTACAATCTCATCAAATTCAAGTTCTGGCAGATAATCAACTTCTGTCAGTTTCATCTCATTCTTGAATGTTTCAAGAAGTTTGATCTCTGAATCATCGATTAAACTATCTATATTTACAATTCTATTGGCTATAGCTAAAAAATATTTTTTGTCTTTATCACTAAGTAAGTTCAGGTACAAGTTTGTTTCCTCCAAGTTGTATGTTATCAAATTATTGAATATTTTAACAAAAATCAGTTTATAATTCTATACCATCCAATTAGGATTACTTTATTTAACAGAAAACAGCATCAATACAAGAACACTCATTGATACACCTTCAGTAATCAGAGGAACCATAGCAGCATAGAATGCCTTCATATCCTCCATCCTATAATATGCCACATAAAGCACCATGCTAATAACAAAGGCAAATGCAATCACCCCGATCATGCATATAAGCTTAGCTCCAAAAAGAATCCCCGAACCTGCAAGACGATTAAGTATAGAAGCTTCCAGCATGGTCCAGCCAACTATCAAGAATAGTTCAGTAGTAACAAACCTATCAAAGCCGTACTTTGTGATAAGCATAAGTATGATGTATGCAGCTATTCCACCGATTATAATGAATAATTGGCTGATGGCAAGCTGTCTGGTCGCCTCTGTAGCTTTTAAACTAAGGGTAATTCCTGCTATTCCAGATATAACTATCATCAAAAGAAAAAAGCCAGTTACCCCCTGGCCACGATTAACACTGGTACCAGGGCGATAGCCGAGGTACCAGAAAAATAGATAAAATATACAAGTTAGGATTAGTAGACATTGGCCTATGATTAGTTGTTTCATATTTATACCAAAGCAAAAGTATGATAAGTTAATTTAATTAAATTTATCTCTAAAACTGATCAATAAAAACATTACGCCAAAAAACAGAAAAACTGCAGCGATTTTTTTGAATATATGCTTGTTGGCTCTTTCAGGATAATCAGAGTTTATTTTGACAACTATCTCATCGAAAGTTCGATAACGACGAGAAGAATAATCCGTAGTATATTTATAAGTTTTCCCTCCGACTTCGTATTCGCAGACCGCCTGATATTTGTATATATCTTCGTCATTATCGTAGTAGCTATTAACAGACTTCACTACAGCCACTACTTCTTTGTCGTATTTTGAATTATCTTTGACCTGAATCAACCCAAAAATAATTCCCATGGCACAAAGTATCATTGAAAATGTTAATACCGGATTGTTCTTAAATCTTTCTATCATCTAATTAGCCTTTTTTTCGCTTTTATTCCTTTTGCGCCAATTCACGTACGCACCAGTTGTGATACGTCCATCTTCTGGCCTTTCAACATCTTTAGGAATTGCCCAATCTCTTCCGAACTTCACTGCCCCAGGGATGCGACCATCTGAACACATCTTCTGAACGCGTCGAGGGGTGAGATTCCACTTGATTGAGATTTCTCTTATTGTTATAAATTCATTCATATTCGTCACCTCTAAGTAAAAAACGCACCAGAATAGAACTTCTCGGCCTATTTCTGATGCTGTCAATAGTTGCAACTGGCTGCCATAATACCAATCTTAGGCCCTCATAGTTTTGCGACGCAAGGTTTCCCTTGTTGTGCCGATTTATTTGATTTTTTGCTTATAGGTTACATAGATATTTTACTCGTTACGACGAACTGAGTCAATCTATGTTTAGCTAAATGGAGCAAAAATACATGGGTATTCTCGCAAAAAACCTGCCACTGAGAACCGTCCTCAGTGGCAGCCTCTGTGGCTGGTTTAAGTAAATGAGATTAGTGAACAAAACATAATGCCAATTAATAGAATTATTATAAATATCACTCTTTTCATAATAACTTTCCCCTCTTTTCCAAACTCTCTGATAAGCTATCTGCCACAAAAAAATTCACCAGAATGGCTTCTGTTGCCATCTCTGATGAATCTAAAATGTGCAACTGGCTGCCATGTTAAAGGCCCTAATAGCTTTGCGTCGCCGGCTTTCACCGGTTTTGCTAAAATATTTAATTTCCCCAATACATTACTTAAAAATGCTTTTTTAGTTTATTATGCTCTTTTTACTAAACCAACTAAAACTTCAGTAATTCCTCTATGCTTCTTCTCTACAGGTACAGGTTCTGGTGCACGAACTTCCTCTGGGTCTGGTGCGGTGTATTCTTTAGCTTCAACCTTGAGTTCAACTTTTTTCTCAGGTTCTGCCACCTGCTCGATTCCAAGATCTTCAAGGCTTTCTTCCTTTTTCTCAGCCACTGGGATCTCGCGACCTGTAGGTAGTTCTTCATCACTAATACCTATCATCACATCAATATCCATCTCTTCGTACATACATTTACCTCCCTAAAATAAAATTTTGAATAAAATAAAAAACATCAGATTCGACCTCGCAGCCGACTCTGATGAATCAATCATTAAAGTGCAACTGGCTGCCATGTTAAAGGCCCTAATAGCTTTGCGTCGCCGGTTTTCACCGGTTTTGCCAACATATTCAAGTTATTTAAATTATATTCGATTTAGCGAATACCGTCAATCGGGAATAACTGCAAATAATATCAAAAATGTGCAGTTGGGGACAGACCTCGGTGCAGTGGGGACGGACCTCGGTGCAGTGGGGACGGACCCCATTGCACCTTATAATCATATGATATCAACATAATAAATATCTTCATTAGGAAGCTTATCTGTAATGTCGATGCCTTGTTGACGGAGTAAATTTAATTCTTTTACGTAGTCTGTGATATCGGTGATGTTTTTGATCCATTCATGGACGTATTGATAAACTGCATCACCACGAAGTCCTAACTGAATTGAGCGATAAGACAGGTTGTTACCATTAACATCTTTTTCAGGATCCCACTGAACTCGGACGTTAGACTCTTTAACCATCTTCTGCCACTCTTCTTTGGTGATACACATATTATCTGAATAAGTGGACTTCACAGCGCTTTTAACTGCTTTATCAAAGCCAACTCGATCTATATCTATAGCAAGGACGTGTTCCTGGTTTTCTTTTTCAGCCCAGCCACAGCGATACATCATCCAGAGAAAGGACGGTTTAATCCAGGTCATTCGATTCATACTAAAATGACTACCGAAGGTACCTAGACGCACCGCTTCTTCCGCAATGTACTGATTGTAGGCTTGATAAACGCGGATGGTTGTGTCTGTGTAGACAGCCCGGATTTCCTTATATTCATTTGTTTCATTGTTTATTTCACTAGACATATTTTCACCATAGTTATACAGAATGTGCAGTTGGGGACAGACCTCAGTGCAGCGGGGACGGACCCCATTGCATCTACTCTGCTATGCTGTATTGGAACATTTCATAGGCAAGGCGGGTTCCTTCAGAGATTGACTCAGGGAGTAACGCTCTTGCTACGCATTTAAGTTCTTCTTCTAGTTCTGATACATTCTTTAAGTAGGCGTAGTCGCCATCTATTCTTTCAACTATATAATCAATTCTTTCGAACATTTTTATTCTCCTTATTATAAAAAAGTGCAGTTGAGGACAGACCTTGGTGCAGCGGGGACGGACCCCATTGCATCTAAGTCATGGTGCAGTGGGGTCAGACCCTCTTGCACCTAACGGTGCAAGTAGGGACTGACCCCAACCGCACCATGACCAATTGCATCTTAGTAGCCTTTAGTGCGGTCGATCTGGTTGCGGAGGGGTTCACCATTGGCGTATCGAATGAGGTTCTCGCAGAAAAGTTCTACATTACGTTTTAGGGTGTGTTCCAGCGTTTGGTTTCCCGCCACATGTGGAGTGATAAACAGGTTATTTGTAGTCCAGAGTCTGCTATCAGCTGGAAGTGGTTCTGTCCTAAAGACATCAAGTGCTGCACCTGCAAGTTTTCCAGCATCGAGGCTATCAGCAAGGGCTTCTTCATCTATAGCGTTACCTCTTCCAACATTTACAACATACGCTTCTTCTGGAAGGAGTGCAATTCGATCTTTATTCAGGATGTTTTCTGTTTCAGGTGTACCAGGAAGGCACATAACAAGAAGATCCGTATTGGGCAGGATGCTGTCCAAGTCGGATATTGGACGTATTTCATCGAAATAATCGGTGAGATCACATTTATCTCCTTTATTAGTTATTCCATCACCTAAGCTTCTATTAATTCCACTTCTATTCAAACCGATAATGGTTGTTGGCTCAAAGGCCTGGGCGCGTTTTGCGAAACAGGTACCAATGTCGCCTGTTCCCAGAACTGTGATTCGACAATCCTTTAGAGACTTCTGAGGTTGCATCTCGCTCCACTGGTGCTGGAGAGTCTTACCATAGGTGTAGACAAGCTTACGCATCATGAATAGGGACACTGTGATGATGTGCTCGGCGATAGTTACGCCGTACGCACCAGTTGAGTTAGTTAGGATGCAGTCTGGATTTGCGAAGCTGTCTGGATACAGCAGGAAATCGACGCCTGCAGACGTGACAGCGAGCCATTTGAGATTCTTGCTCGTCCTTGCAGTATTAACACCAAGGCCATAGAGAATCTCAGCATCCTCGAAATCAGTTGGAATTGCGCCCTCTGATTCTACATAGCAAACATCGACGCAGGCTTTGGAAGCAGCTGCGTCGATCATAGCTTTTTGTTTATCTTTTATAACTTTACTAAGTACTACTAATTTCATTATATAATCCTTTAATTAACCAGCCTGAAGACTTCCTTTCTCCTTAGCTTTAACGCGTCCAATAATGGTATTAAAGCTGATTGACATGGTCAAACCAAAAAGTATTCCAACACCAATGTTATCAAAAATCCAAGACCATACTATAGCCATGAACACAAAGTAGCCAAGTTTCAGTGCAATTGCAAGAACTTTATTCTTTTCGTTCCTTACTACATCAATTCTTCCGTACTCAGCAGCCATTACCTGTCCAAGACCTACACAGCTCTTGAGATTGCTGACGATATTATCATCGAAATACTGTTCTTCCTTCTCAAAACCAGCAACGAAATCTCTGATAGCAAGACGATATGTATCAGTTGAATTTGCAAACATCTTAGCAAGGCCAGTCTTATCTGTAGGAACGCCGCCAACTCGCTCGATGTAGCAATAGCCAAGCATTACCTTCTGCTTATCGACCTTCTTAAAGAGAGCGTAAACAAGACCTGCCTGAACGCCTTTCTGTTCGATACCCTGAGGGTTGATGAAATTACCATTTGCCGTCTCAACCATTGCCTTAAAATCTTCAACACTAATATCAAGACCGTCAGCAATTACCATCTTTCCACTATCGAACTTTCTGGTTGTATAACCTGTCATTACTATAACATCGCATCCCTTTACATATTCCATGATTCTCTCTCCTTATCCTTCTCATTGCTGGTCCCCATGGACCTCTTTCCGTTATCTATGATTGGATAATACAGGATATTTTTAATCACAGTTGGGATTCTGTTGTAAATGGACTGATTCGTGTCGTGAATGTGCATGGTGCAGGTAGGGACAGACCTCGGTGCAAGTAGGGACTGTCCCCATTGCACCATGACCTCCCCATTGCACCATGACCTCATTGCACTATTTGTTGAAATCGAGGCAGACGCGTGACTTGGTGTTTGGTCGTACCACGCCGCCAGCCACAGCTACGTGAGCTGGATGAACAGCGTAGCCCTTAAGGGATGCTTCATCTTCAAATGAAGAATCAAGCATTAAGTCTGCATTTGATGACTCGAGACATTCTGTCTGAACGTGAATGTCAATAAGTCCAGGAATCTGTCCAGCAAGACCTTCAAGACCCGCCTTGATATCCGCCTTTACGCTAGCCTTCTCCTCTGCTGAAAGTTCATCTTTTAACTGCCATAATATTACATGCTTAACCATAATTTTCTCCTTAAATAATTCTTTATACGTTTTACACCTTATTTATTAATAATCTTATATTCAAATGTTACTCTTCGTCTGGATTATAGCCATCGACTGGAATACCGTTAACTGTAAGGTCGTCAGTTAACTCGATGACAAGACATTTCTTTCCATCAATGATACGGGTGTCGATGATATCTGTATGTTTACTGCTGACGCGAAGCACCATGTTCTTATTACGTACTTCAAAGTTACGAACTGGCGCAACGTTATCAGCAAAGAGTTTCTCTTCTACTTTTATATTCGGAACATAATTGCTTGTTGTGGTTCCTTCAACTTCAAGATCACCACTGGCGATTTCTTGCTCGACCTGACGCTCATGCAGTAGCTTCATGTCAAATTGCTCGTCGAACTTCTTGTCGAACACCTGAAGTTTTTCTTCGGAAACACCACTACTGGCGAAGACATTTCGCATTGTCTCTTTATCTAGGAACAGTGGTTCGCCTGCCGCCTCATTCTTCTTTTCTTTAACCGTGTTCTTCAGATTCTCCTGAATTGAAAGCACAGTCTCGAAGCTTGAGTCGCGGCCCAGAACTGTAGTTACAAGCTCGTTGAAGCCCTCCTTCTGCTGCTTTGCAGGAAGTGTAGCTGAAACATCCAGCACCTTCTCGATAAATGCATCCTGAAGGATGTCAGTCTTACGAGTTGAATAAAGAATGGCGCTATCATCGGAACTACGCTCGTTGAAGGCTGGATACAGGAAACCTGTGTCAGGAAGCTCGACCGCGAAAATCTGACGAAGTGTATGAATCTCGCCAAGGTCGTCATCGAAACCAAGACCAGGCTTGGTCAGCTTCATAGGACAGATGCTGCAAAGAATGTAGCTATAGATCTCATCAGATGCATCGTCCATCTCGATTCCGTCAGTTGTAACACCAGGAATATCGTAAGCCTGATGGATCAGCAGGATGAGGTAATTACCAACGTAGTTATAATTCTCAATAACCTTATCGTAGAAGGCATTCAGAGTAGCTTCGTCATTTAGCTCAGACTTGCGCAGTTTCTGCAGAAGACCTTTGCCGGAAATGTCATTTGACGCCTCCTGATCTACGAAGCTCATGTCTACAAGATTCTTGCCAGGAGTACCCGACAGCGTACGCCGGAAAATCTCCAGGTACTTGTACATCTCCTCCTCAGGCAGGTTGTAGAATGAATCGCTGAAGGTCTTCACCTTCGTCTTCTCGCCGTTGACATAGCAGCCGGCCAGCTTCAGGATGTTGCAGTCCTGAATTGTGTCAAAAAGAGATTTGATCTCGTTAATTTCTTTCTTAGTCATTTTAGTGTCCTTTATTTATAGTGTAATATTTTGCTTTTTGCGGTTCACAAGCCACACGATGATATCGATTATAAGAAGCCCGCCGACGATCGGCTCACCAATAATAAGAGCAAGCTGTCCAAAAAATCCAGCAAATTCTCCCACCGAAACCTTAAAATCAATCAGAGCAAAGATCAGAACCAAAATACCCAGTACCACATCAACAATGCCAAATATCAAATACGGTGACTTCTTCACACCAAGCTTCTTTACGATAACTGTAATTCCCACACATATAGCTGCGAAAAAAGCAATTACATAAATTAACCAATCCATAACAAATCCCCCTAAAATAAACCTTCATTTAATACTTCGTTGTAGCGCGCGTTGGCTTCGATGCTGTCTTTCTTGGTTCGCCAAGCCTCAATATCGCTGAGAATTGCCAGCATCTCATCAACAACCAGCTCCGGTGTCTTAGGCTGCACATTTACAAGATACACAGTCATTCTATTCATAGCCTTTGGACTTCCAAGATTCTTGGCTACCGCTTCACCCAGTTCCTCTGGGAAACCGAGAGACTTGATAGCTCTCATCAAGCTGTCCTTTTCACGCGTCCATTCTCTCTTAAAATCGCTATCCATCATTTCCTCCACAATGAGTCAATTTGGCTTTGACTCATTTTAGCGTCCGACCGAGTCTGAATTGACTGGGAAGTCGAAATATGTGTTTGGGTATGGCTCGCTCTGCAAAGAGAAATGCCACCACTCGGTGGACAGTGGTTTAAATCCGTGTGCTGTCATGGCATTTCGCAGAATCATTCGATTTGCGTACTGCTCGTCGGTAATTCCTGTATAGTCCGGATGTGACACAGTACCAAAGAAATCGAAGGTTCCTCCCATATCCACCTCTTCGCCAGTTTCATCATACACAAGAGTCAAGTCCACAGTACTACCTCGACTATGTCCTGAATGTTGACCTATATAACCCTGAGGAATCAACACAGACTTATCAAGATCTGGATAAAAATATTCCTTCATCTTTGTATCTGTCGAATCACTAGCCCACGAAACAAAATGGTTCACCGCGGTCTGCGGTCTATAAGCATCGTATATCTTGATTCGATAACCCTGAGCCTTTAAATCCTCATTTACTTCTTTAAGAGCGCTGGCTGCTTCTTTTGTCATAAGTGCTACCGGCTCTTCGTATCCATTTACCCTTGTACCTACGAAGTTGTAATCAGTATAATATCTGATTTCCAGTACAGCATCTGGAATCTCATCAGTTACAAGAACAAAATCCTGAGCATCACTGAGAGGCTCTCCCTGAGGATCTAACTTAACTTCGCTTGGATCATACTGGTATGTATGATCGTCAGAAGTTTCTTTAGAAGTATCATCGGATGTCTTATCATCTGAAGAATCATTAGATGCATCTTTATTTTCTGAGGAATCATCTTTTGATGCATCTGATTTTGTTGCTTCTTTCTTTTCTGTAGTCTTTGCTTTTTCTGTAGTTGCTTCAGTTGTTGCAGAAGTTGAAACCTCTTCCGTGGTCGTCTCTGTCGTTGCAACTGTAGGAACATCGTACACCGAAAAGCTTTCCGCATGTCCACAACCACTTATTATAACAGACAGCGCCGCCATTGTCGCAGCCGCCTTCATAAATCTTCTAATCTTCACCATTTTCCCATCTCTTTATTTTTTTATGAGTCAATTTGGCTTTGAGCCTTTTTGACTCATTTATTGTTGATTATAAGGATTATAGTTATTACTCTGGTCATATTGTCCCTGCTGGGTATAACCCTGCTGGGTGTACTGCTGATCATAGCCATAACCCTGTGTCTGGTCTGGAGAATATCCAGTTCCAGGCTGAGTGTATCCACCCTGCTGAGAATACTGTTGGTCGTATGTATAACCACCTTGACCTCCCTGACCTTGATCATAGCCCTGATTGTAGCCAGGGTAGCCACCCTGTGGTCCCATAGGTCCTGGACCGCCTGCAGGAGCATTTGACTTCATTATCTTTAAAACTATGATGAGCACAACTACTACAGCAGCAACAATTATACCAACGATGATTCCAATGATCAGTCTCCAATTGATGAGGCTGAACTCAACCTCAATCGGCTCATCTGATGTGACATCGAAAAGATTCCATGTAAGTGTCTTACCATCGTCAGAAACCTTGTGAGCGTTGCTGCTAATAGCTTTCTGAGGAAGTTTAAGAACAAACTTAGCGTAGCCGCCTGATGACTTAAGGTAGCCGCTGTAGTCCTCGCCTTCCTCAACACTTTCGCTGTCGGCAACATCCCAAGTTACCTTATATTTTCCAAGGCCAGTCTTCTCAACTTTTAACTTGTCAGTATCCATGTCGAGTTCAGAATTGTCGCTGCCTTCCATTTCGCCCGCGAGTTCCTTAAGGTCCACATCGTATTTACAAAGCTTATAGCCTTTGTAGCCATCTTCCTTATACTCGTGGTACTCCCATCCCTCGTCTTCGTACTGTTTCTTAAGTTCTTCAGACGATTCATCAATATCATCACTAAGATTGATATTAGTAGAATCAGTAGTGGACGTATCCATGGAAGCCATGATTATAGTGACGTCCGCCTTGCCATTCCATTTGACTTCGACGGTTGTGGAAAAACGGATACATCCCGTCAGAGTAGAAAGACAAAAGGCCATCAGCAGTATGGCAACAAATTTCTTCAGTTTCTTCATAAATACTTACCCTCCTATTTATCAAACTCACGACTAATCATATCATAATATGCTTCGAAGTACTCTGGGCCTGTTCTTTCTTCCATCTAAACAGGCGGAACACTCCAGGCTCCAAGGTAACCTCAGCCACCTGATAACGCTTCAACTCAAATTCTTCATACATCCAAGTCGAATTCGACTCTATCTTCTCTCCGGTCACCATATCCATAAGATAGTCATATTCACCCGTAGTGAACACCTTTACTTTTGCAGGTCGAACCGGATCTTTCACGTAGCGATACAGAAGCATGCTGTCATCGTCGTATGTGAAAGCAGAAAAATCATGTCCCGACACAAACTCAGGCATTCTAAGCGCTCTTCTCAAAACATCCAAAGCTTCCGATGGAATATTTCGGATATCGGCCGGATTGTCTGGGATGGAAACGATGTACACGCGGCCCAATCCATAAGTGCTTACAAGGAACAATGAAAAATGGTAATCCCCGTCGCCACCGTTAAGAAGTGACCAGGATTCATTGTTCCCATGAACTATCTCTGAGAAAGTGATCGGCTTTCTATCTTCTATATAGTCTTCATTATAATGAGTCATGTGGAATCTCGTGACATTTATCTTTCGACCAGAAACTGACGCTTCAGTAAGTCCAGCAGCCCTTAATTCCTCGCCTTTCTTAGCAAGGAATCCTGTAGTAATAAAGGCATCGCCACCTGCTCGAACAAACTGTTCAAGCTTCGTCACAACATCCTTATCCGCTGCAGAACTCTCAGTTAGTAGCATTTTAGCACTAACATCAGGGAAGTTAGGCGTTGGTTCGATCGGAATACCCTGCATTCCCAGTCGCATTTCCACATGATTCTCACCACTTGAAGCATAAGGAATATATACAGGAATACCCACAGGCTTTCCAACCTGAGATAATATATCATCGATCTTGTTCAGCTGAATCTGCATGCTTCCAACAAAACGATTATCTACCAAGTCTCCCCACTGGAAGAACATAAGCTCCTTAGCCTTAGCAAACGCAGTAAGATAAGCCTGTTCCATATATCTATCTGTAGACCAACACTGGAAGGTATCAAACCAGCCACCACCAACTCTGTCAGGCCAGGAATTCTCTGTGTAACGCACAAGCGAATAACTAAGGTACTCAGGCAGGTGCTGATCTGTATACTTTGGACTACGAGTCTCTGTTCCAATATATGTACCATCGAAGATATCCTGTTGATCATCTGGAAGATAACCCGTATAGTGGAATGACTCGCGCCAATTCGGATACTTAACGATCATTTTAACATTTGGATTTATCTTCTTAGCTGTATCAACTATAAGATTCTTCGATACATCATTCATCAGTTCGCGGCGGAAAGTTGGCCAGTCACGGTCGCCCTTAGCCTTGATACATTTCTCACAGGAACAATTAGTAAAGAAATAATCATCAAGGATTATCTCATCAAAAATCCCTGCGGTGAACTCAACTATCTCCTTCACCTTATCCCTAAACACAGGATCTGTGTAGCAGAATGTTCCAAAAAGACGACGATCGAGCTTTTCATCACGATCACCGATATCATATATAGTAAGAGTTATACCGCCTGCAACCTCAACACCCTTAGACTCCAGAAATTCCTTAGCCATCTGAATCTTTTCAATAGGTATATCCTTAGTGTCACGGTGCGTCTCGATATAAACCTTGTCAACCCCGATATATCTCTCCATGAACTCATAGTCCGAAGCGAGCTTATCAGAATCCAATCTCTCTATAATCCACGCCGGCAAATAAACAGCCGTCTTAAAATTCTTGTAATGCATAAAACTACTCCTTTATAAACAACTCATCAGGTTCGACATGGCACTGAAGGTTGAGGATATTAACTCCTGCAGCCTTAGCTTCATTAATTGCCACACCAAACTCTGGGTGTATCTCAAGGTTTGGACGAACCTCAGTCACACCATCCATCTGTATAACAAAAGCAAGGGCCACTTCGAACCCATCCTGCTTTGCTTTTATTAACTCGCGGATATGTTTCACACCACGCTCAGTTGGAGCATCCGGAAAGTAACCTATGCCATCAAACTCCTGGGTGCACCCCTTCACTTCCATTAGTGTACGGGTTAGCCTGCCATTCGTCGTCTTCTCCATATAGAAGTCAATTCGTGAGTCACCATAGGTATACTCAGGTACTACTTTGTCGTAGTCTTGTTTTGCCAGCCACTCGGCCACCACTTTGTTAGGCGCCTGACTATCTATATTGAAAAGAACACCTGTGTTCTTCCGAACAGCTACCAGATCGTACTTAGTCTTCCGTCCCTCTGTACCTGGTGCTGTAAGCCACACCTCACATCCCGGAATCAATAGTTCAGCACAACGACCTGTATTCTTAACATGAACAATCTCACGAGCGCCCTCAATCTCAACTTCCGCAATAAAACGGTTCGACCGCTTAAGGAACGTCGCCTTGATTATATTATCATACTTCATATATATACCAATTTTTTTATAGTTTTAAAAACGGTGCAACAGATAATCCGTTGCACCGATGAATAAAACTATTCTAAATTATACTCCTTAAGTAATTTATTTTGGAGTTCATCATCTTTTGTAGCAGCAAGCATCTCATCTAAACGACCGTCTTCAATCAAACGTTGAAATAATTCATTAATAATCTTTCTCTCATGTTTCGCTTTAGCATCCGCATATTCTTCAAGAGTCATAAGCTTATCCCTCACCTTACCATTGTTACGAGCAGTTATAACTTCAGTATCAACTGCTTGAACAAAATCATCTGTTACAATACCATTTTCTATATAATTCAAAAAGTTTAATAGAGAATTAGAAACATCATTCAGCGTTCCTTTAGTATTAAGAAATATCTTAGTCGTACAATCACCTAACTGAATCGATTCATCCTCAAGGCATACATTTTTAAATGTATACTTATGCCGATTTTGCCCGAAAAGGTCAAATGTACAAACGAAAATTATCACGCTTTCAGTCAATTTAGAATAATCTTCGCTTTTGCCTAAGTGCTGTGAATCAATCAACCCCTGATAATATCTAACTCTCTTGGGAAGATTATCAAACAACCCATTCTGAAGCTCAATATCATAAACAGCATCCTCGCCTTCACAATAAACGTCAAGCCTTATGCTTCTAGCTTCAAGAAAATGATCTATCGTTTTTTCATGTTCCGAATAAACAATCTCACTTACCTTCTTCTCCAAGACAAGTTCAATAAAGCGTTTACATATTGCTGGCCTACTGACCACAATATTAAACATGGTATTATTCTTCAGCGTAACCTCATCTATATTAATCATTTTACCCTCCTATTTATGTATCAAAAACTGAGCATTTTCAAAACTGACAATTCATTAGAAAACTCAGAATTCAGGAGGGCTGCGAGGCCTGATATTAAATTTGGCAGCAACAAAATCGAGCATTTTAAACCTTTTTTTTATAAGCCCATAGGCCTAAAAAAGGAAATGCCACGACGTGCACTACCATATGAAAAAATTATAAAGTAATCATATATCTATATCAAGTGGATTTTTAGTAGCGATTATGTACTTTCTCGGCGAAGCACATCATGTCCCGCACCTTGACCTCGGTACCGTCATCAAGCACCGCCGTGCCGTTCATGCGACCGAACACCTGATGCTGGTCAGACACGATCACCTTGTAGTCTAGACACGCCGCACGGTCCAATACGGGCTCAAATGTCATCTCGAACCTTCCATCTGACGAGGTAAACTGCCACTGGTCCATAATCCTGTCAGGAATGTGGAACTCCACGTCATCCAGTTTGTGCGCACGACCGTTATAAAAGATAACATTTTCTGTGGCCGCCGAAGTGTTACCGAATCCATAGCCAATATTGAAACCAAAACTGTTGCCATCGATGTCCGCATTGCCTGAGCCCCACAACCAAGTATTGTCGTAAGTCCAGACGCCGCGTCCCCAGTCGAGAGTTCCGAAATCCGTCTTCGGATTAAACTCGTAGGTCTTTCCGTCAAACTTCATCCAGCCGCTGGCACGCATGGTGTTAATCTTCTGATTGTAGTAAAACGCATGTCGCTTATCCCAAGGCGTCGCGATGACCATGGTATCCATATCAGGCTGCTGAAGCACAATATCACATTCAAATGGCTTCTCACCGCAAAATCTATCGAACCTACACCTGATTCTTCTCTTCCCGCGACCCACATCAAACTTCATTCGAAGTCGCTTGTCCATATATTTAGTTGGACCTTTGGAAGAATCGCTTGGCAGATTGATACGTCCCATAGGGAAGGCGTTTAACACTGTCTCAGTATGCTCCCATGGCTCACCATCAAAAGTAAGAAGTGACACCGACTGCAGGCCGATGTACCCATCATCAGATATAGTAAAGGCGCCAGCGAACTTATCGCTGAGCACCATATAATAATCCCATTCCTTAATACGGAATTTAGGAGCTTTGATCATTCGACGATCATACTTCTGAACCTGACTGCGACTCCAGCCCGGTTCCCTTAACTCGCCATCCTCATTCAGAAGAAGCTGACTCCTTGTAACCTCATGATTTCTCCCCATATATACCCCCTATCCGCCACTGAGAACAGTCCCCACTGGCCTACTTACTTTGGTAAAATCGATCGATGCATTGCTGCGATATGGCTGACGGGTGCCTCTTAGCAATCCATTCCGCGACATTCATTATCGCATCCACTCTTTCTGTATTACCCCTTCTACGTTCCATCTTTGCAAGAAGAATTTCCGACGAAATCATATTTTTCGCCCTATACACGCTATTTCCAGACACTTTCATCGCATACTCTTTCGTCTTCTCGTCATCCTCAATCAGATAATAGTAGTTAGCGTATGCCTTATCGATAATAAGATCGATGATCGGACGCTTGCCATAGTACTTTTCGAAATAAGGTTTCGCATCTTCGATAACATTTGACCCGCGAGCCTTATCTCCCTTTGCAACACAGATCAGCATCTGCGCGCCAAAATATGTCACAGCACTCTGACCGTCATCTACAAATGACACTATCTTTCTATCGAGCATATCTCTATCAATATGCATCATATACTGAAGCGCCAGATCAGGGTCATCATGAAAGATCGCACACTCTGTAGCATTGTAAACAAATGTCTTTAGAAACGGAAGATCTCGAGGCTTATCTGAGCAAAGACCAACACCCTGATCGGCAATCTCAAAAAACTTATCAGAATAGCCATTTGCTTCAAATTCTTTCACCATATCACATTGAAGTTTGTACAGCTGGCTATTAAACGCTCTACCAAGTCCAACAGCAATAACGACAGATGAAATGATCAAAGATATAACAAAACAAAAAACTAGTCGAGTTCCAAGATCATTAAATCCTAAAGCCAGCCACATCAGTAGCACAACGACCGCCATTATGGTAAAGATAACTAAATCAAAAACAAAAAAAATCTTACGTACAACTTTACTTTTATCCATAATCTTTCCCTGCCAAGGAGAACCGTCCCCATTGGCCTTACTGCATTTGAGCGATACAGTAGTCGTAGTTCTGACGGCTAATGACACGGTTAGTTTCATTCATGATACGCTGAGCCCCGTTCAGCATCATTTTCTTAAGCTCAATGTCACCTGTTCTATGAGCAATTAATGCCATAAGTAAATGACCATTGATCATCTTAGAATTCTGATAAACTTGACTATTCAGAATTCTCTGAACGCGCTCTTTCGCCTGATCAAAATCATCAATCAGATAGAAATAGTTTGCGTAGATATCATCGATCATCACATCAATTTGCGGCATCTTACCGTAATTATCAATGAGGTATGTGGAGCCTTCCTCGATGACACGCTTCGCACGAAGCGGGTCGTGAAGCTCCATGCAGAGCTCCATTTGAACCCCATAAAAGCTTGCTACAGTCATACCGTAGTCCAAATATGCAACATCACGGCGTTGAATCTCAAAAACATCAATTTTGTTTAGATACTCCAAAGCACGATCGGTATGATGATTAATAATGCAACACTCCGCAGCAAAAAGAGCAAAATCCTTAAGATAATTAGTATTCCCAGGAACATCACCACAAGCCTCTATACCCTGATCAGCAATCTCGAGAATTCTGTCAGTGTAACCATTATTCTTAAGTTCTCGCTTCAAATCACCCTGCAGTTTGTACGCAGGATTCTTATTCTCTTTATGCATCATCACAAGGAATATAATAATAGAAATAGGTATTGATATACCAAAACAGATAAGCAGTACCTTCCAGAAATTATCGAAATGTACCACCTTCCAAGCGACAGCAACGATAAATGCCATCACAAAGAATACAACGAGCTCAAGCAGCCCCCAAACCTTAACTACAATAAAATTCTTCTTCATCTTCCCCCCTTAAAACCTGCCAACGGGGACTGTTCTCAATGGCCGATTTCTGCCACCGAGAACCGTCCCCATTGGCCGACCCTTTGACCTTTAAACTTCAACTGTCACGACGAAGCGAGTATCGCCGCAACAAATATAATTACTACAAACAAAAATATAACAAACAAAACAGCATTAAATACGATACCCAAGATACTAATAACCTTTGGAACAATATTATCCTGATTCTTCTTTGACTGTACCAAGCCAATAATTCCGAGTACAAGTCCACCTATAGATAGAAAATAAAATACAATACTGAAAAGACCTAAAACACAAGACACAATGGCACAAACAAGGCCATGCTCTTCTATCGGCTTCCCACTGTAAGGAGGTATAGGCTGATACTGTGTAGGCGGAGCACTATTACTCGACATGAAATTGTATTGTTGATTTCCATATGACTGATTACTCGTCTGAGGATATCCATAATTCTGTGCCTGAGATGAAACCCCATATGTTTGACTCTGCTGAGTCGATGCACCGTACGTTTGATTCTGCATCTGTGATGAGTCACCATACGGCATAGCAGGTTCCTGATTACCATAAGGCATAGCAGGCCCCTGGTTCCCATTCTGAGAACCAGAATTCATCTGATAATCACCAAAATATTGATTTGAATCATATAAATCATTCATAAAAAAACCTCACGGAGACACAACCTCTCCAAATGATTCAATAAAACTAGAAACTACATATATTGAGAAACAAGTTTTCCAATAGAAATAAAGAACAAAACAAGTACGACTACATTAAGAATCATCGCAACGATATTGATAACTCTTGGAGCTACGTTACCAACATTCTTCTTAGACTGAACAAAACCAACAAATGCAAGCGGCAGCCCAATAATCGCTAAGAAGTTTAGCAGTATACCAACAAGCCCAATAACCAAAGCTGTGATTCCAACACCAAGTCCAGCAGTTGTGGTAATTTGAGCCTTCTGCTTAAAGTAAGAAGACTGAGGCGCACTAACCGTCTGGGTAGGATTTTTCCGATGCTCTGCAGGCGTATTATTAAATGGATCGTCAGGATCAACATACCACTCTTCATCCGACATACCATATTTACGATCCGAGTCATCTTCAGCTCGACTTAGGAACTCATCAAGCTGTTCATTCAGTTCGCTGGATGCACCAAAAATCTTTTCTTCATTGGAAAGACCATACTTACTTTCAGAAGAATGAGCAGACGCCATACCTATACGGTAATTCTCCTCATCCACTCCGGTCTTTTTCTTCTTCTCTCCAGAAAGCCCATATTTATTATCCGTAGGTTTCGCATACTGACCATCGCCAGGTTTCACGAAACGTGGATCATAGGGCATATCCTCAGAATTAACCCTAGTTTTCTTCTCTTGAATTGCCATAGATTCCCCCTGATATAATCCTCTGAAAAAAACAAATCCTCTAAAAACATTTTTATTATATCATTTAACACCTAAATTATAAAACCATTTATCACCAAATCTTATTTATACCCACACTCTGTCTTCTCCGGACCATCCACTCCGGACTCATAGTGAGCCCTGAACTCCATGTTAATCTCACGAATTTCTTTCTTGCCATCAATATAGTCCTGGTACATCTCAGCAAGACCAGCCATACATCCATCACATGACCCGCTGATATTCCCCAGCGACTCAGCAACTATACGTTCACGTTCTTCTCTTGTTGTATCCTTAATTAATATGCTCAAAATGAATTACCTCCAGTCAATCTCTTCCACATTATCCTCCAAGAACCATCTCATCTTTCTTGGATCCTCGATCATATCAATGATCACACTCTCCATCTCCTCAGCAAACTCGATGACTTCCTCCCGAGGATATCCCAGATAATCAAAGTAAAAAATCACCATCGTCGCAGTATAAGTAGTCTCGAGGATAGCATCATCAAAGAACGAAGCCTTATCCAAAAAAGCCTTTGTAAAAATCTGCTCCCAAACGCTACCATCAACAGTCACTTCATCCCCAGAGATATCAGCCACCATCTGCTCAAACATCTCAGCAGCACGCCTGACCTCCTCGCGTGAGTAAATAAGCCTCACCTCAGTCGTCTCCACATCTTTATGCAAAGAAACATAATTAATCATACGCACCCCCTATTTCAGCAGATAGAACTCAGCGCCGCAGTATTCGCACTGCCCCGTCTTCTGCCCAACATCCACCCGAATGCTAGCACCACAATGTGGACACTCAATACCTTTCAACTTCGCTTCAACGCACCTCAGCTTCTCCAATTCAAATGGAAGATTCTCCACACAGTCATCGAAGACCTCAAGCACCTGCACTAACTTCGTCTCTGGATACATCTTATTTCCAGTATTCACTGTCACCATATCTCCGATAGCAAGGTTCTTGTCCTTCGTCACGTACGTATACATTTTCTTATCGTTCACATCGAACTTCACCTTACAAAAATGGAATTTTCGCCCAGCCAGTCTTCCAAGGTAATAATCCTTAGTTTCCTTGGTCATCCTATGGCCAATATCTTCCATCTGATAAATGATCGAGTTCTCCCTGTGAGCCTCAAAGAGCCTGTCCACAAACTGACGTTGCAGCATGTTCTTGGTATTCTTATTGTTCAGCCACTTATAAATCTGCGCAGGAGTCTTACCCTCATATATGACCTTCTTGACCTCCATGATATGAACAGCCCTGTCAGAAGCAAACTGATACCTATAGAAAAATGTCCTCGGATTAAGAGTCTTCTTTGTAAGTTCCAGACTCTCTACAATCTGAGGAATATACTGCTCCGGCGGATCATATTTCTTTTTAAATATCCCCATATGACCAACTCCCCTCCTTCTTTATTTTAACAAATAAAACAAGACGCCACAAGTTCGGTGGGAACTTGCAGCGTCCGTTTTTACCAGGCATTAGATATCATCCAGCGGAACGTTATCGATTACCGCCTTCCTCATCCTGCACCAGTCATCATTCGTTGGCTCGTAACTTCCGCAGTATATAGGGGTATTCTCTTTATCATAAAGAATAAGATAAAGACACTTGCCATCCTCTACACCGTCATCTGGCTCTGGATCTAAAGTATAAAGTAATTCTTTGTCCAATTCTCTATCTATCGCAGAGTACTGATCATCTGTAAGTGTAAATGTCGCAATGACCTGCTCATCAGAAGTCTCTTTTCCCTCTACTTTAGTTGGCATATATACCTCTGTACTGTCTTTAACACCGCTATCCCCAGCAGTGTTATCACTAACCTTTACTCCCGAAGAACATCCGGTAAGCATCAATAATATAACTAAAAAGCATACTACCAATAATCGTCTCAATTATCTTTCCCCTACCAGATACCATTTCCTTTACTCATCGCTTCACCACTAATTGCCCTTACTATCAATAATATAATCTATAGTCTCATTTCCTTTAACCGAGGCAACCTTTGTAAATACACCCTTCCCCGGCTTATACTCATATATAGTCGCCTTCTTCACAAAGAAGATCCTGTCATTACTGATATATACGTTATGACTGTAAAAGTCCCCATCAACTCTGTTGATACTAGTCTCAAGTCCATTATAGAACTCTATCAGCCCTTCAGTCTGGATACTACGTTGAGAAACAAAGTTAGAATCCACCTCTTTCGAACCACCTAAAAGGTGCTGTTCCTCATCATTATTATCCAGCTTTGCAAATTCATATTGCTTAATCTCACCATCCTGAGACATCCGATAAAAATGGTATATATCCTCTGTTCTGTAATAATACATAAAACCCTTATGTTCAAAGAAACAGTTCTTAAGAGCCGAACGCTCCCCAGCAAACGCCTCCGGATCATGCTCCAACACGAAACTACGAACCTCAGCCAGTCTCTCATCCCTCTCCTGGTCAAATGTATCTGTATCCGGTTTATTAACAAGAACCGGCATCTTAAAACGTAAGATTGAATTCGAAATGTAATAATGATCATCAGAACTAACAAAACTGGATGTGGTGGTGACAATATACACATCACGAGGGACAAATATAATCAGCAATAATGCGAGAAACGCAACTACTGCTGCTATTATAAGAATCTTTTTCTTCATCAGCTATTCCCATCCAAAGCCAACTTATAAGCATTATAGGTATTATCATCAAAGAGAACCCATTTGATCACATCAAACTTCCCAGGATTCTCCTCTAAAATCTCACGAGCCACACCAATAGCTATCTCAGCCGCTTCCTTCAGCGGATAACCATAAATACCCGTGGATATGGAAGGAAATGCAATGCTCCGTATACCTTTATCTAATGTAATCTCAAAACATGACCTGTAACATGAAGCCAACAGCTCAGCCTCATGATACCTTCCACCGTTCCATACAGGACCAGGTGTATGAATAATGTATTTACAAGGAATATTATAGGCCCCAGTAAGTTTCGCATGACCAGTCTTACACCCATTCAACATCCTGCATTCAGCCAGAAGTTCCTTACCAGCAGCACGATGAATCGCACCATCAACACCACCTCCACCAAGAAGAGATGTGTTGGCAGCGTTCACTATAGCCTCAACACCGTGATCTTTTGTAATGTCACCTTTTTCTAAAACAATAATATTTTTCATATATTTTCCACTCTTTTATATTATTCAATATCTTTGAGTATTTTAATGTTATATTTTTGCTCATACAAATCACTTAATGGAAGAACTGTTAGCTTATTTGCTTCTGATCTTGATACACTATCTCCACAGAGTATGTAATCGTCATTTATCTTTTTGTAAAAATAAAATTTATTATAAGGATTAAAAATAAGAATACAATAATCCGGAGAAATCTCATCAAATTTAATCATAAGCACAGCTGTTTCAATTAATGAGCTAAAAGTAGCAATTAAAATAATTTTTATTTGAGGTATATATAAATAAAACGATATACTTATAATCGAAGAAAGTAATACAATTAAAGCATAATTTACAAGAAACTTATCTAGTGTAGAAAGCTTATATATTAAGTTATTCTTCATATTCTTCTTATTATTTTCTATATCAACATTGCATACATCATTTTTATTATCAATAAAATAATCAACAAATGCAAAAAATATAAATGCAACAATTTCTAAATAAACCATATAAAATAAAATAATCAAGACTGTATTTACCAAGCAAAAACACAAAAACAATAAAACTGATAATACTAGATCTCTTTTATGATAATCTTTCTTTTTCATTAAAATTAGTTCAATATTTTTAGCATTTAATACCCATATATATTTTGTAATAAAAAATAACAAAACTAATGCAATAGCAAAAATATGCCAAGGATTATTAATATCCACATCATTAAGTATTTTAAAAATCTTTTCAATATTTTCTATTATATTCATCAATATAAACCTTTCCCCAAATATAATAACGTCTGCAACCTGGTGAATGCTCCACATCGCCTACGCATATTGAAAAAAGAGTCACGCAGGTTATCCAGCCAAAGCCAGACTCGCCATGAACAGACGTTACTAACAAACTATATTTTTTTTACTTTTGATGGAATTCTTTTATACCACTATATCTAGCATAATACCAAAGCCGTTTCAAAAGGCCATCATAATAACCTTCAAAATCCATTTTAATAATTCTATTATTGATATTATTTATATCCTTATTCCTACTTTCAATAATATCAATATATTTGAAATTTGCTAATTTGTTGGTCTTCTTAATGTTACACGTTGGACACGCTAATACAAAATTCCAGATTTTATCTTCTTTTATAAATGACCATGGGATAAAATGATCTACATGAATCTTTCTTAACAATTTTTTACCACAATAGAAACAATTATGCTCTTCGAATTCTTTATATAACAATTCTCGATACACAGATAAATTATCTCGCTTTGGTGTGGATAATTCTAGCTTATCTATAACTCTGATCAACGCTGATTCATCGTTTACTTTTTCCAAAAACTTAGCCCATGAATAATAATTCAATTTTTCTAATTCCATTTTATGTTTTTGAATAAAACTATATATACATTTATTAATATATACACCTGAACCCTTTAGATCAAAACTATAAATTGTACCATCAAAGTCATCATATAATGCACCAATTACATTTTTTTTACATTCAGTTATTACTTTTTTGGGTCAATCATTTTTTCTATGTGATAGCTCAGCCGCTGACCCGGCGGCATAGTACATTGACAGTTGCATAAATAAAGGATCAACCTTTACGATTGAGTTGCATCGTGACGGATGTAAC
>Ga0129307_1001283_pt1 | contig 28240 bp, 12 predicted proteins | sample P1105metagenome_FD_94437 | JGI IMG/M metagenome (GOLD analysis project Ga0129307, IMG submission 94437) | Capybara group fecal microbial communities from Wisconsin, USA - P1105 metagenome | ecosystem: Host-associated > Mammals > Digestive system > Large intestine > Fecal | place: USA: Wisconsin...
CCGAGTCCGACTCACAGCAGAAAGCTGATGAAATGACCGATTGGGGAATCGGCCTAATCAAGAAATACAAAAAATAATTCAACACGAAAACCATCACTAATTTTGTTTTAATTATATCGCCTGAAGATATAATTAAAACTAAACCTACCTTAAAAAATATTATTTAAGTTAATGCTATTTTTAAAATAAATGAGCTTGGTGAAAAAAATAACTGAATAAATTAATGACATCTACATTGAAAAATAGAAAAGATTAAAAGTTTTCCAAACATTCTTCTTTTAGGAAAAATGCATCCTCATTATCAGGATTTCTGAGCAGTACTTTGTTGAAACTATCAACAGCCTCTTCAAATTTGCCCAATTCCATTAAAACAACACCTTTGTTCAGTAAAAAATCAATGTTATATTTTTCCAATGATATTGATTTGTTAAAGCATTCAAGAGCCTCGTCGAATTTGCCCAAATCGATGTAAGCATTGCCCATCCTGTTGATGGCCGCCGCATCCATCTCTGAGTCATCCAAACATACTTCCACAGCCTTGTCAAAGGATTGGATGGCTTCCTCCAACATGCCCATATCCGTCAACAGGTTTCCTCTTGCATTCCAGACTTCAGGATTTTCCCCATCGATTACGATGAGCTTGTCATAAACCCTTAACGCCGCATCATACCTTCCAAGCATTTCCAGGATGAACCCTCTCCAATACAATACGATCGGACTGCTTGGCCTGAAATTGTATGCAATTGTGCTGGCCTTGTATGCTTCATCAATCCTTCCTGCATTCAGGAGCGCAATGGCCTTATTGTTTAGGATATACTCATTGTCAGGCTCGAATTCCAATGCCTTGTCATAACATCCTATGGCTTCATCGAATTTGCCCAGCCTGGATAGATTATCTCCCTGCTTGTTGAGCAGATAAACATCATCAGGGTCGAGCCTTAAAGCGGCCTCATAACACATTGTGGACTTATCGAACTTACCGCTATCAAAAAGAATGTCTGCCCTTTTGGTAATCATTGCCTTTTCGTCTATCTTGTCTCCCTTCCAATCATCGATGTCAAGCTTTTCAAAATAGATTATCTGGAATTCATCATCATCATCGATCTGGCCACCATACATCTTTTTGAATTCCCTCAGCATGTCATAAGAATCTTTAAAGCCCTCTCTAGCGGCCAATTCATCATCATCCTTAATTTCTCTAAAAGGAATATTCTCAACATCAGTCACCAATGCCTCAAAGATTTTCATCTTCTCTTTTGAAACCAGATTCCAGTAGCAGTAAAGCCTGTCTCCTTTCTTAAGTGGAGTCTTCCATGCTTTACGTATTGTTCTGGTCTTTTTACCAGTGATTACATCAATATCATTACTTGAAAATGACAAAATCGGCATTTGACCCCTCCTTAATTTTACTCAACTACCCTTTCTCCAAATTCTGCTGATTTGACTTTGACCTGACCGTCAAAAAATGGTTTGATTTCACGAGCCAACTTTTCCAAATCATGAGGGTTTGGAACTTCTACTTTCTCAAGAGCAGGATCCAACACATTCTTATTTCTAAATTGCTGAATCGTGTAGATGTCCGCTTCAATCTCATCGACCAAATTAACAATGTCTTTTTTGGTGTGCAATGTTGGAACATAAGTGGTTCTCACTTCCAGATGAACATTCTCATCGGCATTAATTAGCTCCATGGATTTTTTAACCTGAAAACCGACATTGGAACCTGTTATTTTTCTATACTTTGAGAATGTTGTCTTGACGTCAAGCGAAACGAAATCCAACAGTTTCAAATCCAATAATTGCTTGATTTTATCTGGATAAATACCGCTTGTATCCAATTTTGTTTTTAATCCTAACTGGCGAACATAAGTAAATATCTCGATTAATGCGTCCAGCTGCAGCAATGGCTCACCGCCAGAAATCACAACTGCATCAAGAAAATCCGCTGAAGAATCGATTTCATGTCTGATTTCTTCAAATGATTTATCGGTCTTGTCATCCAAAAGTTCCACATTATGACAATATCTGCAAGTCAAAGGACATCCAGACATGAAAATGACTAATGACATATTTCCATGAAATTCAACAGAAGATATTACTGATCCGCCAACATACATTAGTTTAAAACCTCTTTTATGATTTCAATGAATTTCTCATCCTCTTCAAGGGTGCAGATGCTGATTCTTATCCAATATTCGTCCAACCCTTTAAAGGAAGTGCAGTCCCTTACGATTATTCCCTTTTTCATCAATTCCAAAGCCAATTCGCTTGCAGTAAAACCTGTGTCCTTAACGCCAATCAGCATGAAATTAGACTTGGACGGGAACACATTCAAGGAATCTATCTTTGATAGTTCGTCATAGAGATACTGTCTTGATTCAATTCCCTTTTCTATTGAATCCTTAATGTATTCCTTATCCTGAAATGTATTGAGTGCAGCTACAAAGGACAGTCTTGTCAGTGAAAATACTGGTTTGATTCTGTGCATATATTCTATAATTTCCGGACAGGCCAGGCCGTAACCTATCCTCATACCTGCAAGACCCAAAACCTTAGACATTGTACGAATGATAAAAATATTGTCAAATTCATTGATTAAATCTTTATTAGTGACTTCGGAATATTCAAAGTAAGCTTCATCGACAACAATCAATACCTCAGGATTTTTAGAAGCTATCTCCCTTAAAACATCCTTTTCGATTAGTGTGCCTGTAGGGTTGTTAGGAGTGCATAGAAACATCATTTTGGTTTTGTCGGTTACCGCATCGAATATGGAATCAACATCCAATTCGTTCCTATCCAGATCCCACCTTGCATAGACCGGATGGGCTCCGTATTGCTGGAGCAGATATTCATAGTACATGTAGGAAGGCAAAGGCACTATGAACTCATCACCTTCATTGATGAATGTCTTTGCCAGAACGTCAATGATTTCATCCGCACCATCACCGCCGATAATCACCTGATTGTCATCAACCCCGGAATAATCCGCTATTTCGCCTACAAGCTCCTTCAGCTGGGATTCAGGATACCTGTTTATGGATTTGATTTCATCGCGAATGGCCTGCATGGCCTTTGGGGACGGCCCCCATGGGTTTTCATTGGATCCCAATTTGATAATCTCATCCTTATTTAAATTAAATTCCTCAGCAATCTCGTCCTGAGACCTGCCGGGGACATATGAATCCATTTCATCTACAATCTTTCTTGCCTTCATCATTAATCTTCCTTATACTGTTTGGAAAGTTTAACATAATTGTCCGCATTATCTTGAATAAGCTTTACCTGTTCCTCGCTAAGCTGCTTAATAGCTTTGGCTGGAACTCCTAAAATCAAGCTGCCTTCGGGAAATTCCTTCCCTTCGCTTACAACAGCGCCTGCACCAACGATGGAATTCCTGGAAATATGAGCGCCGTTTAAGACTGTCGCATTCATTCCAATTAAAACATTGTCATCCAACTTGCATCCATGAACGACAGCACCATGGCCAACAGAAACGTTTTCGCCAATGACTACAGGAAATCCTTTTGTGCAATGAACGACACAATTGTCCTGAACATTGGAATTGTTTCCTATGGTGATTGAGTCTGTGTCTCCCCTTATTACGGCACCGTGCCATACAGAGACATCCTCGCCTAATTCCACATTTCCGAGTACCTGTGCGCCTGGGCATATTATAACAGAGTCTTTTTTATTTTCCATAATATCGCCAATTTATTCTTTCTTCTTATTTTTATCTTGTATGATATGATTCTGTTTTACCAATACGCGAGTATCGGAGGGGACATCATCATATAACAAAACCCCAGAACCTATAGTGGAATTATGACCTACTTTTACACCCGGTGAAAAACTGGAGTTGATTCCTGTCTTTACGGAATCCCCGATGATGGATCCCAGTTTACGTCTTCCACTATCTATCATTTGATTTTTGATTTTGGTTTTAACGGAACGATTGTCAAAACGCAAATTAGCAATGTTGGTTCCCGCAGCTATATTACAATTTGAACCGATTACTGAGTCTCCAACATAGCTTAAGTGACTGACATTCGTATTTTCCATAACGATTGAATTCTTGATTTCAACGGCATTTCCGACATGCACGCTGTCGCCGAAATATGAATTTCCACGGATGTATGAGTTAGGGCCTATGTCACAGTTCTTGCCTATGTAGACATTCCCTTCAATGTAAACGCCAGAACGTATAATGCTTCCTTCATCCAGAAATATTTCCCCGTGAATGTGAGCTCCGTCCTCGACAACACCCCTAATTTCTGTTTTAAGCTGGCTGATCAGCTCTTCATTAACTTCAATCAGCTCCCATGGACGACCAACGTCAATCCAATCCTTGTTGGTTTTATGGCCTATTACCTTTTTGCCATCAGCTATCTGCAAGGACACTGAATCTGTAATTTCATATTCGCCTCTCTCAGAGATTTCTGTGTCCTTAATTTTTTCAAAAATGTCCTTATTGAATATGTAAATACCTGTGTTTACGAGATTGCTCGGCGCCTCTTCCTTTTTAGGTTTTTCAACGATGTTCTTGATGTTGCCGTCTTCGATTTCAACAGCACCGAAAGCGGAAGGATCTTCGACTTCAGTCAGCACCATCAATGTGTCCGGAGCCATATAGTTGTATTTCTTGATGATTTCATGGATGATCTCATCGTCCAGGATAATATCCCCGTTTAAGACTATCAGACTATCCTCGATGAAATCCTCACCATAAGAAATCGCATTTGCGGTTCCTAAAAAATCCTTCTGTGTTTTGTAAGTGATGTTGACATCCAACTCACTGCCATCGCCAAAATATTCGCGAACCATCTCTTCCTTATAACGAACAATCAGCAAAATATCCTTTATACCATTGTTCCTTAATGATTCAATGTTATATTGTATGATTGGTTTTCCGGCTACCGGCAACATGGTTTTAGGCTTTGTAAGTGTTAACGGCCTCATCCTAGAACCTTCACCGGCACTCAAAATAATTGCTTTCACTTTGACTATCCCCTATAAAAACTTATCTAATAATATTATATGTTTTACTCCTAACTTATAAATTAACTTTACTAAATCAAATAAGTAATTTTAAATAATAGTTTTAATATAGACAAATTATAATTAGCTATTAATTTATTAATAGTGAAACTTGAAGGAGATTATTAAAATGACTATCTATGTATGTTTACACTGCGAATACAGATTTGACACAGAAAAAGGTGACCCTGCTTACAACATTCCTGCTGGAGCAACACCTGCAGACATGCCTGACGACTGGGTTTGCCCAGAATGCGCTGCTCTTGGAGTAGATGCTTTCATTGTAGAAGAAGAATAAATCTTCTTCTTTAAATTTTTTTTTAATTTTAAACATCAACTCTCTTTTTAACATTTAAATGGATTTTAGCTAATATTTATATAATTTAATGAACAAATCTAGTCAATGACATATCTTATATGATACTAAATAAATTTTTAAGATTTAACTATTAGGAATTAAAAAATGAGACGAAGAAAAAAACTGATTATTGCAATTCTTCTTGTGATTCTATTGGGATTGCTGACTGTAATCGCAGGAACACTATTCTTGACTCCTGATTTGTCATCAGAAAGCAAGAACATCTTGGTGCTGGCTTCTGATAAGGGCGAACAGCCGAACGGAAGTGTGGACATGGCATTCATGATCCATCTGGAAGGAGGCCATTTCGTCAATTATACTCCAGTATATCCTGGAGGTATGGCTCACCCATCACAACCTGCCCCTGGAGGCCTTAACGGGAAAATGCTTCTTCACGACTGCCTTTGGGATGGAACAGACCAAGGTATGGAATACGCAAAGGAAATCGTGGAACACAATACCGGAATGCATGCCGATGCTGTAGTTCTCGTTTACAGTGAAGCTATCGACAACATCATTGATTCCATCAGACCACTCTATGTGGATGGCGAAATCTCAAACCTCAGCGCAGTGGACATTATCCGTTCAAATGACGCATACAACGGTTATGCAGGCAATGACAATGTTCAAGGAAACATGTCCAGAGGCGATGCGGTAATGGTATTGACCAAAGCAATCATCAATGCCACAAAAGACCCTGACAAAAAGGAAACAATGATTAAAAAGGCCCTTGAAGAATACAATAATGGAAACATTATCATGAAACCTGAGGGTTCATTTACAAAATTACTAGCTACAAAAGGACTTGAAAGTTTAATGAACTGATCTTTAAAGAAGCAACCTTCTTTAAAGAGCTTTTTTTATTTTAACCTTAAATATTGATGTTTAATACAATAACGGCTAGAACTGAGTAATACTTACTTCATTTTTAATAGAAATAATTAAAATAAATTCAATCCCATTTTTTATAAATATTTTTTCTAGGACCAATATCGACAATTTCAATCTCTTTTTTTGATTCATCAATGAAATATATAATTCTATACATTCCAACTCTTGTCTTTTTACATTTTGTGCATTTTTTACTTTTAAATGACATTTCAGATTCTTTATAGGCCAAATGAGCTAATTTACCGCGGACTTCTTCAGTTATGCGAATTGTTTTCATAGCCAACTTCCAAAACAGTTAAATATTACAATCAATACCACATCAAATCTAAAAACAAGTGTTAAATATCATGGTGTTTAAAAGAAGCAATTGTCAAAAAAAAAGAATATAAAAATGAGAAAACATCTTTACAAGTTTTCATTAATGATTTTTACACAGGTTTCCTTAATCTCTTCTGCCCTTTCACCATCGCGAGATTCCAAAGTTATTCTGATATAGTCTTCAGTTCCGGAAGGCCTTACCAAAACCCAGCTGTCATCCTCAAATGTCAGCCTTACCCCATCGATTGAATTGACATCGACGACATCATCAAATGCATCGGTGAGCAGCTCTTCCATATTTTCCATAACTTTGATTTTAGCTTCTTTAGAGCAGGTTATCTTTTCACGGATGTTAGGATAAGACGGGATTTCATCTAAAAGGTCAGACAGTTTACCGTCTCTTGAGACTATTTCAGCCATTCTCAAACCTGAAAGGATTCCGTCAGGACACATGCAGAAATCCGGATGCAGCCATGTTCCGGACGGTTCTCCGCCGAAACTTGCATCTTTTTCAATGATTACTTCAGCCACATTTACATCCCCCACTTTGGTTCTCAAGACTTCGCCCTTTACGGATTCATCCATGCATAGGCCTGCATCGACAGTTGTCACGATGTCCCCGTCGAACTGCTTGGATATCAATGCCAAAAGTGAATCGAATGGAGAGATGTTTCCTTTCTCATCAACGGTGATCATCCTATCCGCATCGCCGTCATGGGCTATTCCAAGGTCTGCTCCGATAGCCACTACAGTTTTCATCAGATTGCCAAGGTTTTCTGCATTCGGTTCCGGTTTTCTTCCTGGGAAAAATCCGTCCGGCTGTGAATTTAGGGTGGTTACTTCACATCCGGCTTTTCTAAATACTAAAGGTGATATTTCGCTTCCGGCACCGGATGCACAATCGATGACTACTTTAAGTCCTTCCTTAATGTCAACCATGCTGACCAGATCATCAACATACTGGCCTTTGATTTCCTCATTGACACTTAGACAACCGACTTTGTCCCAACTGACGGAAACATAATCCTTATTGGCATAGATTTCTTCAATCTTTGCTTCCTGCTCGGAAGTGTATGCCATTCCGTTTTTATTCCATAATTTTATGCCATTATATGGGGACGGGTTGTGGGATGCGGTCAGCATTATTCCAGCATCTGCATCTAGTTTTTCAGTGGCGTAACCCACCAATGGAGTTGGAACCATTCCGATTTTAACCACATTCACTCCGCTTTCCAAAAGCCCTGCGCATATGGCCTGGTCGAGCATTTCATTAGTGGTTCTTGTATCATAACCTATAACGACAGTTCCTTCATTTCCCAAATAATATGCCAGTGATTTTCCAACATTCAATGCAAGCTCGCAAGTTACCTCAGAGCCTATCAAACCCCTGATTCCTGAGGTTCCGAACAGTTTTTTTGCCGCCATATTATCACCCTATGCTCCGAATTTATGGGCATAATTCATCAGGTCCATCATAATGTTCATCACGTCTGCCCCACGGATTCTGTTAAGTCCTCCTTTTGCGCAGGCAACTTCTGAGAACTCCTCGACATCATCTACCCTTACTTCAGGACCCCTGATCAGCACTGGCACCGGATCTCCTGAGTGGTTCATTACAGATATCGGGGTTGAGTGGTCAGCTGTCAGGAAAATGTAAACATCCTCAAGCTTGATCAATTCGCTCATCACAACCTCATCGACCTTCTCAATGAATTCCTTTTTCTCCATTGTCTGTCCATCATGGCCCGCCTCATCGGCACCATCAATGTTTATGAGGAAAAAATCATGCTCTGAGTTTTTAACCTGGTCGATTATTGTATCTCGAATATTGTCCAAATTGGTGTCAATCCCTCCTGTGACGTCTTCCATTTCAATGATATCCATTCCCGCAAACCTGCCGATGCCCATAATAAGCCCTGTTTCCGCAATGCATGCTGAATTGACTTCATATTTATCATTCAATGATTCTACAACAGGCACCTCCCCGGCTCCACGAGGGATAACAATGTTTGCTGGAGGTTCGCCTTCCTCGATTCTTTTTACGTTCACAGGATGATCCTTAACCATTTCATAAGTTTTCACCACCAATTTGTTTAGGATATCTGCAGTTTTTGCGGCTTGAGGTGTGTCGTCCAATGGCTTTACCTCTTTCGGCTTGTTTCCCTCGACTTTAGGGTCTGCATCACTTACCTTGCCAGAAAGCCCTTCTCCCCTAAGGACCAAAACTGCCCTATGACCGGTTGATTCTTTAAAAATAATTTTAACGTCAGGATAATCGTCCAAGACCATCTTGTTTAACTCATCGACTATTTCCTTGGTGCCTTCCTTGATTCTTCCGGCACGCCTGTCAGTCACGATTAAATCATCATCAACAGTTGAGAAATTGCATCTGAACGCAATGTCTCCCGGCAAGACATCCACACCGACGCCATTTGCCTCAAATGGACCCCTTCCAGTGTATACCTCATATGGATTATAGCCCAAAATTGACAAATGCGCAGTGTCACTTCCCGGAATGATGCCCGGAGCTATTGAGTCCATAATTCCAGTTATTCCTTCTTTGGCCATTTTATCCATGTTTGGAGTATTTGCAGCTTGAAGAGGAGTTTGATTATCTAATTCTTTGATAGGACGGTCCCCCATACCATCCATGATTAAGACTATTCCCTTCATAATATCACCTAAATTATAATAATATAAATTTTGTTTTTTGATAGTTAAATAATTTATTTAAAAATTAAATTTAACTACCTAATTTTATTATCCTCAGATTAATTTTAAAGTAAAACAAAATTTATTTTAGTCCATAATATTTATTTAACATTGTAAAAATGCTTTAAATTTAAATAAACAAGTTTAAATACATTTAAATTTAAAATAAAGAATAATTTAATAAAAGAATGTGAGGTGAAACATTTGAAATTCCATGAAGATTTAATTTTTAAAAATGTTGGTCAAAAATTTGGTCCGACACTTCTTAAAATAATGAATCTGAAAGGAGAAATTAAAGAGATTCATCAAACTGAATTCAGTATACTTGACCCAAAAATATACAAACCAGATTTAGTTTTTGAAGTCGAGAATCAAATTTTCATTATTGAATTTCAAAGTAGTTATGTAGACATCGACGATGAAAAAAGATTTAGATTATATACTGCTTTAATAGACCATTTAAAAAATGAATACAATAAAGAAATTGAATTACATGTTCTAAGCACTACCGAAAAAGAAAAGACAAAAGTGTATAAGATAAACAAAGATTCTTCTTTTCCAATATATATCCATTCTCTACACAATCACGACGGTAATCAATTTTTAAATATGATAAATTATAAAATAGAAAACAAAGAAGTGCTAGGCAAAGAAGAATTAGTAAAGCTTAGCTTAGTTCCATTCATGAAAACAAATGAGAACATTGAAGAAATTATCTTAAAAACGGCAATTACAATAACAAATATAGACAATCTCAACAACGATATCGGACAATTCATTAAAGGAATTGAATTATTATTAACCGACAAGTTTGTTGAAACAGAAAATTTGAACATGACAATAAGAAATTTGCTTGGTGGAAATATGAAAATAGTAGAAGATTACGCGCAAGACAAAGTGAATGAAAAAGAAAGAGAGATTGTAATAAACATGTACAATAAAGGGCTCGATGAAGTGAAAATTAGTGATTTGACTGGCATAAACATAAATTTTATAAAAAAAACAATACTATCAAAATAAAGTTAGATTAACAAAATTCCAACAATTGCCCCTACAATTGTTGCAATCAGGTTCACATGCTCATTTGTAAGCAGATTCCTGTTTTCAAAAAGGGAACCTAAAATACTATCCATAAAACAACCTACAGTTCCGGAGATAATAGAAACCGCAATTGCAGATACCGGATTTGCCATGATTCCTAACAGATAAGCCGCTATCCCAATGATTGCTGCACCAACAATGCCTGAAGCAGTTCCTAGAACTGAAACGGCACCGTTAGTGCCGGGATCCACCTTTTGGAAAGTCGTAATCAATCGAGGGTGCTGGTCCAAAACCCCAATCTCGGATGCCAAAGTGTCTGAAGTTGCTGTTGCGATTGCACCGATGAATCCGCCAACAAACGGCAGATAATATCCTCCGAATGCCGCCATAAAGCATGCCACAACACCATTTGATATGACATTTTTGGAAGTCCTTCTTCCTTCAAACTGACCTAAAGAGCGTTTATATCTTTTAGAATACCTTGTTGCAAGCAGACACATTATTAAAAACAGCACGATAAGCATCAGCCAATTGACTCCCGCTGAAAAAATAATTACAATCCCCATGATAATCATGACTGCGGAACCGAACAAATCAAGGGATTTTCGCCTATATGTAATGAATCCCAAAATAAACAAAAGGATTACATAAACCCAATTAACCATTACCTCTTCAACCATAATCATCAACAAAGTCAACTTTTATTAAAATTTTATTCAAAATCATATAAAAATATTACTTGATTTGGATGAATTGAATACACTTTTAAAATTTAAGTTAATGAGAAAAGAATACACTTTTTTGACATTTAAGTTTTACAAAAAACCGCTTCAAATTTTATACCATTTTAATTAAAAGAACGATTAATTATATTAGGATTATTGGAAAATAATGTGAAAAATATCAACTGGAAATCTAATTAAATTAAGTATAGTGCTGTAAAAAATAAAAAAGAAATGTGATAATCTACATCAATTGATATAAATTTACTAATTTTTAAAAAAATAATAAAAATTAGGAAAGTTATTTCCTAAATCTTCTGATTTGAGTTGATCCGATAGCCAACAGGATCAATAACAATATTAAAATCGGATTTCCTGTCGGATATTTGGATAAATCTACACCATCACCCTCTTGCGGATTGACTGGATTATCATGACCGTGGCCTTCAACAGTAATGGATGTTACTGTTTCGTTGGCGTCATAGTTATCATCACCTGAGTAATAGACATGAACTGTATAGACTCCTTTGCTTAATCCGGTAACTTTAAATACTGCTTTGCCGTCAACGACTTCAGAAGTGTAAGTTTTTCCGGCAACTTCAATGGTTACTGTTCCGGTCGCATCACTTGGAAGGTTTACAACCACAGTTCCATCCTCTCCAACTTTGATATTGTCTCCAGTAGCTGAAATAGGGGTTTTGTCCTTAACCACTCTAAATGAGGTTGTTGTAATGCTTGGTGAGTACTTGTCATCACCATCATATGTTACAACAGCATCATAATCTCCCGCAGGAAGGTCAGGGATAACGATGACCGCCTTACCATTGATTACTTCCCCTGAATATTTCACGCCATTGATTGTAACTGTTACATGACCGGTTGCATCTTTAGGAAGTTCAATCTTAATGGTTCCATCCTTACCGTATTTGATGTCCTTTGAGGTTGCGGTTACATTTGAAGGGAGCTTTTTGACTTCGAATTGAGCAGTGGTGAAGTTTCTGACATAGTTGTCATCACCATCATAGGTCACTGCGACTGTCTTGTTTCCAAATGCCAATCCTTCTATATCAAATACAGCTTTTCCATCTTTAATTGTGGCATTATATTGTTTAGCATTAATCTCTATGATTACAGTTCCGCTAGCCCCATCAGGAAGAGTTACAACAATGTGTTCTGTTTCTCCAACATTTATGTCCTCGACTGAAACGCTGATTGGAGTTAGTTTTTTAGGAATGTCCACTTCAGAGACGACTGTCTTGGCCGAATGTTTGTCATCGCCAGAGTATGTCACTTCTATTTGATGATTTCCAGAGGACAGATTATTTAAATCGATAACTGCCTCGCCATTTACGACAGGAGCAGTGTATGTCTCGTTTCCAACTTTGATTGTTACGTTACCAGTGGCATTGTCTGAAACGAATACTTTGACTGTGCCGTTTCCTAAATCAATGACATTCACTTCGCAATCACTTGCAGACACTCTGAATGTGGTTGAATTGCTTGAGTTCAAGTATTTATAGTTTCCGCCATAGGTTACAGCCACATTGTATTCACCTGCAGACAGGCCTGACAATACCAGCACTCCTTCGCCATCGCTGATTGCAACTGTGAATCTGCTTTCGTAAACTGGAGCGCCTAAAGCATCATCCAAATCAACTGTGAAGCTTTCACCATTAATGATGACCTCTAAAGTGCCTGTTGCATCACTTGGAAGTGTGAACAGGATAACCTCATTTTCGCCGACAACAATGTCCTCTGCGGTTGGAATCACAAATGAAGGAATCTTATTCACATTGAATGATGATTTACTTGAGCTTGGCAAGTACTTGTCATCGCCAGTGTATGTGAGATTTACATCATAAACTCCATTAGGCATGCGAGGTATTTGGGCTACTCCGACACCGTTTGTCACATTTACATAGTATCCGACGCCGTCGATATCAATCAATACTTGGCCGGTAGCATCTTCAGGAACATTTACTGTAATGGTTACGTTTTCGCCAACGCCAATGTCAGTTATTGTTGCGGATACAGTTGAAGGGCATTTGGATATTGTGATATTTCCTGTTGTGTGGTTTGCAACATAATTTCCATCACCTGCATATTCTACGGCAATTGTTTTAGTTCCTGCAGTTAAGTTTTCGATTTCGAATACTGCTTTGCCGCCATTAATTTGTGAAACGTATTTCACACCATCAATTTCGATTGTGACATTGCCTGTTGCATTATCTGGAACGGACACTGTAATTACTGCTTTATCACCAACAATACTTGCAGGTGCGCCCACTTTAATTGGAGTGTCGTATTTTGGAGCGGTTATTCTAGCGGTTGAAGTTGAATTAGCATATTTGCTGTCACCGGAATAGAACACTTCAACATCATGAGCTCCAGGAGTTACATCATCTAACTGAACAACAGCAGTGCCGTTAACCACCTCAGCAGTGTAATCCTTACCGTCAACAGTGATAGTGACATTACCTGTAGCGTCCTCAGGGACAACAACTACAATTGTGCCGTTGCCTTGATCAACGACAGTAATATCCGGAACGATAGGAGATTGCTCAACAGTGAAATTGCCAACAGCATAACCTGAAGTGTAATTGCCATCACCAGAGTACTCGACAACAACAGTCTTATTGCCAGCAGTCAAGTTTCCAACCTCAACAACAGCAGTACCATTAACCACTTCTGCAATGTAAGTTTTACCGTCAACACTGACAGTAACATTACCAGTAGCATTCTCAGGAAGAGTGACAATAATTGTGCCGTTCTCACCTGACTTAATCTCGCCAACAGTGATGTTCATAGGAGAATCATACTTAGGAGCAGTCACATTAACCACTTTAGTAACATTAGCGTATTTACCGTCACCTGAATAGACCACTTCAACTTCATGATTTCCAGGAGTTACATCATCTAACTGAACAACAGCAGTACCATTAACCACCTCAGCAGTGAAATTCTTACCATCAACAGTGATAGTGACATTGCCTGTAGCATCCTCAGGAAGAACAACCACAACAGTGCCATTGCCATTATCTACAACAGTGAAAACATCAGGAACAACAGGAGACTGCACAACAGTGAAATTACCAACAGCATAACCTGAAGTGTAATTGCCATCACCAGAGTACTCGACAACAACAGTCTTATTGCCAGCAGTCAAGTTTCCAACCTCAACAACAGCAGTACCATTAACAACCTCAGCAGTGTAAACTTTACCATCAACACTGACAGTAACATTACCAGTAGCATTCTCAGGAAGAGTAACAGTAATAGTGCCGTTCTCACCTGACTTAATCTCGCCAACAGTGATGTTCATAGGAGAATCATACTTAGGAGCAGTCACATTAACCACTTTAGTAACATTAGTGTATTTATCATCACCAGAATAAATCACTTCAACTTCATGAGTTCCAGGAGTTACATTATCCAACTGAACAACAGCAGTGCCGTTAACCACCTCAGCAGTGAAATTCTTACCATCAACAGTGATAGTGACATTGCCAGTGGCATTTCCAGGAACAAGCACAATGACTGTGCCATTGCCTTGGTCAACTACCTTAATGTCATTTTCATTTAATTTGACCTTATTCACATTGAATGTTGTGGAGCTGTTGCTTGGTTCGTATTTTTTGCATCCGTCGAATGTTACATTGACTGTGTGTGGACCGACGCCTAAATCAGGAACTACCAATGTTCCGACACCACCTGAAACAAATACTGTGTGGTTTTTGCCATCTACACTTACAGTTACGTTTCCGCATAAGTCCTTAGGAGTTTCAATGTTAATTACTGCCTTGTCTCCAACTGTGATATCATCAACAGTTACATTGACGCTTGAAGATGTCTTGGATACTTTGAAGATTGTTGTGTTCTTGCCTTCAGTGTATTTGTCATCACCCAAGTATCTTGCAGTCACATTGTAATTGCCGCTAGCTAAGGAAGGCACGTATAATTTTCCTTTACCAGCAGTGATGTTTACATAGTATCCGACGCCATCGACATCCACAAGAATTGGGTTTTCAATATCGCCAGGAGCGGTGATTTCAATCAATACACTATCTCCAACAGTAATGTTGGTCGCATTGACTTTTATAACTGGGACCGCTTTGGATACTTTGAATACTGCTGAATCGTTTGATCCGTAGTAGTTGTGGTCTCCGTAATAGAATGCATGCACGAAGTACTCTTCAGCATGCAAGTTCGGAACTGTAATTGTCAAGCTGGTTGTATTGATAATGTGCTCAACGCCGTTTACGAATACTGAGATATTGCCTGTGGCTTCGCTTGGTCCGAATACAAGCTCGATTGTTGCGTTTTCACCTACAGTGATGTTTCTGATTTCCTTGATTGATATTGTGGAAGGCAATTTGGATACTGTAAATCTTCCACTGCCTGTGTGTTCGATTATTCTTGTTCCATTTCTTTCAAGGTATATTGCATCCACAGTGTAGTCGCCGGCAGGCAGCTTGTCCAATGTGAGTTTTGCTGAAGTCATGTTCACTTGTGAATTATAGAATTCGTCGAATGTTGCATTTTGCTCTGCAACAAGGGTTCCTTGGGAATCATAAACGAATATTGTTACATTCTCGCCTGTGCGGTTTCCAGATACCCATACCCTAATTGACTCGTTTCCGGCAATGGTTACATTTTCTGTTTCAACTGCAAGTGATTTTCCAGTGATGTAAACTTCAAATAGAGTTCTATTTTCGCTTCCGATGTATTTACCATCACCAAGATATTTTGCGGTCACGTTGTAGATTCCGATTTCAGGAGTCTCAAGATGCAGTACGCCCACGCCGTCGTTTACATAAATTGTGTAAGTGGTATTCTTAACGTCGTCTGAAACTGTTATGTTGACCTTGCCGGTTGCATCGACAGGAGCGTGTACTGTAATGTTCACGTCAGTGCCGTTTGCCACTATTCCGTCATGGGATATAGTGATGTTGATTTGTGAAGGATGCTTGCTTACTGTGAATGCACCGGCGGTTGAATTTGCGAAGTACTTGTAGTCGCCGTCATAGGTTGCGGTTACGTTGTACTCACCTGCAGCCAATCCGGTGATGTTGAATGTAGCCATACCGTTTGTTATGTTAGCGTAGTAGTGGTTGTCTCCAACATCAAGCACTACTCTTCCGGTTATGTTTTCTGTGAGTGTTACATTGATCTGTTCGACTTCACCGACTTTTGAGTTGGTTACATTGATGCTGATTGGAGCAGGGTTTTTATCAACTTTAAATATTGCTGATGCATTGGATCCGAGATACCATCTGTTTCCGTGATAGAATGCTTCAACAGTGTAGTTGCCTGCACCTAAACCTGGAACAGTGACCTTGAGGCTTGAAGTGTTTGTCTTATATTCCCTTCCATCCACGAATACTGAGATGTTGCCGTCATTTGCTTTTACGTCCAATACAATTTCAAGCTCGACTGTTGCATTTTCACCGACAGTGATGTTTCTGATTTCCTTAATCTTGATTTGGGAATCTAGTTTGCTTACATTGAAGCTGTTGTTGCCTTCATAAGTGTATACGTAATCTCCATCAGCTTCAGTGTAGATTGCTTTTACATCATAGCGGCCAGCATTCAAGAGTGGCAATGTCCAATCGGCGAAACTGGCATTTAAGTAAGTGGAGTACTGAGCAAATGGAACACTTTCATTTCTCAATATTTCACCGCCAGCATTGCTGATAATTATTGTCACATTACCGCCTGTGTGATTTCCAAGCAAACTAACAGTTACAGTTGTGGTTTGATCCACATAAACATCACGAGGGCGGACATCGAATTGTTTCTTATTGTCATAAACCTCAAATGAGGTGTAATTCTCATTTCCAAGGTATTTTCTGTTTTCAAGGTATGCTGCAGTAACATTGTAGTTGCCGATGAGCGGAGCGCCAATGTGCAAAGTGCCGTTTCCATCATATACATGGACTGTGTAGGTAGTGTTCACATTTCTGTTAATATCCCAGACAGTCACATTTACCATAGCGTTAATGTCGCCAGGAACCTTGATGTATATGACCGCATCGGTTCCGTTTGGAATGACTCCGTTATTGCTTACTGTCACGTTGATGAATGAAGCCAGCTTGTCGACATTGAATGTTGTGTTGGCTTCGCTTGACAGGTACTGGTCATCGCCGATGTAGGTTGCAGTCACATTGTAGAGACCCGCTTGTGTGACATTGACGGCGATTCTGTCCTGACCGTCAGTAAGGTTGATTGTGTAATTGGTTCCGTTGACATTTACAACGACATATCCTATAGCGTTTGCAGGAACTGTCACGTTAATTATTACTTCGCCATCGACAACGCCGTCGGTTGCATTCACTCTGATGAATGAATTGCGTTTGGACACTGTGAAGTTGGCTGTTGTGAAGTTTTCTGTGTAGTTTGAATTGCCCGCATAGTTTACGGCGACTGTCTTGTTGCCGTAGGCCAGGTTTTCAACCACGAATATTGCAACTCCATTGGAGAATGATGTTGGAGCGTATGTTTTGCCGTTGATTTCGATTGTCACATCACCAGTAGGTGCTGTCACGTTAATGTATGCGACATCTCCAACGTAAATGTCAGTTACATTCACGGATATCGGTGAAGCGAGTCTTGGGATTGTCACATTGCCATAGGCAGTGACATTGGTGTAGTTTCCATCACCTGAGTATACTGCAGTGAGGTTGTGTTTTCCAGGAGTTACATTTTCTAATGTGACTACAGCTATACCATCTGTCACATTTGCAGTGAAGTTTTTGCCATCAACATAAATTGTCACATTTCCAGTTGCGTTTTGTGGCACTATGACAGTGACTGTGCCGTTTCCGTTGTCGACTATTTCAATATTTGATGTTGAATTTATTTTGCCTACGGAGAATGTGGTTGAGTTGCCATTAGGCAGGTACTTGTCATCACCATTGTAGGTCACGTTCACGGTCTTGTCGCCGACAGTCAAGCCAGGCACAAGCACAGTAATTACGCCATCGGTTATGCCTACAGTCTTGTTGAACTCATCTCCGATAGTTATTGTCACATTGCCTGTTGCGCCAGGAGTTACAGTAATGTTTACTACTGCAACATCGCCTAAAGTAATGTTTTCCACTTTTACGGTTACATTGGATGCGACTTTAGTGACATTGAATTTGGTTTCAGATGTAGATCCATAGTAGTTTTCATCACCAAGATATCTGGCATCAACATCGTAAGTCTTATTAGTTAAATTGCCTAATTCTAATGTTGCGAATTTGCCTACAATAGGCACATAATAATCTTTACCGCCAACAGTAATTACAACATATCCTGTAGCGCCATCAGTGACTTCAACCTTAATGGTTTGTTTTTCAAGAATTGTAATAGGGTCTTTTAAAGTAATAGTTGATGTAGAGTCTAGTTTGTCTACGTCAAATGTGGCTGATGTCCAGTTGCCGTTGAAGTTATTGTCTCCCTCATAGATTACAACGACTGAATGTATTGCGCTGGACAATCCACTTAAGGTCAAGTTTGCTTTGCCTTCTGATATGTTTCTTGTGTAGTTCTTGCCGTCCACATTTATGATTACATTACCTGTTGCATTGATGTTGCTTAATGTTACGTTGATTACTTCCTTGCCGTCAGCACGGATGTCTGCAACATCAACACCAACTGTCACATTGTCTTTTGTGACGAAGAATGTTGTCTTGATGGTTTTTGCATTGTAGTTTTCATTACCATTGTATGTTACAGTTACAGGATATTCTCCAACATTCAATCCTTTGACATCCAATACAGCTGTGCCGTCAAATGTTTCGAGTGAGTTGACAATTGCCCTTAAAACAGCAGTTACTGTTTGTCCATTTATAAGAACAATAGTTTCTTCTCTTCCATCTACCTTGATGGTTACGTTTCCGGATGATTTGACATTGACTGTAATGTGTTCAATATCACCATAGGTAATGTTTTGGACTTCAACTGTCATTGTCGGATCTGCTTTTGCAACTTCGAAGTCTTTCTGAGCTGAACTACTGGTGTAGTTGACATTTCCGTTGTAGTCAACATATACTGTGTAGTTGCCTGCAGTCAAGTAATCATCGACATCAATAGTCACCTTGCCGTCAACGATTGGTTCATTAGTTACACTAAATGTATCTACAGTGACATTGACAGTTCCGGTTGCGTTGATGTAGATTATAATGGTTTCATGACCTCCGTAAGTGATGTTTTGAGGAACAATCACTATTCCTGTAGTGGTCTGATTGACTGTGAAGTTGTTCATTGCGCTCGCGGCAGGCAAGTACATGTTGTTTCCTTCGAAGTAAACGGTCACGTTGTAGTCTCCTGCAGGAAGACCGTAGACAGTCAAGTTGCCTTTGCCCTCATAAATGAATGCAGTGTAGTTCTTGTCATTGATTTCTACTTTGACAAGTCCTGTGATGTTGTCAGGAGTTTCAAATGTTATAAATTCGCTTGCTCCAACTGTGATGTTGGTTCCATTGATTTCAAATGTTGTGGTGAGCTTGTCGATTGCCAATTTGGTTGAATTGGTGCTTGACAAGTATTTTTCATCACCGATATAAGTTACATAAACGTCATAAGTAGTGTTTTCCAATCCATAAACTGTGACATTTCCTTTTCCGCCTGTCAGGTTTATGGTGTAGTTGGCGTTGTTGAGAGTTACAACCACATATCCTATCGCATCGTCAGGAACTGTGACATTGATGAATGCGCCGCTTCCTACAGTTGAGTTGGTTACGTTTACTTTAATGTATGAATTGCGTTTGTCCACTGTGAAGTTTTTGGTTGTAGTGTTTGCAAGATATTTGTCGCTTCCGCCATAAATGGCTATGACAGTCTTGTTGCCGTGTCCTAGACCTGATACTTCGAAGTAGGCAATGCCATTTTCATATTTAACCATATTATATGATTTGCCGTTGATTTCAATTGTCACATTGTCGCTAGGAGCTGTCACGTTGATGTATGCAACGTCGCCGACAAGTATTGAATCGACATCAATCACGAGAGGAGAGTCATGTTTGAATACCCAGAAGTCGCAGATTGCATATCTTGGACCGTACTTGGCATCAGTGAATGTCACGTTTACTGTATGGTTGCCGTAAGGCCTGGTTACATTCAATTGAGCAATGCCATGATCAATTGTAGCATTTTCTTCAAATAGTCCATCGATGTAAATTGATACATTGCCTGTGGCATCGATTGGAACTTTAACAATGATTGTAGTGTTCACATCAATTACTGTGTCGTTTGCAGTCACATTGATTTGATAGCAGCTTACTTTGGTTACTGTGAGTCCATTTGTAAGTGTTACCGGAACGGCTGCAGTGTAATTGTTGTCTCCATCATATTCGGCCTTGATGTCATATTGTCCTGAAAGCAGTTGGTCAATTGTGAATGTTGCCACACCATTTTCAATTGTAGCATTATATTTAGTTCCGTTAACTGTAATTGTAATGTTACCGGTAGCAGTCTCATTAATTTTAACAACGATTGTAGCGTTTGTAGCGGCATCGGCAGTTGACTCTTGGATTGTAATTGCTGAGATTACTTTAGTGACTTCAAATCCTTTACTGGTGCTGTTGATGTTGTATTTGCCGTTACCGGAGTAGCTAGCATAAACTGTATAGTTTCCGGCAGCAAGATCATCAACAGTAATATTCACCCAACCGCCAACAATGCCGTAGGTGCCAATCTCAGTATCATTCAATCTAATTGTGATATTTCCTTCAACACCTGCATCCACTTTAACGGTAATATTTACTTTATTGCCGTAGACTGTACTGTTAACATCAATTTCAACAGCAGTGTTTGATTTGGATACAGTGAAGTAAGTTTCTTTTAAACGATAACGATAATTATCATATGCATCTCCGAAGTATTCGACATTTACAAGATAAGTTCCTTCTTTTAAGTTTTTAGGATAAACCGCCGCGTGACCGTTGTTTGGATAAACAATATAAGCATTATCACCAATAACTTCAATTACGACATGACCAGTAGCGTTTGCAGGAAGTTCAACAGTAATATTTCCGTTTTGACCTACAGTAATGTTTTGGGCAGTCACATTCATGAATGGATTTCTTTGTTGTACTGTGAATGTTTTCATTGTTTTGTTTCCGATGAAGTTGATATCACCGTCATAGAATGCCCAAACAACTTTGCTTCCAACGCGAGAAGTGGTGATGTTGAATCTAGCCACACCATCAATAATCTTAGCACTATGTCTTTCTCCATCAATGTAAACAGTTATGTTTCCTGTCGCATTAACTGCGATGCCGCCAGTTGAATTTCTAACTGTTACATTGACATATTCATTATTCCATACAGGAACATCTTGAGTGTCAATGACTAAACCTGTGCTGACTTGTGATACAATGAATGTTGCTTTTGCACTAGCTTCATTATAATTCGCATTACCATGATAGATTACATCAACAGGATATACTCCAACATTCAGATTATATACATCTAAAGCGGCTTTGCCTTTATATTCTGAAATCGCATTGACAATAGCTCTTAATATTGTAGCCGGAACATCGCTTTCGTTAAGTTCGATTGTTTCGTTTCTGCCATCTACAAAGATTGTCACATTACCTGTAGCGTTTACGAATACTTTAATATGTTCAATTTCGCCGTAGGTGATGTTTTGAACTTCAATGATTATTGTCCTGTTTGCTTTATATACTGTGAATTTTTGTTCGCCGCTTACAGCAGTGTGGTTAATGTCTCCACTGTATGTTGCCTTCAATGTGTAGTTTCCAGCGGTTAAATACTCTACGACAAATTCAACCCTGCCGTCTTTTACAGGTTTAGGTACATCGAATGGAGTTCCATCAATTTCAATGCTTACATTACCTTCAGTGCAGTCAGGAAGTGTTACGACAATGTGGGTGGAATTGCCATAAGTTACATTTTCAATATCTATAATCATTTCAGGAGTAACCCTGGTTACGTAGAATGTTGTCTTATTAGTTGCATTGTTATATTTGCCATCACCCTCATAGTATACGGTTACATTATATTCCCCGACGGCTAATTGTGGAAGCTCAATTGATGCTGTACCATTCACAATTCTTCCGAAGTATTCTTTTCCATCAACGAAAACTGAAACTACACCAGTAGTGTCATTTAAAAGAGTAATGTTGATTATTTCTTTTTGAATATGGGTAATGTTTGTAACATTGGCTGAAATTGTAGTGTTATATTTATGTACTCTGAAATCAGCTTCACCTTTAGCAGGTTCTAAAAGTTTACTACCCTCATAGAATACAACTACCTTTTTAGGTCCTGCAGTCAGATTAGTTATGTTGAATTTAGCTGTTGCATTGTGAGGTCCCATGGTTAAAGTTAAATTATAACCTTTATTATCCAAATAGAGAGTTACATTACCCGGTACATTATATCCATCCGGCGGAACGATAGTTACATTGATATAAATTGTATCATTCACCATAATGTCATATGCATTTACTTCAACGAAAACGGCAGCAAATTGTTTTTGTAGCAATGCATAACGGGTTGAATTGACTGAACTGTTATAGTTATGGTCACCGCTGAATGTTGTAATTACAGTGTAATTTCTAGGAAGCAAATCAGGAATCATTGTTTGACCGTAACCATTAACAATTTTAACTTCTGCAGATCTGACAAGAACTGTTGGATTGTTTTCACTATAAAACTTAACAGTTGCTGTTCCGTTAGCATCCCAATATGCTTTATCATCAAATTCATCGAAAATTGTAACATTCACATATAAATCATATCCAACATCATTGAAACCGACTGTTAAATTGGATTGCGCTTTAGTTACATTGAATGAAACTGTTGTGTTTGCCACATCAAAGTTTGCGTCACCCCAGTATTTTAAGAATACTGTGTGATTGCCCACTTCCAGGAATTTGCCGTCAGTGCCTAATCTAGCAGGAATATTTTCAAGAGTTCCTTTACTGTTTGCAACAGTCATGTTTCCAACAAATTCTCCGTCGAAGTAAATGGAAATATTTCCTCTTGCAGCTTGTCCAGTACCATTGTTTGGAGCAAGGATTTCTGCAGTGACTGTGGTATTTCTATGGAATATTGTATCCAATGCAGAAGCGTTAATAATATAAACGTTTTGGAATCTTGAAGTGCGTTCTGCCATAGTGTAGTAATCTTCATTTGTAAGTCTTGCATTTACATAAATATTATCTGTTGAATATGGTGGGGTTAGAATATTTGCAACATCCAAGTGGATTTTACCATTTCCATCGGTTGCATAAATACCTTCATGTAATTTATTGTTGTCCCCATCAAATATTTCAACGGTTACGCTTATACCTGCTTCAGGAACAGGAATAGCAGTATAACCTTGATTTGCATTTGTAACAGCTGTCTTACCAATTGATATGTTATTATTAGTCCAATATGTAACATTATTACACTTTACATTTATACCATTTACAGAAACATACATTGCATTTAAGCGATTATCTTTTCCTTCCAATAGTATGTCAATAGTGCCATTATTATTTCTATTAAAAGTTAATTCAAATTTTGTGGTAGTTGCCCTATTTTCAAGAAGAACAGCATTTTTTAATGTGAAACCTTTTGATGCAGAAATTGCAGAACCCCTATCTGCCTTATTTCCTGTGAAATTAGCACCATCTATTACTAAATTAGTAACCTGATCAAAGACACATAAAGCTCCACCTTTATTAGCAGTATTGTTTATAAATGTAAGATTTTTAAAATCAGAATTAGTACATTGTTTAATCTGAATCGCACCCCCACCATTGATTAGGCTGTTGGTGTCTTTACCCTTAGCTTCAGCAACGTTATTTATGAATTTACAATTTTCAAGTGTAATCATATGGTCAGTACCGGTGGTTTTTCCTTGTATATACAATGCACCAGCTTCCTTAGAAGATGAACAATTTTCAAACAGACAATTTTTCACAGTATAGTTATTATTTGGCCTTAAATACATAGCTCCACCTTGAGCCCAATCCCATTCAGCAGCTGAGGCGGCTTGTTTACTATCACCATTAGTAGTGACGAAATTGCCTACAAACCTACAATTATCAACCAATGCATGATAACTTTTATCCCATAAAATAGCCCCTCCATCCACTTTCTTATCAATAGTGGATTGAACGGAATTATAATAGAATTCGGAATTTTTAACGGTACCATATTCTCCATTTTCAGACCAATAAATAGCACCACCACCTCTTGTCTGAGAAGCAGAAGTAGTATTACCGTGTGCGGTGTTATTTGTGAATATACAGCCATCAACAGCGTTATATTTAGAGTGAGCTCCACCAAACCAATATAGAGCTCCTCCACTCTCTTCTGCCAGGTTATTTGTAAAGTTGGAATTGGATACAGTGGAGTTTGAACCGGTAGAGTACATTGCACCACCATTAGTCTTAGCATAGGAATCATTGAATGAAGAGTCACTTACTGTACAATTATTACCCTCAAGATATAATGTTCCACCAGTCTTTGCACTTGAAGATTCAAATACAGAAGATTTAATTATAGTATGATTACCGTCAATAAAGATAGTTCCTCCTTGACCAATACTGTTTGGCACTGTGGAATGTTTGAAAATAGATCCTTCAATTGAAGCATAATCCTCTTGAATATAAATGGCCCCACCACTAGGGGTTCCACTATTACCAGTAACGGAAGAATCAGTGAAGTTGGAATCTTTCACGGTAGCATTTAAACCGTTTATATAAATGGCCCCACCATTTAATACAGAAGTGGAGTTAATGAAGTTAGAACCTTCAACTGTAGTATTTTCACCTTTAATATAAATAGCCCCACCTTCAGAGCCAGGACTGTTAACAGAACATGTATCAAATTGAGAACCGTTGATAGTAGCATTAATACCGTTTACATAAATTGCTCCACCCTGTATATTGGAGTGGGCTTCTTTAAAGTTAGATTCAATTACATCAGTGTTGTTTCCATGGATGAAAATAGCTCCACCCCTGGCAAGATTGTTTCTGTTAGCATAGGTATGTGTGAAGTTGGATTTTTCAATGGTTGCGGATTGACCTTCTACGTAAATAGCTCCACCACCGTTACCGTCATGACCGAATGCATAAGTATTGTCGAAAGTGGAATTTATAATCCATGTGTTATTTCCATCTACATAAATAGAACCACCGGAAGTGGTAGCATTGGTATTCCTGAATTTGGCAGTGATTGTAGCGTTATTTCCTTCCACAAATATAGCTCCACCGTTTTCAGGTGCGAAAGTATCTTCAATGATACAGTTAAGGATTCCGGTACCGTTACCTAAAATGTGAATTGCTCCACCAGTACTGTTTCCAACTGTGGAATTCTTGAATGAGGAATCTGTAATATTTACGTCGTTTCCTGTCACATATATTGTTCCACCCAGAATAGCTGCATAACTGTTGGCGAAACTGGATTTGGAAACTGTAGTGTGGTCTCCGTTAATAATCATTGTTCCACCTTTGGTTGAGGAATGATTGCCTAAACCGTCACCTGTACCGTTGTTGTTTATGCAGACGATGTTGTAGATATCACCATAGTTACCTTCCCAGTAGATTGCTCCACCGTCATCACCTACAGTGTTGTTGGTGAAGTTGGAATTGTACAGTTTACCTCTTTGACCTGTGATATAGATTGCACCACCGTCCTCAACAGCTTCAATATTATGGAAATATGTATTGATGACTGTAACGTCATCTCCGGTAATGAATACTGCACCTCCGTCAACGGCAGTGGTGTAGCTCATTTCAGAATCATGGATAGTAGCACCGTTACCGGAAATATAGATTGCTCCACCACATCCATCGGTTTCAGGAACAACCAAACTTTCTGCAAACTTGGAAAGATTGTTCAATTCATTTACAACTTCAGTGCAATCTAGACCTGTTAATGTATGTTGTGGATCAATTGCAGTTAACTTGGCATTTAAATCATCGATTAAGCTTAAAGCAACATCGATGCTTGAAGAATTGAATGCGCCACTGATGACTATCTTTTCAATAGCTTGTTCAATATCTTTTAATGTTTTGTTTAAAGTATCAATATCGGCAGTTGATATGGTTCCGGGAACAACTGTATCAAGATATGCAATCATGTCATCCACTTGTTTTTTCATATCCCCAGGAAGTTCCATATTCTGTGAAACATCATAAAGATCAGTCAATTCATCTCCAACAGCACTTACCTCACTTAATAGTTTAAGTGTGATGTTTTTATCGCCGCCGTCAGATAATGTTGAATTGATTTGAGTTAGGTTTCCAATCAGTTTATTTACTAAATCCAAAGCGATAGTTATGTTTGTGGTATTGACTCCATCACCGACCAATATATGACCAGTAATATCTTTAAGAGCGTTTAAAGTATTGTTTAAAGTTTTAACATTCTCGGCAGTGACATTTTCAAATGTTACGTTATTGAAATAATCCATAATATCCTTAATGTCAAATCCAATCTCCTTGACTGTGTCCTTGTAGTATTTCCTATCAATAGTAATATTATAAGATTCTTTGCCTAATGCCTGAGTATTTGTAATTACTGCAGAGATGGTAGTTCCGTCACCTTCAACATAAATAGCTCCACCCAATGTCGCGTTACAATTTTCGAATGTGGAGTCTATAATATCCGTATTGTCACCTTGTACATAAATAGCTCCACCATTACTTGATGAATTACAATTTTCGAACACTGAATCAATAACATCTACATGATTACCTGATATGTAAATAGCTCCACCGTCATCCTTAGCGGAAGTGTTTCTGAATGTGGAGTTTGAAATGGTTACGTCATTACCTGTAAGACAGATGGTTCCTCCTTTGGAATTGGATTCGTTGAAACTGATACCTTTGTTATTTTCACAGGTAATGTTATATATTGTACCTTTGTCACCTTCCCAGTAGATTGCTCCACCGTCATCACCTGCAAAGTTATTGGTGAATGTGGAATTGTGCAATTCAGAATGGTGACCTAATACGTATAATGCTCCACCGTCACCTGTACCGTTGTTGTTGTTGAAAGTAGAATTAATAATTTTTATGTAGTTTCCTTCAGTGTAAACTGCATTACCTGCATCCGCATGACATTCTTCAAAGGTACAGTCACGAACCAGAGTGTTGTTACCTAGAAGGTGGAGAGCACCACCTGTTGAATCAGTTGCATTACAGTCTTTGAAGTCACTTCCTGTGATGTTTACATTATTACCTGTTACGAAAATTGCCCCACCAGTAACTTTTGCATAACTTTGCTTGAAGCTGGAGTCGGAAAGAGATATGTCATTACCTGTAAGACAGATAGTTCCTCCTTTGGAGTTACCTTGAGTACTTAACCCTGAGTTATTGTTACAGGTGATATTATATATTGTACCGCCTTGACCTTTCCAGAAGATAGCTCCACCGTCATCACCGGCATAGTTATTGTCAAAAGTGGAATTGTGCAATTCACAGTCATCACCATCAATGTATAATGCACCACCATCTTCATTAGCGTGGTTTTTATCGAATGTGGAGTTTATAATTTTATCTTCAGATGCACCTTGCCTGAAGTGAACTGCACCACCGTAATTTAAAGCATAGTTGTTGACGAATGTGGATGAGATAATGGAACTCTCGGTTGCACCTACGTCAAAACCAATAGCACCACCTTCACCAGTGAGTTCACGATTAAGACCGCTTGAAGTGTCGTAAGGATCATTGAAAGTGTTATTTGCTATACCTAATGCACGGTTATTTTCAAACCAACATAATTCAAATGTAACATTGTGGTTGTCTTGTAAAAATACTGCTCCTCCACGACCTGCAGCAGTACAGTCAGTGACATTAACATTATAAACAGTGATGTGGTCTCCAGTAAACATAATAGCTCCTGCGTCACCACCAGTAGTATTTGTATCCCAGTGGCTTAAGTCCCAGCCGGCATATTTGACTAGCTTATCAGCACTTTCATTAATTGCACCACCGTAAGAAGTGGCATTCTTAATGATTATGTTTCTCATTTCACCGTAGTCCCCATCGTAGTAGATTGCACCGGCAGAACGGGCGGCACGGGTGTTTGTGAAATTACAGTCTATAACCTTACCGTAGTTAGCGCCTGCTAACCAGTCAACACCTCCACCGTTAGTACCTGAAGTACAGTTTTCAAATGTACAGTTTGTAAACTCTATGTGATCCCCACC
>Ga0129307_1001284_pt1 | contig 28233 bp, 23 predicted proteins | sample P1105metagenome_FD_94437 | JGI IMG/M metagenome (GOLD analysis project Ga0129307, IMG submission 94437) | Capybara group fecal microbial communities from Wisconsin, USA - P1105 metagenome | ecosystem: Host-associated > Mammals > Digestive system > Large intestine > Fecal | place: USA: Wisconsin...
CGTGGAGCGCCCTCTATGGGGCAAAATTCTATTAAAAGTCTTTGGAAAGGGGTTCGGGGGAGAACCTTTCCTCAGAAAGGTTTCCCCCGATAAATACGTATAAAGCTGCTATATGAGTACAGCAGTTAGAGTACCGTCTTTATTTTATGAAGATCTCCTTCTGGCGGCAGATACTGCCTTCGAGTTTATATGAAGCTATGAAAGTCATGGAGTCCTCATTTTTCTCCCGTTTCACGTCACGCTTTATGATCTTGCAGTCAGAGAGGAAATTCTTTTCATAGAGATACATTTTCTCCATCAGCATTTTATCCATCTCCTCGTCTGTCAGGGTATCATCTGTGAGCGCAGTTTCGGTTATTGTATCGGTGACGATGCCTACAGGGAGTTCCTTCCCCATTATCCGAAAGCTTTTCAGCCGTGAATCCCGTTCGCAGTTTTCATAATCGTTCCCACCGAAAAAGAGCGGGATATCCACGCTGAAAAGTCTCAGTCTCCGCTCTTTTCCGACTCTGCCCGTGGGTACATATCTTAGCGGACGGTATTTCTCGGTGAATACCGCAGTTTCCTCATAGATCCCCGTGACCTCGCCTGCCGCATGATGAAGCGTCATCCGCCCTGTGTCGGTTTGTTTTATGCCGCTGATGAGAAGTGCTCCCTCGGGAACAAAATCCCCTGCCTTATGCATAGCCATACCCTTATGCACCGTCACCGACGTTATCTGTGCCGCCTTAGCCGCAACAATATTGCACGGTATCCGCTCGTGCACCATCTCAGGTTTTTCCACGGTCTCCTTGATCTGCACCACTATCCGGTTGCCTGTGCGGCGGATACCTGCCCATGCGATGTCGTCCATCATGATCTCCAGTTCATTCTCGCAGTAATGGAGGTCAAGGTCACCTATCCGGCTGCCTCTGCGGATATCAAGTTCAGAAAGCGCTGACATTACCGAATCGCTGCTGATCCGTTCATTGCCCTGTATTTCGATAGTCACCACAGTCTGCGAGAAATAGATGCATCCCAGAAAAGCCGCCGCCACGCCTAAAGCAATGCCGTATCTGTGTCTGTAGCCCGACAGGAATTTCATGAGGGAACGGTATTCGGCTTCTTTCAGCTGAACGCCGCATTCCTCCGCAAGCCTGCGTACCTTTTTCAGGTCACGGCGGTATATCTCCCCGTAGAATACATCACTGCGGCAATACTGCCCGAAACAGGCAACGCCCTCGCCGTGAAGACCGTTTATGAAGCGGTAAAGTTCCTTTCCCTCAGCGTTTATCCTTATCCGCCGCCTCAGCATTGTTCCGCCCCTTTCTCTCATCAAATTCTATCCGTGATATCCGCCCTCTTATGACAAGTTCCCTTGTGCGGTATCCGCAGGCACGAAGCCCCGTTCCCCACACACGGATGATAAGTCCGCCTGAGAGAAGCTGAATGAAGATCTCATTGTATTCTTCGATGCGCCCGCAGTTTTCCACGGTCATGACCTTGTTATCCTCGATGTATATCCCCGCATTGAGGAAAAGGGCATCCCTTGCGCTGTCGGCAATTTTCTCAAACATATCTTTCCTCCGAATCAAGAATCATATTTTCCGCCCATTCCATAATATGATTTAATGGGTGATGATTATGAAAAGAAATGCAGGGAAAATTCTCTCCGCTGCAAAAGCTTCGGCTGTTCTGATACTTTTTCTGCTGTGCATATTTTATCCGCAGCTGACTGGGAAAGCGGTCTCTGAGGCGTTACAGCGCTGCCTTGTGACCGTTATACCGTCCCTTTACGCCATGATGATAGTGTCAGCTGTCATAGTCAGAAGCGGAATACTCACTTATACTCCGAAAGCAATGGAACGCCTGTCAGGGGCTGTATTCGGCATGGACGGATTTACAATGGCTGTGTTTTCCTTTTCCGCATTCAGCGGCTATCCCGTCGGCACATCCATGATAATTGAAAGATACGAAAAAAAGGCTATTTCAAGAGAAACAGCCTCAGTTCTGTCAGGTCTCTGCTGCGGCGCAGGGCCTGCATTTGTTTTCGGATGCATATCGGGGAAATACTACAGCACGCCCGCCGCAGGCATTATCATAACGCTGTCGGCAGTTTCGGCGAATCTCCTGCTTGCGCTGATGCTGTCCCCTTTTCTGAAAAAAAGCGGATCGGCGCAATACACCGAAAAAAAGGGGCTGTCACTCACGTCTGAAACGCTGACTGAAAGCATAATCTCCAGCGGAAAGTCAATGGCCGTCATATGCTTCACCATAACGGCATTTGCAGTGCTGTCAGAATTTCTCGATGCTTCGGGCATTTACGGAAAAGCAGGCGGTATACTGTCACGGCTGTCCGGCCTCACGGAAAAGAACGCTGTATCTTTGCTGCGTGGAATTACCGATATTACAGCCGCAGGGCCGCTGCCCCGTGACGACTACACTCTCCTTCCCTTTCTGTGTGCGATGACCTCATTCGGCGGAATATGCGTACTGTTTCAGCTGTGCACACTCATAAGGGGACGCTTCCCCGTGATGCCGCTGATACTCATACGTACCGCATCCGCAATTCTCAGCGGTGTCATATGCCGTGTAACAGTTCCTTTTTTCCTGCGCCGGCAGCTGATAGCAGTGTCAGTGATCAACGTGCGCCTGTACAGTCCGCCTTCTCCCGTGCCATCCGTAATGCTTATCATAATGACATTCATGCTCTTCCTCAGCTTCAAAAGAGAACGAAGATAATAAGATCACCCATGACAATGTAACCTCGGTACTCATATAGAAACTTTATATGCATTTATCGGGGGAAACCTTTCTGAGGAAAGGTTCTTCCCCGAACCCCTTTCCAAAGACTTTTAATAGAATTTTGCCCCCATATAGGGCGCACCTGAAAAAAATGATTAATTCAAATTTTCCGGTGTGCGCCCTATATGGGGGCAAAATTTATAGTCTTGGGAAACAGATTTGAGAAGCTCCTTCTTCAGATAGTCTACCTCAATAATACATACAAAACTTCTTTATAAGTACAGCGGTTACATCATGGGTGATCGTAAAACTTTTTCAGGTCTTGATTTCGTGGATATCATATTCGAGAGTGAATGAATCGTCATCGCATTCGCTGTAGAAGCTGCTGACGATCCTGTTTGCGACCAGATGTCCGCCGTCGTCATCTGCTCCGATGAGGAGAACGACTATCTGGTCTTTTCCGCATACAGATGCGATATCGCCTCGTCTGAGACACAGCCTTACATCATTTGCGAGGATCTGCATGATCTGATCGGCTTTGTCCTGTAAGCTTTCGGAATCGCAGGCAAGCTTCAGCAGCAGCACCTGCGCACTTGTGCCGAGGCGCTGGAGTATTCGTATAATGAAACGGTAGATGGTCGAAAGGTCGTCCGACTGTACGCTGAATGCACCGCTCTTTCCGTCGTCACGAATGTCTATAAGGCTCTCGAAACTGAAACTGTCGCTGCTGAGAGTGTAGGGCAGCATTGCGGCGAGGCCCTCTATTCTGCGGGCTATCAGCTTATCGCAGAGCGGAAGGCGCAGCACATCGTCAAAGCCTATCTCAAGGAGCTCATCCTGTCTGTCAGAACCGTGGTCATAGGTAACAGCCGCAGTAGGTACGGACTTGAATCCCTGAAGCTGTCTTAATTCAGCATAATTTTCTTCAATGGGACGTCCGTTCAGCTCTTCCGAAAGTATTACTGTATCACAGCAGGGAATATTTGATGTATCTGACAGCAGAGTGATATCTATTCCGCTGCATGATAATCCTTTCCAGAAAGGGAAATTTTCTTCTTTATCAAGAATGACTGCATGGATCATTTATATTTCTCCTGTATTCATATTTTGGGACCGTCATCATAGCCTATCTTCGTCCTGTCTTTGACAAAGAAAGGAATGGCACGTCTCATGCAGGTGACAGTGTTAACAGAGGAATTTCCGCCGTATTCGCCGTCACGGGTCCATGTTATAGGCTCATTGTTCAGTGAAGTAAAGGTGATCTTATCTGTGCGGAAGAACTTGATGTACTCCTTGTCGATCTCCTCACTTATATTGAGAAGCGAGCTGACTATCTGATGCAGATGCATGATATTGGAAGGCTTTTTGATGAGCGTTACCTCGAAAGTACCGTCATCGAGAAGAAAGTCGTTCATGGAGAGAAGACCGGCAACAGAAGAAGAATTCGTTACCATTCCGAAAATGAATTCATCTTCGAGAACGGTGTCATTGTACTCTATACGCATATGCTTTGAACGAATGCTTGTAAGCTGCATAAGTCCGCTGAGAATGTAAGCCGAGTGGCCGAGGATATTCTTTATCTGCTGTGAGGTCTCGTAAGTAACGTTGGTAAACGCACCGAAAGCAACGATATACGAAAAATACGAATCGTTGAATTTGCCGATATCACAAGGAGTAGGAGTGCCTTCGGTTATCCATCTCACGGCATCCATCGGAAGACGGGGAATACCGAGAGAACGTGCGAAATCATTGGTGGAGCCTGCCGGAATGTAGCCCACAGGGATCTGTATTCCGCTTTTCATTATGCCCTGAATACACTGACTGAGAGTACCGTCACCGCCTGCGCATACTATCATATCAAAATTATTTTCACAGGCGTAGGATGCGGCGATAATTGCATCCATACTGTTTTTGGTTATGTGAACAGTGACTTCGTAGTCTGCGTCGTTGAATTCGGCTATAGCCTGTCCAAGGTATTCGCTTATCTCAGCTTTTCCGGCTACGAGATTAACGATGAAATACATTTTTTTCATTTATGTGTCTCCGCTTGTTATTGTAATAAATACTTCCGTAAATAATACTGATCTTTTTAACGTTAGCAGATAAAGATGATGAGCAGAAATTCTGTCTGTCAAGGCAGACGACTCAGGCGTGCTTTCGCACGGCAAGAAGGATAACGAAGACAAACGGATTTTCTGCCGTCAGATTTGTCTGCTGTTGTTCAGAGGATCAGTATAAGAATACGGAAAGTTGATAATGTCTCTATATATACAATTATAAATCTTTTCTGTTATCATTGCAATAGCGTTGATATATAATTAAAATAAAAAAATATTAGAAAAAGGGTTGACAATCTCTTAAAAGGGTGATATAATAATAAAGCTGAATCAAGTACAGCAAAAAACAAATCACTGGGGTGTCGCCAAGTGGTAAGGCAGCGGACTCTGACTCCGTTATTTCGAGGGTTCAAATCCTTCCACCCCAACCAAAGCAATTAAGCTGCACAGTAATGTGCAGCTTATTCTATTATCTGCAATATCTTGGGATTTGACAGCTGTTGTTTGTCCTCGAATAGGTGTCACCGAACTGTTATGGTACTGTCCATCTATTCGCTTTCTACACTTTATATGGCTTGTGATACTTTTTGCGTTGTTACTTGTAACAACGACTAAAAGAATACTGCCTTGTCCTGACAAACTCAAGAGTTAATTTAGTTCTACTAAACAGGCTCACATCATGGCTCATTAAATGTAAAGTGTGAAAAAAGCATATTAAACTGCTATTTACTATATGCTTATCTTCGCTTCAAATCTATATATTCAATTGTCAAGTTACCATTGTTCACGGTAATATATAAAAACAAACCTTTCAGTCTGATGCCGCAAAACATACACTGAAAGGCTTGACAATACTATATTCAACGTGATATAATTATACACGCAAAATAGCCATCTTGCTAAGTCATTCAGATGCGTCCAACATCTGTCTGATTATGGGAGTATTGGGATTGCCGTCCTAATGCTCCCTGCGAGGTGTTTTTTATATTACAAATTAATTATATATCACATCACAATGGTAATGTCAATAAGTTCATATAAAAAATTTATCTCCCGATTTTCTGCTGAAAGTCGGGAGATTATTTATTATTCAAGATGCTTGATATTTTTATACCAAGAATTTTACTTATTATTTCATAGGTGTATATTCCGCTCGCATAAGGTTCTCCATCAAATTTCCGTTGTATTAAGAATTAGCTTTAATATAATGCTTAAGGTAACAACGAGGAAGCACGTTCTTATTTCATAGATCTGAGTAAGCCGGTGCTTCTCAGATAGCACGTTTTTATTGCACGGAGGGTATGATTATGGCTTATATGCCTATTCTACATAGCAACTATATGTGCATTTATCGGGGGAAACCTTTCTGAGGAAAGGTTTCCCTCAATAGACACGTGTAAAAACTGCTGTACGAACATCACAGTTAAGTGCGCCCATGCTTTTCAGACGTTATAGTCTTTATGGAGGATGACGGCGTTTCCGTTAGTATGGACGGCGATGAGGACATCTCCGTTTTCGTCGGCGGTATAGAGTTTGCATTCGGGTTCAAGGATGTCGTTTGCATCTCTTATCTCATCAATATATGGAAAATCTATACATTCAAAATCAGAGACGGTGCCGATGTAATTGCTTTCCCTTACGGTGTAATCAGAGGGATTCCAGCCTGTTACGCCATATTCATCTTCTCCTACTATAAGATCGTTGACCCTCCACAGAACTATCTCGGTGCCGCTTTCGTAACGGGCGATAAGTATATATTTGCTTTCTTTTGTTGTGTATATCTCTGTATCATCCCAGTAATGATCGGGCTGGAAATCCCAGCCGTGACCTATCATCTCCTCTTTGGTGAAGCGGTCAGACTTGCCGTTGAATGAGTCTATCTGCAAGTAAACAGTGTCGCCGATAGAAAGTTGGAAAATCCTGTCGCATATGGCCATTGAGCCCTGCCGAATTTCGGTTTCATGCGGAATTTCAGCCTGCTCCGGTTGTACAGCTGTAACTGCGTTTGTTTTAGCAGTTTGTACTGCTGTTGAAGCTGTCGCAGATTGGGAGTGTTCTGCTTTTGTGGTGATGTGTGACTGCACATTTTCAGCCGTATTGTTTTCCTGCGTAACATTTGTTTTTTTGCCTGCTGACACAGAAGAGGAATGTTCTGTTTTGTCGGCGCTGTGTGACTGTACAGTTTCAGCCGCATTTTTCTCCTGTGCGGAATTGCTCCGTTCGGCTTCGGACGCTGTAACTTCCGTTTCCGTTACAGCGGAAGTATTCACTTCACCGGCTGTTGAAACGGTGGGAAACTTCGCTTCCGATGAGGTTTCAGCTTTCTTTGATGTAAGCTTTGCGCTGTTTTCAGTGAAAACGGAAATATCATTCTCCATCACCGGAACACGGTCCAGTCCGTTCAGATAGATGCCTGCACCTATTATAATAGCTATACAAACGGGACTTGCCGCAAGCAGAAAATGTCTCATTGCCTTGTTTCTGCGTGATTTCTTGTCTTCATATTCGTGTACCCGTCTGAATACACGTTCTTGCATTTCTTTATAGTCTCTCATATTCAAAACCCTCCATTTCAAGCTGTGACTTAAGTGACTTTCTGGCACGATAAACCAGAGTTTCGATATTGTGGACGTTTTTTCCCATAACAGCAGCGGCTTCCCTGTTGGTGAATCCCTCAAAATATATCAGCCACAGCACCTGCCTGTATTCCGCTTTCAGCTTTGACATGGCCTGATGAACGGCTATTTTACGCTCCTCACGCAGATAGGATGACTCTATGCATTCTTCATCCGATATGGTTTCGGGTACTGAATCTATGGACACTTCCGACCGCTTTGAATTCCGGCGAAGATAGTCGATAGCTTTATTTCTTCCTATGGTGTATAGCCATGTGCGGAACGAAGCTTTGCCATTGTCCTTTGGCTTTTTTGTGCCGAGAAAAACGAATGTATCTTCTGCAAGGTCTTCGGCGGTATGGATATTTCCGACAATGCTGTTGATATAGAGGATAAGGCCGTCCGAGTGATCTCTGATTATTTCGGCGAGACCGTTTTCGTCACCTTCATCACGGAAACGGCGGTAGCTACCTGCACCGTTATCCATATGTTTACTCCTTTCGTAAGGCAGATCATTTTGCCTTTCATCAATTACACGTATATTATACCATTGACCTCACAGTCAAAATATGGTATTATAAAGTTAAAATAAAAAAATATTTATTTTCTTGCAGCACTTGTTTTTTCTGCAGCGATTGTAGTTTATGAAAACGGTCGGTACAGAAAAGGATCCGCTGTATCCGACATTCAGGAGGAGAGAAAAATGACAAACAGCGAATTGAATGCAATGCTGAGAAGTTCGCCGAGAGAAGCGCACAGAGCACTGCTTCAGGAATATGGCAGCTATGTCTACGCTATAGTCTACAATAAGCTGAGAAGCTGCGGTACTGCCGAGGATATCGAGGAATGTGTCAGTGATGTTTTTGCAGACCTGTTCTTTGAACTGGATAAGGGCACTATCAGCAATATGAAGGCTTTCATCGGCACTATAGCCAAACGGACCGCCATTGACAGGTTCAGAAAACTTTCGGTAAAAAATAACCGGACAGTATATATGGATGAGGACAATATGTCCGAAATGGCATCCGACTTCAACGTTGAACACATATCAGACAAGGGCGAATTGAGGCGGATACTTCTCGACAAGATAGAGGAACTTGGCGAGCCTGACTCCACTATACTCATACAGAAATTCTATTACAACAAAACGTCATCCGAGATAGCAAGAATAGTTTCCATGACAGCTTCTTCCGTGCGGTCACGCTGCACAAGAGCAATGGGAAAGCTTAAAGTATCACTTGCCGAAGTCGGTATTACCAAGTAAGGAGGTCAGCAATGAAATATAAAAATTTGTTTGACTGTCTCGAAAATGCAGAGGGCAGCGATATGGAAAAGATAACAAGAAATACACCGCAGCTTGACGACAAGCAGCTTGAAAAGATCCTTAACATGAGCGAAAGAAAGTATAATATAAAGAAAGCAGAAAATATAAACAGCGAATACTCAGAGGGCTATGATGCAGAAGAGGGCGTAGAGGAATACAGAAAGCGTCCCGTATGGATAAGATTTGCCGCTACAGCAGCAGCGCTCGTTCTCACAGCAGGACTTGTGGCTCTTACACATAATCTTCTCGGCCGCAACAGAGGCGGAGACATGACGAATGATGCTCCGAAGATAGCCGCATCTTCATTGGTCACAACTGCAAACAAGAGTGACAATGACAATTCTGATGCAGTCATTGTCTCGACAGATGTTACAGCATCAGTGACAGGCACAGCTACAGATGTTACAGCTGAAGCAACAACATCATCAGCCGCCGCAGCAGCAGATAATGCAGTTCAGACAGCACCTGCAAATACACAGCCGCCTGCCGCAAATGAAACACCTCAGAATTCTTCGGTAAATGCGCTTTCAGAAGATGAATGCCGCAGTGTTATCGGTTATCACGATGAAGAATATATTAGATATGCCGAGATCGATCAGGTCCCTGTTTCGGATTATCTTGATTTCAGTGATACATTTACAGTAACAGCCCATATCAATCATCAGATTTATGTTGATGGATCTGAATATAGTGACAGCGCCTACGATATTCCGCTGATATACGTTCACTATGTTGATCCGCACTTTAGTTCGCTCAATGATATAAGAGAATTTGTCAGAGACTACGCAGACAGATGGAACGGCGGAAGATGCTTTGACCTCAATCTGAAATTCGGTCAGACTATCGTGCCCGATCAGGTTGTTGAGTATGATTACTTCAAAACAGAGGCAGTTTATGCATACACTGAGTACAACGGAAAGATTTACAGAGCCGTTGACGCTAATCTTACTGTAGATAATATGGATTCACACGACACTTTCCGTGCATCTGAATTGTATAATCTGGACTGGGGACATGACTATTTCAGGAATATCACCGATACTTCATTCGAGGATTACAGAATAGCTTCAAATATAGACGGAAGGGTCTACGGTCTGTACAGATACTTCTATAAGGATGGCACAGAATGGAGACTCGATGATGCAACAACAAGAGACCTTTCCGGTTCAGAATGCAGAGATTTCATTGACAAAGAATGCAGAGAAACAAATATAGGCTGAACCTTAAAGTTCAAACATATCCGGCTAATAAAATTGCCCCACTACAATCATTGTAAGTGGGGCAATTGTCTGTTACAGGGCTTTATAATGAGGATCTCCAACAGCGTCCGTTTACTGCCAGAATGCAACGATATTGCTGAAATTTTCGCTTATTGCAGGGAATTCGTCACGTGAGAAGATCACTCCGAAAATGATCGGAACATCAATGACTACAGCGGCAATTACGGAAGCGCCCATGAACCATCTGAACAGCCTTTTGAGCGTGCTGTCATGGCATAGATGATGTAAGCGCTTATGGCATATACAGCAAGCGTTGGACGGCTCATTGCTACTTGTAGCAACGGATGTTTTGGGAGAAAAATATGATAGAAGTAATGAGTAATCATGTACATTCATAGTGTACATAGGTGAGGATGTATATTATTAGTGTATATTATTTTGTGATTGAATTAAGCATCAATTCGTTGTATAATAATGTCAGAAATTCAATTCAAAAACAAACAGGAGGTCGTTCGTATGTTTTATTATGAAGAAGATCGGGTTAAGGTTGGAAGCTATTTGAAAGAATTGATTTTAAAAAAATATGAATCGTTATCTGCATTTTACAGGAAATATTTGTATTTAGAAAACAAGGGTGAAGGCTATACTGAAGATGACCTGCAAAGAATTAAAAATCGTTTTTCTGCGGTATTAAATGGAAAAAATGAGTTACAAGCTCGTTATCTGCCAATAATAACTGATATTCTCGGTGTTTCATGCGAGGAGATATTGTCGGCAGGAAAATGTTACGCTCCTACAAGCACTCACATAACAAATTATGATGTAGCTTTTTCAGAAGATCCGGAAGTCTGGGAAAAATACATGAAGCGTGAGGATAATCTTTTTCTGAACTGCGATGAATACTGTAAATCTGTAATAGACTACGCACTTGAATTTAAGAACTATAAATTTATAAAATTTCTTCTTGAAGAAAATTTTATGTGGTTAGTAGATCCAAATAAAAAAGGCTATTACTATCATGATTTTTGTGCAGGCACTTCGGTAAAATCAAAATATGAATATGATGAGTTCTTTGCTCGAAGAGAAGATAATTATTATTATATAGCGGATGCATTTACACCTTGGGAAATCAAAACTCAGGATAAACTTAGAACGCAAACAATTGCTTTGGCTATTGAATGCGGAGATTATGAAATATTAGATTCGCTTCGTGCACGAGAAATCCCTATATTATCAAGTTACGGATGTTTCGGAAGCAGACAAGAATATTTTTCAGATTTTATTAATGAAGATATGAACAAAGCAATTGCTTTTTCTGAAAATGAAAATGTACTGAAATATTATACGGAAGAATTTACTGTTCCTTTTGATGAAAATGAAGAATACAGCTATATGTTCCCGTTCCTTGATAAAGTCATAGAAATAATGATCGCTAACAAGAGAAATGATAATGCAGAGCTGCTTTTAAGAAGTGCAGTAAAACATAATAAGGATGCTTTTGAAAAGCTCGATAATGCAATTAATACGGTCTTTCAAATGAAAAAAGAACATTATGATAAACAAAAAGAAGAAGCCTTGTTACAAGCAAAGCTTCTTGGGCAAGACACAGATAGAGTATCTTCATGGTTCCCAACAGAAAAAAGTTTAAGAAGAGAGATACTCCATGATTATAAAATTGATGCGGAGAATCCGGTTGTATCATATCATGTATATAATGAACTTGACAAATCACGCTTTAAATTTGCAACAAATCTATTCTATGTTAATTGTCCCGACTCTTCACCTTTGAAAAAACTTGTGAACGAGTTGAACGAATGGCATGATAAGATAATTTCATTGGGAGGTGAATAATATGCCGAAATACTGCTATAATTATGATTCAGGCGAATATGAATACATAGATGAAGACGGTTACAGTTGGGATCAAGGAGAATATGTTTATAATTGGGACGATAGCGAATATCGTAGTGAACGAGAGGAAGAAGAATGCCGATTAAGAAACTCTGACAATGAGTGGTAGAGTTCTTTATGTGACAGTATAGGCTTTGCATTTTCAGAGCTGTATCCATGATTTTTATATCCCTTAATTCTTTCGTTGTTACAAGTAATAATGTTAAATTAATTACCATATTGAAAAGAAAATTATTTTTCTTCAACCTTGCAACATTGCAGAATTTTCTATTACATACAATGTTGCAACCTTCCTTTGACAAAGCTTTATATCAGCATACTATTTAATTGATTCCATGTATTCTTCAAGTGTCATAGTTCCGCCAACAGAAGTTTTTGCGTAATACGTTAAGATAGCTGTTGCATCACGTCCATCAATTATATTATCGTTGTTAACATCAGCGGACTTTTTCTGTTCTTCAGTATATTTTGACTCTTGTCCGGTTGATGTTTTAGCATATTCAGTAAGAACGTCTGTTGCATCACGTGCATCTATTATAGCATCGCCTGTTACGTCACCCATTACCAATACAGTATTCACGGGTACAGATGATGTAACTGTAGTAATTTTTTCATCTGATGTTGTAGTTGAAGCTACAGTAGTAGTTGTTGTAGCTGACATGGTGGTCGTAGTTGATGTATTAGTAGTATTATTAGGTTTTGGTGCATTCGGATTTTTGGTAAAATATCCGGGTTTACCATTTCTGTCTACACAGGCATATTCTGAATAGTATATTCTTTCATTATATTTGGTTCCATTGCCACCTACAATACTTTTTGAATCGGTGAACATATATATGTCATCCTCGTTGTATTCAAAATCATTATTTGCATAGATAGTCGTTAATACAGGACAGGATCTGAACATACTGAACGCAGTGCAGTCTGCTGATTTCACGAAGTTTGAGATATCTACTGTCTTTAATGATTTACATTCTCTGCACACATCCTGCATAAGCTTAACTTTTGATGTATCGAAGCGTGAAAGATCAAGAGTTGTCAGTGATGAACACTGATAAAACATTGCTGTCATTGTCTTAACATTTGATGTGATAAAATTTGAAAGGTCAACAGAAGTCAAAGCGATACAGTTATTAAACATATTTCCCAGGGATGTGACTTTTGAAGTGTCAAAACTTGAAACATTCACTGATCTCAACGCTGTACAGCCAAGAAACATTTCAGACATATCTGTTACATTTGAAGTATTAAAGCCCGAAAGATCAATAGTAGTAAGAGAAGAGCAATTTCTGAACATTGCGTTCATTTGTTTTGCATTGTTAGTATTAAAGTTTGAAAGATCGAGTTCCTTCAATGATTTACAGCCAATGAACATTCTGCCAAAGTCCTCAACTCGTGAAGTATCAAAGCCTGAAAGATCAATATCTGTCAGTGCAGGACAATTTGCGAACATTTGTCCCATATCTTCTATATTTGACGTATCGCAGCCTGTCATGTCTATTTTTTTCAGAGCATCGCAGTCGGCAAACAAACCTCTTGCAGAACGGACATTTGAAGTATCGATACCTGATAAGTCAATATCAACCAACGAACTGCAGCTGCCGAACATTCCTCCTATATCCGTTACATTAGACGTATCAAAGTTTTTAATATCAATTGATCTGAGAGCCGAACAGGTTGAAAACATACTTTTCATATTTGTAGTTTTTGATGTATTGAACTTTGATACATCAATAGATGTTAAAGTTTTACACCCGGCGAACATATTATTCATTTTAATAACATTTGATGTATCTAATCCTGTTACATCAAGAGATTCCAGAGCAGAGCACCATGCAAATGTTTTATACATACTGGTGACATTTGATGTATTAAAGTTGGAAATATCGAGCTTTTTCAGAGATGTGCAGTTAAAAAACATAGAGTCCATATTAGTAACCTGGCTGCTGTCAGCATTTTTCAGGTTTATTTCAGTTGCTTTGAATTCACTGAATAATCCGCTGCAGTATGCAGGGAGAATTGTACCTTCTTTTGCGATTACGGTCTTGACTTGTTCGTTTCCCTTATATTTCTGCACTTCATTAAGTTTAACATTCCCCGATAAATACAGAGTACCGGTTACCGCATCAAAAGAAACTGTTGCTTCAGATTGATTGTCTTCTGCAACAACATTAAATGTTTTGATAGAATGATTTAATGCCGGTACAGCACTGCATGACAGAGTAACAGCTATGAAATATAAAATTATCTTTTTAAAAACCATAATATCTTTTCTCCTATTCGATATCTAAGAATGCTTCAATAACCGCCATTATTTCCTCCAGACGCTTACTGCCGATACCGTTGATCTTACTCAGTCTTTCTTCAAGGGCAGTCAGATCGAGCGTGGACTTTATACCTTGTTGTTCCAGCAGCTCATCACCGTACTTGGGAATGAACCTTGTAAGCTCCTCACGGTTCATTTTTTTGATACTTTTATATGTGTCTCTGGCGATAATCTCTTTTTCAGCCATAATTCACATTCCTTTTAATATTAATATGCATATATCTTCCATTCGCCCACGGATGAATCGAACAACAGTATATAAGTATCTGCTACATTGCCGGTTAAACTACTTATATTTGCATCATCATACGTCCAGTATTCTGATTTAATACCATAGTGTATATAAGCAGTAATAGTAATATATTTATCTAAGTTATCTTCTCCGAAGCTGTTACTATATATATCATAATTATATTCTAACTTTAATAATCGGCAATGATCCTCATTGTTGTGTATATAATTTCTTACGTATTCAATAGCTGATTCAATTTCATCACGACCGTATTTATCCGACTCACCGACAATAACCCTTGCTTTATTGACATAAGGTTCTCGTCTGACAGGGCATACCCGATATATAGGTATTACAATCCATGCAATACAAAGAGAAATAAAAAGCAAGCGCAGTTTTTTTGCCTTGAACGAGCTAATAATAAGAATAACAGCAATTGCTATATATAGATAAAAAAAGATTATAGCAAGCATTATCGTGTTTTTCCGCTTCTGTCCAGAAGATCACGGGAAGTAATTTCAGTATGGTCATACTCTATCTTAAAATAGTCAAGGATCGCTTTCATCCTGTCTTGCATCATAAGACAGGTATCGATCAGAAATCCTTTCTCGCTATCTGACTGCAACTCTTTCAGACCTTTATAGTAATAACCCTTGTAAGTATCCTCAATAAAGAACGGGACAATATCATGTTTCAGGCATTCCTTGAACATAAGAAGCCTGCCTATTCTGCCGTTACCGTCATAGAAAGGATGTATCTTCTCAAAGTCTGCATGGAATGAAAGGATATCATATAAATCAACAGCTGCTATCATTTTATAATCAGTCAGTAACGCTTCAACGGCAGCAGCGACTTTCTCAGGAGCTAATGTTTGCATATCGCCTACATAGTTAGGATATTTCTTATAATCTCCGACAACAGCTTCCTCACTATCAGAACTAAGAGTAGAATTTTTCAATATAAGATGTAATGATTTGATGTAATCGGCTGTAAGCTCATCCTGATAGGTATCTATGATCTTATCAAAGCATCTGAAATGATTTACAGTTTCAAAAACATCATCAACTCTTGCCGGTTCGATACCGACAGTCTGAGTCTCATAAATATATCTTGTCTGCTCATGAGTAAGCTTGCTGCCCTCAATATGATTTGAATTGTAGGCAAAATCAACTTGCAGCTTATTATATATTCCGCCGCTTATCTTATCTGCTTTCTCGGCAAGCAGCACAGAAATCAAATCTCTTGGCATGATATAACTCCCTCCCGAATTACTTTATTGAAAAGAAAAAATTATTTTTCTGTATTTTTCTGCATATCCGCATTGATCAGGCTCATTATAAGCTCTGTCAGGCTCATGCCCTTTGACTGAGCATATTCCTTGTATTCATCCTTCTTGCCCTTCGGCAGATTCAGAGTGAGCTTGTCACGGCTCTCTTTCATATACTTCATAGTTCTGTTCTTTGCATTTTCGTTATACATAGTATGCTCCGATCCCGTTGCTACTTGTAGCAACGCAGTAAATTGATATATTCATTCTATCATATTAGCAGATAAACGTCAATACCACCGAATTTTGTGTCTCAAAAGAAAAAAGGACTTCCAATGAAGCCCTCTGATTCTTATATGCGGTGAATGGTTTCTACTCATTCATAAATAAACCAAAGTGATTTTACTGTGCATTCATTGTTAAATAAAAAAATTTGTAACGGCTGCAACACCTGTATTACATCTGACGTATGTGTAAATAAAGGCAGATATTCTCGTTTCCACAACAATGCAAGATCAGAAAAGGAGATGTTATTATGAAAAAAGCAAAAGCGATATCGTTTATCCTTGCGGCAGCATTGACCATGACATCAATACCGTGTATTCCTGTGACAGCTTTTTCCGCAGCCGGTGTAAATGAAACAACATTCGTAAGCGGAGACTGTGAAGACGGCGAACTCATAATTCCAGAAACCGAAAACGGCGCAACAGTGACAGAAGTATACCTTAAGAATGAGAAAGACGTGAAAACTATTAAGATACCTGCAACTGTAAAGAAGATAACGATTATCAATTGCCCGAATATCACTTCTTATGAAGTTGCGGAGGATAATCCGTATCTCTGTTCCGTTGACGGAGTTATCTATGACAAGGATATGAAAACTGTTTTGTGTTATCCTCCTTCCAAGGAAGAAAAAGAGTTTATCGTTCCCGATACAGTGGAAACAATAGGAGATTGGGCTTTTGCATATGCGAAGGATCTGAAAAAAATAGATTTCCCTGACGGGTTGGTAACTATAAAAGAGCGGGCATTCTCAGATACTGAAATTTCATCCTTTAACCTTCCTGAATCCTTAATTGAGATTTTTTCATATGCATTTGCAAATAACACTTCATTGACAAGTATAACCCTGCCTGCAAGCCTGAAACGAATTATTGACCCATTTCGTGGCTGTTCTTCTCTCAGGGAGATAGTTTTGCTGCATGAACATCCTGATGAAGATAATCTGTCCGCTTCCGGTCCCGATCCTGACGGAGATGTGTATTTTCAGATGTTTTCTCAATTTGGCAGTATTATGAGTAAAGACATAAATATTTATGTTTCTGATAATTCATATGAAAGATATCTTCAATATTATTGGGGCCAAGAATGTAATTTACGGCTGCTCAGTGAATATGAGAAAATGCATGACGATGATCCCGATGCTCATGAAGATGTAGAATTGACTATCAAAGACGGTGTACTTGCTTCAGTCAGAATGTATAGAGGAAACTCTGTTGTTGTTCCTGATGAGGTCACAACCATAGGTGAGGGAGCGTTCTATCATTGTACAGATATGGTATCGGTAACTTTGCCCGCAGGTCTTAAAAAGATAGAATCCTATGCATTCAGTCAATGCACTTCCCTTGAGGAGCTTGTGATACCTGACGGAGTTGAAAGGCTGTACTTCTCTGTAAAAGACTGTCCGAATCTTAAAAAGGTAGTCATCCCTGAGAGCGTCAAGGAGATATGGGGATTTAACCGGTGCGAAAACGTAACTATATACGGCAAAAGTGATTCAGAAGCTGAGGTATTTGCTGTAAAGGAGAATTTCCCGTTTGTCGCTCTTGATGACGAAGCTCCTTCCCGACCTCTGGTACTGTTTTCGGATGACGGTACTGAACTGGAAAAGTTCCCTGTCAACTATGAAGGAGAAACATACACTGTTCCCGAGGGAGTAAAACGGATAAAACGCAATGCTTTCCTCAATTGCAAAATAAAGAAGGTCATACTTCCCGAAAGCCTTGAAGAAATCGAAGACTATGCTTTTTCTCACGCAGCTTCTCTTGAAAGCGTTGAATTCAATGAAGGGCTCAGCGTAATAGGTATGTCTGCTTTCAGCGGATGTGATCTTAGATCGGTGAAACTGCCCGAAAGCCTGAAAAAAATTGAAGAATACGCTTTTGAAGATAACACTGAATTAAGCGAAATAACTATTCCCGAAAACGTTTCAAGATTATATTCCCCGTTCGGTGGATGTACATCCCTTAAAGAGATAACAATAAAAAGGGCGGATAAAAAAGTAGAAGAAAATAATTTAAGTTCTATGGAACTCGGTGATGACGAAACATTGTATCTTGGATTGTTTGATACTTATATGTTTGACAGCTGCTGCAATGTGTATGTACCCGATTATGTTTTTCTTGAATATGAAGATGTATATTATTCGGAACGTAACGTGCTTGTGCTGCCCGAAAGCATGAGAGGTCATACTATACTTGACGGTGACGTTAACGGAGACAATGAAGTAACTGTTGCCGATGCGGTAATGCTTCAGAATTACCTGCTTGGAAAAACTAAGGATATCTTATGGTACAATGCTGATATCATAGATGAATATTCAGATATGTTCCCCGGTAAATTCGGACAGATAGACGTATTTGACCTTATTGAGCTGAAGAAAAAGCTGCTGAAGCCTTAACGGCAGCTTGCTTTGTGCTTATTGCACAAAAAAATATTGACAACCACTCAAACGGGTGCTATAATCATGAATATAGAAGGATGATGGGGATCACTTCATCATGACATAATATAATGACAAAAAACGGAGGGAATCAAAATGAAAAAAAGAAAGATAATCTCAGCCGCAGCTGCCGTAATGATGGCAGCAGTAACACTTGCACCGCAGCTTCCGTCAGCATTTCCTGCTGCACGTATCTGCACTCCCATAACGGCAGAAGCCGCTAAAAATGAGGTGCGCATCAAAGTTGTGGATATGGCAACTGATATGCCCATCGAAAACGTGGATGCCGCCGCATCAACTGTGAAGGATTTTTCAAGGGAAGACAGCAGCTACAGCTGGAACACTTCGGATGCCGTTGAGTTCCCTATCGAGGGCGCTTACAACAATGACTGGTACGTTAAGCTGTACAACGTTCCCGAGGAGTACAATTATAACGCTGTCTACACCATAGACAGGGATACACGCACTTTCGGCGACTACACTATCCGCCTTGTCAAAAAGTCGCAGGATAACAATGTAACGATCTGTTCAGCTCATGATGAGCCGGTGGCGAAAGTCCTTCTCAAGACTGCTGATATGGATGTTTACGACAAAAAGGGCAACTGGTTCTGTACTATCAAAAGCAACGAAGGCACATATCTCCCCGACGGAGAATATTCAGTGAAGTTCAAGGAAAATGTTCTCGAAAACTCAGGAGTCTGCGTAAAAGGTGAGGTATCACAGAAGCTGACCATTAAAGACGGTGTGCCAACGGATACGATTTTTTTCCTTTTAGCATCGGATGAAAGAAAAAAGCCGAATGTATCTTTCACCATAAGGAATGAGGGCGAAGATACATCAAGCACCGAGAACCTTGGCAGAGTCGTCATCACAGGTGATGGCTTCACGCTGGATACTGACGGTTCCGCATATCTCGGCGACGGACATTATACCGCTCACCGCTATAATTTCCCGAAAAATGGTTTCAATCAGACAGGCAACGAAGAACGTGATCAGCACAACATTGATATAATAGCGGACAGCCTTTTAAATAAAACAGAGGATATCGAATTCAATGTGGTGGACGGCAAGCCTGACCGTGACCTTGTTTTCGTGAAGGTTCCCGTCAACAGGCCTGCTGAGGAAGAAGGCGCAACCGCTAAAATAAAGGTAGTTGACAAGGCAACGGGCAAGAACATCGAAGGCGTTGACGTTGAGGTCATTGCAGGAATTAATGCTACAGGCAAAAGTCTCGCAAAGTGGAATACTTCCGATGAGGAGGAAAAGGTGCTGACAGGTCTTAGCGGAAATCCGAATCTGGCATTCGGAATAGATCTCAGCAATGTCCCGGAAGAGTACGACTTCCAAAAGCGTTATATCTTCGGTTTTGCAAAGGACTCAAAGGAAGAAAGCTGGGTAGTCGAACTGGAAAAGAAGAACGGTCCTGTTGCAGAAGAAGGCGCAACCGCAAAGATAAAGGTAGTCGACAAGGCAACAGGCAAGAATATCGAAGGCATTGATGTTGTGGCTATATCGGGACTGAACGCTACAGCAAAATCCATAGCAAAGTGGAACACCTCAGATGAAGCCGAAAAGATAATAAAAGGCCTTGCAGGTGATCCACGTGTCATTTACGGAATAGAACTCAGCAACGTCCCCGAAGATTACAACTACAATAAGCAGTACATTTTCAGCTTTGCCAAGGACTCAAAGGAAGAAAACTGGATAGTCGAACTTGAAAAGAAGAACGGTCCTGTTGCAGAAGAAGGCGCAACCGCTAAGATAAAGGTAGTTGACAAGGCAACAGGCAAGAATATCGAGGGAATAGATGTTGTGGCTATATCGGGACTGAACGCTACAGCAAAATCCATAGCAAAGTGGAATACCTCAGATGAAGCCGAAAAGATAATAAAAGGCCTTACAGGAGATCCACGTATCGTATACGGAATAGAACTCAGCAACGTCCCCGAAGATTACAACTACAACAAGCAGTATATTTTCAGCTTTGCCAAGGACTCAAAGGAAGAAAACTGGATAGTCGAACTGGAAAAGAAGAACGGTCCTGTTGCAGAAGAAGGCGATATCGGATTCAGACTCTACAGCAGATACAAAGGCCTCTGGGACAGAAAAGATAACGGAATGGTCGGCTATGTTATAATAACTGACGGCGCTGATGATTTTATCGGTAAATACAAACTTGATGAAATGATCTCTCTCCCCGACGGAAAGTACAAGGCTGAAATAGAAGTGAACAGTAAGGGTTACAGCTGTTTCAGTGAACAGAAGATACAGTTCACGGTGGATGAAGGAAAAGCCGTGGAGAATCTGGATTTCAACGTTGAAAGATGGAATTTCAATGAAAACGGCAGCGGCGATGCAAACGGCGACGGCACTGTGGATATCTCAGATGCAGTCCTCATTATGCAGTCAATGGCAAATCCTTCAAAGTACGGTGCAAACGGCACTGACAAAGGACATCTCACAGAGGACGGAAGCAAACGTGCAGACGTTGACGGCGGAGGCGTTACCAATAAGGACGCCCTGACTATTCAGCAGTATCTGCTGGGAATGTTCAATTTTGAATAAAATAATTGCCCCTGACAGGATGGGTACTTCCCTGTCAGGGGCAAAAATATTATATGTGCCTTCTGCATATTGCTGTGTTTTCAGCTGTTATGCTTTGGCTTGTTCTTTCTTTTCACGGGTGAAGAGGTACTTCAGCAGCATAGGTGTTGCTATGCTTGACACGATTATCAGAAGTATTACGGCAGTAGAGAATGAATGGTCGATAATGCCAAGATCAAGTCCCTTGTTTGTGATGATAAGAGCAACTTCGCCTCGTGTCATCATTCCCACACCGATCTTCAGGCTGTCACCCCAGTTGAATCTGCAAATCTTTGCCATAGCGCCGCAGCCGACGATCTTGCTGAGGAGGGCAACCAGTACAAATCCCACAGCAAAGAGTATGACTTCGCCGTTCATGGTCTCGAAGCTGGTTTTCAGTCCTATGCCCACGAAGAACATTGGTGCAAAGAACATATAGCCGTTGATGCTGACTCTTCTGTCGATGTACTCGGCATCACGCACATTGCAGAGGATGATTCCTGCGATATATGCGCCTGTGATATCAGCGATACCGAAGTACTTCTCAGCCACGAATGCCATGATGAAGCAGAGGCTGACCGCAATAATAGGGATTCTTCTTGTGTGGACGTGCTTTTCGTCGTATATCTTGAATATACGGTAGATGATGTAGCCGAGGATAACCGACAGCACCAGGAAGAGAACTACCTTTCCCGTTATCAGCAGAGGATTGCTGTCGGGGTCCTTGAATCCGAGGACGAATGTGAGAACGATGATACCAATGATATCATCAATGATAGCGGCACTGAGGATGGTCTGTCCCACACGGCTTTTCAGATAGCCCAGTTCTTTCAGCACCTCAACGGTGATACCCACTGATGTGGCAGTCATGATACTGCCTGTAAAGACTGCCTTGAAGAATTCCTCACTGCCGAAGCTGGCAGCACCGTGGAATCCCATATACAGCAGGCTTCCGGCAGCAAGCGGGACGAATACTCCGACGCAGGCGATAACAAGAGCGATAAGTCCCGATTTTTTCAGCTCCTGAAGATTTGTCTCCAGACCTGCGGAGAACATGATGAGGATAACGCCTATCTCAGCCATCTGATTGATAAAGGCTGAGGGCTCAACTATACCCAGCAGACACGGACCGATAATGAGGCCTGCCACAATCTCTCCCACCACCATTGGCGCTTTGCATTTTCTTGCAAGAAGTCCGAAAAGCTTGGCGGAGATGAAGATAACAGCGAGATCCCGCAATATCTCATAGGTTTCCATATAAACATATCCTTTCATAAAAATAAGGAGCATTGCTCCTTTTTGCATATACTATTATACTCCCATTATAAATATAAGTCAAGTGAGGGGAAGATATATGTTTTTGTAATCCTGTAATAATGGAACGGCGAGGGCGCCGTTCCCTACTTGAAGTAGGGGAGGGCGCCCTCGCCCTCCCGTTGGTTACAATATGACCACTTTCGGGAGCCCGTGGGCGGGCTCCCCTACAATTTACGATCACTATTTAGATGCATTTCTGTATCTGCCCGGTGTCATGCCCACTGATGACATGAACTGGCGGAGGAAATACTTGCTGTCCACGTATCCGCATCTTTCGGCTATCTCTGCCATATTCATGGGCGTTGCCGTTAGGTAATACTTGGCACGGGAAATACGTGCGGATATGCAGTCCTGATGTATGCTTACCCCGAAGCACTTCTTGTAAAGTTCACGGAGATGGCCTGCACTGTACGGGTAAAGCTTGCGGAGTTTTTCGGGCTCGAAGCTTTCCTGCGGATTCATATAGATATAGCTGCGGATCTTGAGCATTTCCGCATAATGCGGCTGACTGCGCATCTTTTCTGCACGAAGTCTCTTTTCTTCGATAAGCTCATTGCATTCGTCAAACAGCTCTGAATACGGTCTGCCCTCGCACTCCACAGCAGCACAGAGGAATGAATCGGGGCCGTACTTTTCCATATACACCTTATGCTGGAGAAGCACTGAACAAAGCTTGTCAGCGGCGGTATCGGGCTCGCAGTCCTCCCTTATGATGCAGAGGTAGGTATTATCGTTTACCCTGCCGCTTATCTCCTGACTTCCGCAGAACTGGCGAACTGCCTCGGCTGCGTCCATAACAGCAGCCACTTTGCCGTCAAGGTCTGAGAAGTTATCGGTGGAAAGGCACACTTTGAGTATGACCATAACAGCACTGATATCCTCGTCTATGACAGTCTGATACAGTGCCCTCATGCCGTTTTCGTTGAACATACCGGTAAGTGTATCACGGCTGTCCGAGAGATTCTGGCAGTGGGTCAGGTACTTGATATCATTCTTCATGCGGAGAAATTCCAGCCCGTTTGACACTGACTTTATCCAGTTTCTGTAGATATCGTCGTAGGTGTCGGGACAGTCATATTTCAGCACGGAATAGCCGAACATCCTGTCATTGCAGAACATCGGCGTGAAATAGTATACGCACGGGATATCCCATCTGCTGAGAAAATCGCCGAGGTCGTACCTTTTTATCTCGAAAGGCTGCATCTCAGACCATGGAACGATACTCTTGCAGGACAGCAGTTCCGACGGCGCTGTTGCTTCGGAGTCGTACCAGTTCTTGTAAAGGCAGAAAACTATATCGTTTACCGAGCGCACCTGCCACTGGAATGAACCGCAGGTGGAGATGAATTCATCGAGAGTACGTGAATCTGTCAGCTTCTGGTCAAGAGGATTGAACAGATTGAAGTGCTCGAAATCCTTCTTGACTCTTGCCAGCTTCAGTTCCTCCATAAGCTGTTCCTTTTTAACGCCGCAGCCGCAGCTGTCGCCGTGGATTATCTTTCCCCTCGGAACGGTAATTTCGGTATCCTCGCCGCAAAGCTTATTGTAGAGAGTAACAGCCGCTATCCTGCCTATCTCGCTTCTGTTGCGCTGATAGGTGGTCAGGATTGGAGTATGTATCTCTCTGCCGCCAACGAATTCATAGCCCACAACAGCCACATCGTCAGGCACGGAAATGCCCAGTTCTGCGAATTTGTCGATAAGGCCGTAAGCCATATGGTCGTTGCCGCAGACGATACCCTGAGGAAGTTTCAGTTCTCCGCTGGCATATCTCTCAGCCAGGTCCTCGCCGGAATTCATCCAGAAATTGCCGTAGAACACCTTTTTCTCGTCAAAGGGTATGCCGTGGGATTCCAGCGCTTTCCTGTAGCCGTCAACACGCAGGCGTGATGCCTTGATGAAGTCATAGCCTGTCAGGATATGGATATCCGTGAAGCCGTGTTCCTCTATGAGGTGGTTGGTCACATCCTCCATATCATTGGTATCACTGGTATTAATGAATATGCAGTTTGGAAGTTCCAGTCCGTCGTGGACATTTCCGAGAACAGCCACGGGAATGGATTTACGGAAGATATAATCCACAACGTGTTTCCAGAGTTCATCATTGACGAACGACTCTGAAATGAGTATAATAGAATCAATATCTTCGGAAAGGATAAGGTCATAGATCCTGTTCTCGCAGAAAAGGTCCTGTTCCTTAACGTTCGGGTTGTAGATATTGGAGATAACGACAGTATCAATGTTATATTTCTGATTCTGAGTTACGATACCGCCGATTATCTGCCTTTGCTCGATGCTGTTGGCTTCTGCGGCTACAACTCCGCAGATCGGACGTTTCTTCTTATTCAAATTTTTCACCCCTGAAAGTTGTCGTCCTGCACATTGCAGGAAGAGAGCCCGCCGGTTGCGGACTTTTCATTCTCATAAATCATTACCGTTCCCGGGAGTAAGAACTTGTCTTCAAATATATCTTACGAAGACAAGTTATGATAATACTCTTAGGAAAAGTATAAGAACATAATAACGATTTGTACACATTTATTATACAACATATTAAAGATTTTGTCAATACCTGTATCGGCATTTTGTCCACCAAAGATATAAATTACATATTACCCTATCGCATTTCTGCAAATACAACAATAAAAGGAAATATTATTGTCTAATTTCACGAATTTATAAGATCCCTTCGTCATTTCCCGTTTTTTCCGACACCTATTATACAGAATGACACCTATTACATAATAAAGGAGGCATTACATATGAACGATATTTCAGAAGATGTCCGACTGGCAGGTCAGGGCAGTTCAGAAGCATTTGCAAGGCTTTACTCCATGGTTTACAAGGATATGTACCACATCGCCCTCTACAGTCTCAGAAACTCCCACGATGCCTGTGACGCAGTAAGCGATGCTGTACTGGACGCTTTTTCTTCCATAAAGAAACTGAACGATCCCTCTAAATTCCGCAGCTGGATAATGACCATCCTCTCAGCCAAGATAAAACGCAGGCAGAAAGAGTACTTCTCCCCTGCTGAATCAATCGACGATAACACTACCCTCACCGATGAATTCAGCTACGACAATGTGGAGCTGAGTGAGGCTCTCGAAAAGCTGGACAGCGATTCAAGGCTGCTTCTCTCAATGTCAGTGCTGGGCGGATATTCCAGCGGCGAGATCGCAGAGATATGCGATTCCAGGCCGAGCACCGTCCGTTCCAGACTTGCAGCCATAAAACAGAAGCTCCGCCTGGAGCTTTCCGCAGAAGCATAAAGGAGGCTTAACTATGAATAACGATGAGAAGGTAAAGGAAATGCTGGAGAAAGAACCTGTCCCTCAGGAACTTGAACCCGAAAACATAAAAGCTATGCTGGATGAGAAAAATGCAGAGAAGAAAAGAAGCGGCATATCCGTGGCTGGCCGACTTGCCGCCGCAGCCGCTGCCTGTGCAGTTATAGGCGGAGGCTCTTACGCCTACCTTAAAGGTGTAAAGCCCGAGAAGAACCGCCACGATATCAGCTCTTCTTCGATCGTGGAGGAGTCCACTCTTCCCGAAGTCCAGCAGACAAAGGAGCTTTACTCTCAGCAGGCTTACATGAGCGGCGCAACCGATTATTCGCAGATATACGAACTCATGAAGACCGCCTCGGAGAATCAGAAGAAGCAGAAGGATCAGTACAGATTTACCGATGGCGCAAAGACATTCGGTGGAATAACTGATGACGCAGTAGAGGAAGCCATCCCTGCCGAGGATTTCGAGGACTTCGCTCCGGAAGCAAAAGCCGAGGAGTCATATGCAGCAGACGCTCCAGCAGTTCAGTCTGTTGAAGATAATGCAGGCGGAGATTATGAGTTCAACGAAGCAGACAAAGGCGAAGAATCCGGGGTATTTGCTGAAGAAAGCTCCATCGGCATCGAGGGCTTAGGCGGTGTTGACGACGAGGAAAATCCCGAATTCTCCGACACCTACAATCAGGAAAAGGATGTCCTTGAAGCCGATATCGCCAAGACTGACGGCAAGTACATCTACTACATAACCTGCGGCATCAACGGCGAGGACGGTTCTCTGCTCCGCTCAGCAAAGGTCAGGGACGGAAAATTCCTCAGCAGCCATACAACATCCGTGGACATACAGTCCTTCTACGAGGGCGCTGACTACTGCGGAAGCTACGTTGAGGATATGTACCTCTACAACGATATGGTGGTCATCATAGGCGAGACTTTCTCGGAATGGTACGCATCCGACGATTACCTCTACAAGCAGACCACTTTTGCCGCATTCTATACCACAGGCGATTCTCCCGAGCTTATCGACGTTTACTATCAGGACGGCAGCTACAAGGACGTTCGTATCGCTCCTGACGGAAATATGTACCTCCTTACCAATTACACATCCGATGACTACTCCGCTATCGATGACCCCGAAAACTATCAGCGCTACATCCCGCAGTGCGGACTTGAGGGCAGCTGCGGACTTATCCCGCCCGAGGATATCCTCCTCCCTCCCGAGGGCGACACAAGAGGAATAACATATGTGACCTACTCCATCATCGGCAGCGTTGACCTGAACGAATCCGGCGCTCCCAGAGCCGTTGATAAAAAGGCTCTTGCCGATTATTCGGGCGAGCTCTATGCATCTGCCGATAATTTCTACACCTCCGTTTACCACGGCGAAAAGACCGATATCACACGTATCGCCATCGGCGGCGGCGGTATCGCTCCTGCGGCATCGGCTTCTGTTGACGGCTTTGTGAAGGATCAGTTCTCCATGAGCGAATACAACGGCTGCCTCCGTGTGGCTGTTACCCGTGATACCGTTGAAGAAGGCGAAAAGCCACGCTGGTGGGAGAAACTTACCGACACAGACAAGGTAAGACTGTACACGGAAGATACATTCAAGCGTGACAATGCAATCTATGTTCTGGATATGGATATGAACGTGATAGGAAGCCTTGAAGGCTTCGGCGAGACTGAATCCGTCAAGTCTGTCAGCTTCCAGGGTGATATGGCTTACGTTGTAACATACGAACAGACCGATCCCCTCTTTGCTATCGATCTCAGCGACCCGACTGCACCGACTATCCTTGACGAGTTCAAGATCAACGGTTACAGCTCATATTTGCAGCAGTGGAAGGACGGTCTCCTTTTCGGATTCGGCGTAAATGCCGACGAGAATGCCATCGAGACAGGCATCAAGATGGTGATGTTCGACAACTCCGATCCCGAAAACCTGAAGGAAGTGGGATTCTGGTCACTGGACAGAAACGACGAAAACGGCTACAGCTGGGTATCTTCTCAGGCAGTATGGGAGAGAAAGGCTCTCCTTATCGCTCCCGAAAAGAACCTCATCGGCTTCCCTGTTGAGTGCGAAACAGAAGTCAACGGCAGCTGGGAATATGAGAACAAGTTCATGTTCTTCTCCTACGAGGACGGCCATTTCGTGGAGAAAGGCACTATCGAAGCCGAAAATAACGACTACTACGATCAGTTCATGGTGAACCGTGCAATGTACATCGGCGACTACGTTTACGTCCTCTCAGGTGCAAGATTCATCGCAGCCGATATCAATGATATCAGCATCACCGATGACCTCATTTTCAGCGAAGGCGACAGAGTGGAAGAGACCACGACTGCCGAAAATACGGAAGTTTCCACAGAGGAGACAACTTCCGAAGAAACAACGGAAACTACCGAAACCTCCGCTGAAACTACAGCCGAACCCACTACAGAGGCACCGACTGAAACTACCGCAGAATAATACTAAAACTCAGGGCAGATCTTCCACCATGAAGGTCTGCCCTTTTATTACAGGACAACAGCGTTTACTTTTAAATAAATAATAAAAAACCGCCGAAGGCGGCATTCCGGGGTCAAGGGGGATGTTATCTCCCTTGCAGGGGGTGAATGAGGGGGACAGCGTCCCCCTGACAAAGTAG